>Ga0265293_10005244_pt1 | contig 21876 bp, 16 predicted proteins | sample Munlanlewell138R_FD_192505 | JGI IMG/M metagenome (GOLD analysis project Ga0265293, IMG submission 192505) | Leachate microbial communities from a municipal landfill in Southern Ontario, Canada - Leachate well 138R | ecosystem: Engineered > Solid waste > Landfill > Unclassified | place: Canada... | reverse complement strand
AGCCATTCGTCGCTTCTTCGAAGAACCCGCCAAGGCTCTTCCAAATCGAGCAGGGTTAATCCCAGCCTATAAATCTGTCCCGCCGCGGTAACCCTGACGCCGTGATAAAAAACCAGCCAGCCATGCTGTGTTTCTATTGGCTGACAGGCAAGTCCGACGCGATGGCAATCCCAATAGCCTGCTCTGGTTCTAACTAAAATACGGTGGTCTCCCCAATGCTTAAGATCCGGCGAAAAACTTATCCACATATGAGCTTCGCCGCGAACGATAGGCCGATGTATCAAAGCGAATCTTCCGCGGAATCTCCTCGGAAACAAACAGGCATCTTTATCCTCCGGAGGCAGTAAAGCTCCAAGCCTTGCAAAGGTTCTGAAATTTTTAGTTATTGCCAGCGAAACGGTCGGCCCGCCTTCGCTGAAAGAAACGTATGTAATCGCAAATTGTTTCTGTTCTTCCAGCCATATAATTCTCGGGTCTTCAAGACCCCAGCGTTCTTCTCTGCTGCTTAAATCAGCTTCCATAGTAGGTTTTGAATCGATTTGCCAGTTGGTAAAACCATCTTCGCTTCGTGCTACGGTAAGATGGGAAAAGCCTCTTAAATCTTCGGCTCTAACCAAAAGCAGCGTTTCTGAATTAAGCTTGATGGTTGCGGGGTTCATCACGGCATTTATAGGATAAGGCCATGCGTCCGGAGTTAATATAGGATTACCTTCGTATCTTTTAAATAAATTATACGCTTTCTGCTGACGCTCGATTTCGTTCATAAAAACCTCTGTATGGCTGTATATTTAATATTACCTGTTACTAATTTAATCGGCATAGCAGGCATTTTACTGTAAATTAACATTCCAATCCGCTGTATTTTACGATTGGATAAGCTGTGTTTCATAAAGCCCCTGATAAAGCCGGCATGTTTTTATTAACTCCTCGTGCCGTCCGGATGCTATAACTTGTCCTTTATCCATAACAACTATAGTATCAGCACTTATAATAGTGCTGAATCTATGAGCGACTATCAGACATGTCCTGTTGTGCATTATGTTTTCAATCGCTTTATGGATTTTGGCTTCACTTTCAGCGTCAATCTGACTCGTAGCTTCGTCAAAAATCAAAATTGGCGGGTCTTTTATAATTGCTCTGGCAATTATAATTCGCTGAAGCTGGCCGCCGGAAAGACCTGCGCCGCTTTCTCCGATTAAAGTATCATACCCTTTCGGCAGTCCTGTTATAAATTCATGGGCGTAGGCTTGTTTTGCCGCATTTATGATTTGCTCGGTAGTTGCGTCTTTACTTCCGTAAGCTATATTTGCCGCGATAGTATCGTTAAATGTAATGGTTTTCTGGGTAACAAGAGCAAACTGTTCTCTAAGGCTTTGCAGAGTACAATTGCGTATATTGCTGCCGTCTATAAGAATCTCGCCCGAATCGACATCGTAAAATCTCGGCAGCAGATTTACAAGAGTAGTCTTGCCCGAACCGTTCGGCCCGACAATAGCTACTGTACTGCCTGCGGATATAGCCAGATTTACTCCGTTTAGTACGGGGTTTTGAGTTTTTGGATAAGTGAAAAAGACATTCTTGAATTCGATTTTATTTTTTAATTTCGGCAAATCAACGGCATCGGCCTTTTCCTTTTCGATGTCTTGGTCAAGAATACTGTAGATTCTTTCACCGGCAGCGTTTGCCTGCTGAAGCTGATTCCAGACATCGCTTCCTTTTCTGAGTGATTCTCCCGCCGCTGCAAGTAAAGCAATGAGAGTTAAAAATTCCGGTGCCTCAAGATTTCCTTCTATGACCCAGTGAATACCGAACAGAAGTGCAACTGCTCCTGCGGTCATTCCCAAAACTTCCATAATAGGATTGGTTGCGGCATCGATTTTGCTTATTTTCAACTGATGCTTTAGCAGGTTCTGGTTTATATCGCCAAAATGCTGCTTTTCATAATCTTGCCGGTTATAGACTTTAATCGCCATTATGCCGTGGAATGCTTCCGTAAGCTTTCCTATCATTTCGGCAGAACTCACCAGAGATTTTTTAGTAGCTCTTTTTATTCTTTTGCCCAATCTGGCAACTGCCCAAAAAGTCGGCGGTGCGGCGAATAGAAAAATTAAAGTTAGTTTCCAGTCTATCCAAATCGCTCCTGATAAAAGCCCGATAGCCTTAGCCGGTTCGCGCAGAGCTTTACCGAGTAAGGTATTTATGGCAAGACCTACCAGAGATGTATCAATTTTTAAACGGCTTACTGAATCACTCGGATTACACGATGCAAAAAATCCGATAGGCATTTTGATAATATGTGCGAATGTATCCGCCCGAAGATTAGCTACGGCGGTAAAAGTGATTTTTGCGCCGATATATTTTTGAATAAAAGTAGCTATACATCTTATAAGGGTTAAAATGGTTGTAAGAATAATAACTACCGACATCGCCCTAATTTTTGTATCGCTGGTTTGCTCTAAGGGGATATAAGCCAGAAGCTTTTTGATTAAATCAAAATAATAAGGCTCTTTGCCTGTTTCCAAATTTAACGTTAATAATTCGAATTGTTCTTCTTCGTTCAGACGTTTAACTTGAATCTCTACCACGTCTTCGGGCGGAGCTGACGCTAATTCAGCGAGCAGTTGTATAGAGGGTATTTTTTTATTAACCTCATTAATAAGTTTGTTGTGAACACCGACGATATAATCATATTGTTTAAAACCAGAAGCTTCTGCCTGACTGTTCCTTCTAACTCCGGTTATGAGTAGATGATATGTAGCATCAAGCCGATTCGGGTCTGAAAAATCAACTTGGTCAGGAGCAGAAAAAATTAATCCGTATCGGTCGGTGCTGACTTTTCTGTCGATATAACCGTGCAGACCTTCCTGCCCCATCATTACTTTCAGCATGGGAATTATCATTAAGAAATTCAGCGAAAGGAAAACTGTGATGAAGCCTATTGATGCAAATAAAACAATAAGCCGGTGCCATTGAGGCCAAACATAACCGAATATCCTTTTTAAATATACCATTAGTTCCTTCTTGCAATTAATCAGAAATTCATTTAAACCGCTGAACAATAACAGAGATATGTACTGCGGTCAAGAACAAACGGCTGTTGACCCAAACAGAGTCTTTTGCTAATGTTGCCGTTTTGATAGGAGAATACCAAATGCATGTTGACTGTCTGGTTTTAGGGCTTTATGAGACTAACTGTTATGTTGTTCGTCATAATCAGCAAACAGATAAAGTAATAGTAATTGATACAGGACTCGATACGTCTTCGCTGGCAGATTATCTTCAATCGAATAATCTCAATCCCGCGGCCTTAATTCTGACTCACGGCCATGCCGACCATATTGCCGGAGCCGCTTTAGTAAAGAATCATTTTAAAGATGTAAAGCTATACATACACAAGCAGGACGTTCCTATGCTCGGCAACGCTCAGGCAAATCTGTCGGTCATAAGCGGCGGGGCGATTGTTGCGCCAAAAGCCGATTTGATTGTCGAAGACGGCGATACCATAGAACAAGCGGATTTGAAATTTGAGGTTATTCATACACCCGGCCATACGCCCGGATGTATTTGTCTTTATGCCGAAGAGGATAATATACTTTTTTCCGGTGATACTTTATTCGCCGGCGGTGTCGGCAGAACTGATTTCCCCGGAGGCAGTGAAGAAAATTTATTGAATAGCATCAAAAATAGGCTTTTAACGCTGCCTGATAATACGATTGTTTATCCCGGCCACGGCCCGCAAACAACAATAGCACAAGAGCGCAGGTATAATCCTTTTTTAAGATGAGCAGGTTATTTGCATTCGCATAAACCTAATGCCGAAAAAAGTTGTAAAAATGCAGTTATAAATAGGTTTGTAGTTACCGTCATTAGGTAAAATTATTGAAATACTCCGGCTTTCCGTCGTCGCTGTCATAGCCTTTGTCTTCTATAAAGTCCGCATTAACTCTGATTCGTTCGATTCGTTCAGCTTGTTTGGTATTGCTGTCAATGGTTACAAGAATAGAGTTTAATCTCACATCGCCGGTCGCTACTTCGAACGGATAGGGCATTTGAGTTCTGAAAGATTTCAGCACGTTATTAATGCCTCTGCCTAAAATGGATTCGTGCGGGCCGGTCATTCCAATATCTGTAATATAGGCTGTTCCTTTGGAAAGTATGGTTTCATCGGCAGTGACAACATGGGTATGAGTTCCGAAAACACAGCTTACCCTGCCGTTAAGAAAATATCCCATAGAAATTTTCTCGCTGGTTGCCTCGGCATGCACATCGACAAAAATAATATCAGCTTTATTGCTGAGCTGAGAAATAATCTTATCAGCAGCCGAATAAGGACAGTCGGCAGGTTTCATAAATATTCTGCCGAGAAGCGAGATTATAGCTATGGTCGGGCCTTTGCCTGTTTGATAAATCGCGTATCCTCGTCCTGCCGCAGAATCAGACAGATTAGCAGGGCGGACAATATTATCCGAAGTTTCGAGTATTTGTATTATGTCTCTTTTTCGAAATGTATGGTCGCCCAAAGTTACGAGATTAACGCCGTACTTCATTAGCTTGTCGTAAATTTGCGGAGTCAAACCGGAACCGCCGGCCGCGTTTTCGGCATTAGCGATAACGCAATCGACATTATGTTCTTTGATTAGATTTTTAAGTTTTTCCGACAGAACGCGTCTGCCGGGTTTTCCGACAATATCGCCTATGCACAGAATATTCAGCTTCATTATAGTTCCTTGATTTATTTGGCATACTCTATGCAGCGAAGCTCTCGAAGCAGCGTAACCATAATTTCACCCGGATAAGTCATTTCATTTTCAACTTGGGTAGCTATATCACGAGCGATTTTCATTGCAGACTCATCCGGAACTTTTTCGGCATTAACAATTACACGTATTTCACGCCCTGCCTGAATGGCGTATGCATTTTCGACACCTTCGAATCCGTTTGCGATTTCTTCGAGCTTTTCAAGACGCTTGATATATCTTTCGAGCGTTTCCCTTCTGGCGCCGGGGCGAGATGCGCTTATAGCATCAGCTGCGGCAATCAGCGGGGTGTAAGGATTGTCGGCAGGAACGTCGCCGTGATGAGCTAAGACGGCATTTAGAATTATCGGAGACTCGTTAAACCGCTTTAAGAAATTCGTTCCGATTTCAGGATGTCCGCCTTCGATTTCGTGGTCTATAGCTTTTCCTATATCATGCAAAAGTCCCGCACGCCGCGCAATCGAACCGTCCAGATTCAGCTCATCAGCCATAACCTGAGCAAGGAATGCCACTTCGATACTGTGGCGAAGAACATTTTGTCCGTAGCTGGTTCTGTAATACAAAGCTCCTAAAAGACTAAGAACCTTATTGGCAAGACCTCTTACGTTTGCTTCGACAGCGGCATCTTTACCGATTTGCAGGATTTTATGGTTCATTTCTTTTTTGGTTTGAGCCACAAGCTCTTCGATTCGAGAAGGATGAATTCGTCCGTCTTGTATTAGTTTTTCCATCGACAGACGAGCCACCTCTCGTCTTACAGGATTGAATCCGCTCACAATTATCATACCCGGCGTATCATCGACAATAACATCGACTCCGGTAGCCTTTTCGAACGCCCGAATATTACGACCTTCACGACCGATGACCCGGCCTTTCATATCATCGTTTGGAATCTCAACAGTTGATACCGTAGCCTCGCAGGTTTGCTCGGCGGCATAACGCTGAATAGCGGCGTTAATAATTTCCCTGCTTTTTTCGAGGGCTATTTCGTTAGCTTCCTCGACTTTTCGCTGAATTAAGGTTGCCATTTCGTGCTCGCACTCGTCTTCGAGGCGTTTTAAGAGCAATTCTTTGGCAGCTTCTATATTCATACCGGATATTTTGAGAAGCTGATTTTTCTGCTGAGCCAAAATATTCGAAAGCTGCCTGTCTTTTTCAGCAACATGTTCAAGACGTCTTTTTACTTCATTTTCCTGATTTTCCGTGGTTTTTTCACGCTGCTGAACAAGCTCAACCTGTTTTTCAAGAACATCTTCACGTTTACTTAATCTTTGTTCGGCTTCTCTAAGCTGATTGCGAATACGGTTGGCTTCTGCGGTTAATTCTTCCCTTTTCTTTATAGTTTCTGCAGCCGCGTCAAGCTGGGCTGATTTGAGAATGTTTTCCGCTTCCTTTTTAGCGCCGTCTATCTGCCGCTGAAGGTCTTCCTGAAATGTCTTGGATTTGGCTCGGGCGTAAATTTGATACCCTATTAAAATAAGGCAAATTCCGAGCACAAAGCCGATAATGATTAGCACGCCGGGATGAAGGTCTGAGAACTGACCTAATAATGTGTTCATAATGATTAACCCTTCTAATTTCTTATACGTTTATCAAGAATACATTGATACAGAAGGGTTGTGATTTGATAGAACAGTTCAGGCCAAGGATTTGTCAAGTTGGAAACCGTAGAGAATAAGCACTATCATCCGCACTTATCATATGTCAGCGAAACAGGTATTTTATTGTAATTCCAGCAGTAAATTTTCATAACGATAGTCTCGAACCTATTTTCACTACCGGCAATCCCTCGCGGGTACGCTTAACATTAATACAAAATTTCCTTTTGACACGATTTTTATTTGCGGCGGTTATTTTTTATTGTTTTTCTTTGCTTAGAAGCGGTCAGCCGCAAATTTCCTGTAACTTATCTATTGTTGAAATATGGGTTTACACCCTTTATCGCCCGGTACAGATCTAAGTTATATATATAAAACCGGGTTATTCACAACCTTTCATAATCATTTTACTGTACATCATATCGTATTTTTTGTTCAGCGTTTGGTCAAGCAAAAAATTTTGCGGATTTTTTATAACAGTCCGCAGCTAAACACTTTAAACTATAATGATTTAGATTATCGGCAGAAAAGTGGCTAAAAATGCGAAAATTTGGTATTGTTTTGATAATTATTTAGCATAATTCCAGAAGAAAATTGCCAAATTTTAGTAAACATGCTTAAATACTAAGGTTTTTTAAGAAGACATATACTAACTTATGGGTAAAGACATCACAAAATTGAATGATGCTGAGCTTTTACAGCTTTATACACAGGGCCGTGAAGATGCATTCAGAGAAGTCGTAAACCGTTATAAAAACGGACTATACGCATTTTTGAAGCGTTTTTTGGGACGTCAGGACCTAATCGAAGATGTCCTGCAGGAAACGTTCTTGCAGCTTTTTACAAGCCGCGAAAGCTTTGATACCGAACGTCCTCTAAGACCGTGGTTATTTACCATCGCTGCGAACAAAGCTAAGGATGCCCTTCGTAAACAACAAAGAACTTCAGCTTTGCCGATAGGAACTATATCGGACGATGACGAGATGTCTTTTAATGACGTACTTAATGCTATAAGTTCTGATGAATCAAGACCTTATGACGGAGTCGAAAAGAATGAATCTGCCGAGCTGGTACGCGATGTTATCGCTAATATGCCTCAGCCCGCCAGAGAAATTTTAATTTTAGCCTATTTTAATAAATTTTCTTACAAACAAATGGCCCAGATTCTAAGTATACCTATTGGTACAGTTAAGAGTAGACTGCATACGGCTGTGGCACGGTTTGCAAAGGAGTATAAGACCGCATTGGGGAGTAGGACAGACAGATGACATCATTAACTCAATACGATAAAGAATTATTGTTTGATTACTCTATGGGCATTTGCTCCCAAGAGCAATTAGAAGCCGCCCAAAAACTCATCTCATCAAGCCTCGAAGCTTCGAAACTTTACGAATCTCTTAAAAAAGGCTTAAGCCCGCTGGATTCTTGGGAAGTTGAATCTTGCCCGGATGAGTTGTTCGAGAAAACCCTCAATCGGCTCAAACAAGCCGGCGAACAAAGCCACTTGAAGCTTAAAGCTCTTATTGCCGACGAACAGACCCGCAGCGGCATGTCAAAAAGAACTTTTTGGGCCAACGCCGGCAGAAGACTTGCAATGGCAGCTATGTTTATGATTGTTGGAAGTATTTTCTTAAGCAGTATGAACTATGCTCGACATAAATATTGGGAAACCCAGTGTCGAGCCCAGCTTGTCGGAATTTGGAATGGCGTAAACAGATACAGCAACGACAATAGCGAAAATATACCTGCTGTTGCTATGTCCGCCGGAACGCCATGGTGGATGATAGGCTATCAGGGCAAAGAAAACTACTCAAATACCCGCGGGGTTTGGTTATTACCCAAAGGAGAATATGTTAATGCCCAAGATTTTGTTTGCCCCGGAGCAAAAACCAAGCATTTCGAACAAATTAATGCAGACCAAATTAACAAACTGAGAGATTTTCCTGACCGCCAATATATTACCTACAGTTTTCAGCTAATCGGCGATAAGCCTGTCAAAATTTCAACTTTAAGAACAAAAGTTATGATGTCCGATTTGAACCCTCTGTTCGAGCATTTACCCGGTGATTTCAGCAAACCCCTGCATATTCCCCTGACCGAAGAATTGGCGAATTTCAATAGTGCCAACCATCAGCGTAAAGGTCAAAATGTTTTGTTCTCCGATGGAAGTGCGAGGTTTATAAGAGGCCGCCGTGTAGGTGTTTCAGATGACGATATTTTTACATTGCAGGGCAAAAAGTTTTACGAAGGTATCGAGTTTCCTGCATGCGATACCGACATATTTTTAGCGCCCTAAATATCATCCAAAATTTCTCACTTGCCCTGAGCACCTGCCGAAGGGCCTGTCCTGAGCCCGCCGAAGGAATCCGCGTCTAAATTTTTGAGCCTTGTATTTTTAGTAATTAGAATTTGTTTAGAAATTAGGTTTTAGGATTTAGTATTTAACTTCTCCTTCCAGTCTCGAGTATCTAACGACTATTCACTATTAACTAATTTTCAGACGCGGATTTACACGGCACGGCAGTTTGGCGAATCAATTAATCAGGAAAATTCAGCACCCCGAACTCCCCTCTCTCCTGCTTCACTACTTCATCATATGCCCTCGCAGCCGCATCTTCATCATCAAAATAACCCAGATGCCTTCTCTTTCCGCAAACGCTGATTACAGCCGTCCATTTTTTCATATACTTGTGCCACTTGACACCCCTGTACCGCGATTTTCCTCGCGTCCTTCTAACGTTCCACGCATTCTGCATAGCTGTCGCAAGCCGCAAATTAGCTCTGCGGTTATCCCTCCCGTCCCCGTTAATATGGTCCACAAAAATCTCACTCCGCCTTCTGCCTTCTGAATTCTGGCTGCTGACTTCTTTAGATTTAATTCTACATTCTAAATTCTCGATTCTTAATTCTTTGGACATTATCATCCGGTGCATTTTCTCCATCCTGCTGTTCACTGCGTAAATCTTCTCTCCGCGGCGGTTTGTATGCCATTTATATTGAATAAGCCATTCGTAATCTTCCGGGTCAACAATCGCATGCTCACCTCTGGTCAGCGGTATCCGCCGAAAAGAATATCCGTACTTCAATTTCCGATATAACATCAAAGGCCAAACGAAAACTTTTTCAACCCGTTCCGGTATCGATATTTTAATTGTGAATGTAGACATGGTGTGTTCCTTTAATAGATATGAAATTAGAATTGATATTACTCACTGCGTAGAACCGCAGCGAAGACGGGCCTGCCGCGTCGTAGTTGTTGTATAACGAAGAAGGGCCTGTCCTGAGCACCTGTCGAAGGACCTGCCCTCCGTAGTCCATCAGATACGAAGAAGGGCCTGCCGCGTCGTAGTTGTTGTATAACGAAGACGGGTCATCCTGTTCGCAGCAATTTGTCATTCTGAACGAAGTGAAGAATCTATGTGCACCAGAGTATAACTTGTGGTTAGAACCATCGCCTGATTCAAAAGTCTGCTTCTATGTCTTTTTAATTTTTGCTATGTAATTTTGCATTTTTATTTTTGATATTTGATATTTTTTCACCTCGCCCAAAAAACCCCTCTCTATAATTGGACGGATTTGCGTGTTTGATTGAAATTTTCACAATTTTCTCGAAAAAATAATCCGTAAGTCCTTGTAAAATAAGGACAAAATTTTTTTCAAAAAAATTGTTTTTACCCCTCAGCTATTTGCGTGTTTGATTGATTTGTGGCACGGGCTTGCTTTCCGCGGTTACGTCGTGGCACGGGCTTCCAGCCCGTGTTTTAGACTATCATTTTCATCAGCCCCAACGTCCCTAATTATTCGCTGTCCCTATTATTAATTGTTATTAACTTTATCCCAATTAGTAACAGGCTTACCATCAATCTTCCAAACCTTCTCGAATTTATCGAGATCCCCGACAAAGAAATTTATTGATCCATCTTGGTTAGGTCTGACATTCATTGGTTTAGAGCCATCTGGTCCTCTCGAATATGAAGCATATGAACCATTAGAAAAATGTATCTTAAAGCCTGTAACAAGTTCTTCTTCATCTTTTAGAAGCTCAAGAACTTCATAGTTTGGAAGCTTATGATATCGGGGGAATTTTCCAAAGCTTCTGCGCCATCGTGAACCACATTCGAGAAGTGCACCATAAAATGCAAAGCATATGCGGATTTTATCTTCAAGATCTGACATAGACATTTGAGAGGCAGGACCACCTTCAGTCCATCTGAAATAGTCTTTAGTGAAAATATAATCAGAATGTGAAAACGCATTACGTACACGATCATCAAAAAAAGATTCAATTGTCTCGATAAGCTTTAATTCTTGGACTTCTTTTGCAAGCTTTTTTATACGATGCATTTTCACAGTTGCACTTGCAGGTATGCGATTCAGAAAACCTTTCTTTCTTTGATGTGAGAGATCAAAGAACGGGTCCATGACATATGGTTTTCCCGCAATAATGTTCAATGAATTAGCCAGAAGGATATGAGGAACGGTCATTTCGACTACTTGGCAATACATCAGAAGAGCTATTCGTGATGAAGCTATATCAGATAGCTCTTTATCAGCTTTCTCCATAAGCCAATTGAGTTCCTTAAATGCTCTTTGAGATTCTTCAAAAGGATCCCAGTCTTGATCAACTAAGTATCCCACTCTGAGTATAGCAAACAGAAGTTCGAGTGGATTGCTCTTATATGCTCGCCCAAAGAGTGTGTCAAGATACGAAATATAATCATGGATCTGTTTTTCAAATGAGTCTTGTTCTGAAGTCATACATTTGTGGCCCAATATAATAATAAATAAAACTATGAACAATCACAATTTTTCTATATGAGAAAACTTTATTTGGATTCAATGACCAAACGTATAATCAAACCTGTCATATACAAGTAGGCTTCGGCTTCTTGTTTCTTTATACCATGTCTTTCTGAAGAGGCATGTCGGTAATCATGAGCATATTTAATATAGTTTGCTAATAGTGACTTCCAGCTATCCGACAAATTTATTTTAGACAGAAGTTCATCTTTATTATTGTCTAAAGTTTTCTTATTTCCAAGTATATTTCTTGCGATGCCTTCTATTGCAGAATAGCAATTTTTTACCACATCACCTAAGGTCTTCCCTCCTAAATAATATTGTAAAGCTGTCTGGTAGTCTTTCATTTCATTGGGATACTTCTTTAACCAAGTCAGTGTTTCCTCAATAAGGGGCTTATCCAGTTCCTCGGCCCCGGCTGGATAGAAAAATCCATCTTTCCATCTTACACCAATATCACAACTGCTTCGAGACAAAGCAGCTTCAATGCGCTTGGACAACCATTTTCGACATTCCTTTTCATCGGAAAGATATACAACACAACGATACAATATACATAACACAAGAAGCGTCTGAGTAAAATCATCTCTTGTCAAAGTTCTTATCTTAGCGGGTAATTCCTGAGTATGACGAAGTATTCTCTCTGGAACATCATGAGCATTGATACCCAATTCAAAACAAATTAACTCGAACAATTTATAATAATCAAAATGTTCCCTATCGTCTGTATCTATATTGTGGAAGATTGACTGATTCACTCTTTGAACAAATCGTTTTCTTTCCTCTTCAATGCCATCCTCTAAGCCAAATACTTCATTAAACCTCTTTCGCATGCTCATACTAGGATTCTCCGAGCGAAAAATAGTTCCATCCGCCATTTTTGCTTTATATTAACTTTTTTGGGCATCCTTTTGTATTGAAAGGGCTGCTCCTGCCCGAAGGTATGTATAGATATTTTTCCAGATAGTATACGATACTATCTATTGCCTTATGTGTCCTCTCCCATGGATGTTTGTTTGGTAGCGTAAGATGAGCTGCTCCTTTATCTGCCATCTTAAGAAATCCGACAAATAAATCCCTGTCGGTATGTGGAATTTTTGAAATATCAACCAGTTTTCCTCCCAAGTCTTCCGCAGTGACATCATCATCTCGAAATAAGTTTCGGATTAAGATATCGTGCTTGTTCTTTGATATACCAAGAACATTCAGGTACATTCTTCCGGTAATTAAGGATGCTTCAAAACAAGCATTAAGTATTGCAGGATCCCCTTCATAAGATCCTTTGTCACATAGTTTTTTGTGTGCTAATAGGATTTGATTCCGGTAGAGCAAATGCTTATCAAAGTATTCCAAGATTTGAGGATTAGATAATTTTCCCATCTTTGATCCTAATTTTTAGAATCTCTAAAAATCCGCGTTTTCCGCGTACCTGTCCTGAGCCCGCCGAAGGAATCAGCGTTTAAAACCACCTTTCGCTACTTTTATACTAAGCGAGAATCAAGTATCGAGAATCTAACGACTATTCACTATTAACTAAAGACTATCGACTATCTTATTTATCCTTTCGCTTCGAATTCCGCATCAATGACATCATCGCCTTTGCGTTTAACTTGGTCCTCAGCGGGCGGTGCATCCTGCGGGCGCGGGCCTGCGGTCTGGCCGGGCTGAGCCTGAGAAGCCTGTTTCTTGGCAGCCTCTTCGTAAAGAACTTTGCCAAGCTCCTGCGCGGCGTTATTCAAATTCTCAATGGAGCGTTTAATAGCTTCGCCGTCTTCGCCCTTAGCAGCCTCTTTTAAGCTGTTGATGGCGTTTTCGATATTTCCGCGAGTCTGCCCCGATACCTTATCGCCGTGTTCTTTAAGAGTCTTTTCAGTAGCGTAAATAATCTGGTCTGCCTGATTCTTCAAATCGATTAACTGACGTTTTTTCTTGTCCTCTTCTGCGTGGGCTTCGGCGTCTTTGGTCATATTTTTGATTTCGTCGTCGCTGAGACCGGAGCTGGATTTAATTTCAATCGACTGCTGTTTGCCGGTTGCTATATCTTTGGCCGAGACGTGCAGTATGCCGTTTGCGTCTATATCGAAAGCTACTTCAATCTGCGGAATCCCGCGCGGAGCAGGCGGCAAATCGGTAAGCTGGAATCGGCCTAACGTTCGGTTATCCTTGGCGAACTCGCGCTCCCCCTGAAGTACGTGAATATCGACGCTGGTCTGATTATCGGCAGCCGTCGAGAAAATTTCCTTTTTGCTTGTTGGAATCGTTGTGTTTCGCTCGATGAGCTTTGTCATAACTCCTCCCAGCGTCTCGACACCAAGAGAAAGAGGCGTTACATCAAGAAGCAAAATGTCTTTTACTCCCTCATCGCCGGCAAGAACAGCGCCCTGAATCGCCGCGCCGATAGCTACGACTTCATCGGGATTTAAGCTTTTGTTCGGCTCTTTGCTGAAAAGCTCTTTGACAATCTGCACAATCTTCGGAATACGGGTCGAACCGCCGACAAGCAGTACTTCGGCTACATCGCCGTTAGATAATTTCGCGTCTTTCATAGCCTTTATGCAGGGCGATTTGAGACGTTCTAAAATCGGCTCGGCAAGCTGCTCGAACTTGCTGCGTGTAATTGTAATCTGAAGATGCTTTGGCCCTGAGGCATCGGCTGTTATGAACGGAAGATTGACCGTAGTTTCAAGCTGGCTGCTAAGTTCGCATTTTGCCTTTTCTGCGGCTTCTTTGAGACGCTGATGAGCCATCGGGTCTTTGCGAAGGTCGATTCCCTCTTTCTTCTTGAATTCCTCAGCGAGATAATTAATCAGAACTTCGTCGAGGTCATCGCCGCCCAGATGCGTATCACCGTTGGTACTGAGAACTTCGAAGACGTTATCACCGATATCGAGAATTGATATATCGAACGTTCCGCCGCCGAAATCGAAAACAGCCACTTTTTCATTGCGCTTCTTTTCCAGACCATAGGCAAGCGCAGCAGCCGTCGGCTCGTTGATAATCCTATCGACCTGCAACCCAGCGATTTTTCCGGCGTCTTTGGTGGCCTGCCGCTGGGCATCGTTAAAATAGGCAGGTACGGTAATTACGGCATTTGTTACCTTTTCGCCGAGGTAATCTTCCGCGGTTTTCTTCAAATCCTGCAATATCATCGCCGAAATCTCAGGCGGAGTATATTCTTTGCCGCGGATATTAACTTTAACAAGCTCATCAGGCCCGCCGGTGATTTTATAAGGCACGATTTTTTCTTCTGAAGAAACCTCCTTATGTCTGCGGCCCATAAAGCGTTTTATCGAAAACACCGTATTTTCAGGATTCGTTACCTGCTGATGCCGGGCAATCTGCCCGACGAGCCTTTCATTTTTATCACTAAAGCCGACTACGCTCGGGGTGAGGCGCAAGCCGGAAGAATTTATTAAAACTTTGGGTGTGGAACCTTCCATTACAGATACGACTGAATTTGTTGTTCCGAGATCTATTCCAATAATCTTTGCCATTTTGTATCCTTTCGAATCATGGGGTCATACTTTTTTCCGTAAAACACAGTGCAAAGGCTGTGCCAGAACTATTCGATTGTAAGGATTTTTGCGATAAAGGCAGTAAAAATAAAGGCTTAGGAAATAATTTTAATTAATTTTTTGGGGTAAATTGCCCTTTTTAACTGCCAAAATGGCATAAAAAAGCTGATTGTTTCGGGAATTATTTAGAAGTCAATAACCCCAAAAGCTCGCCGTGGACGGTTTTATTGGCGGCGAGAATATTAAATGTCCGGCCGGCGTAATTATCTATATCCATCGGAAACAGGGGGTTGCCTGACCAATCGGTAACAACGGCGGCGGCTCGTTCGCAAATTAACACTCCAGCCGCGATGTCCCAAAGTTTCGGCTGAACCAAGACGGTTGCAATCAAACTTCCCTTGGCGGTATAAGTAAATTGCAGGCAGGAAGTCCCGATTACCCGAAATCTTGTTCTTTGCATCATCTGCTGAGCCCAATTCGGAAGTTCCTTTTCGAAATGGCTGTCAAGAGCAATGCTCGAAAACCGTCCGATTTTTTCTTCGCTCGCCTGTATTCTTCGTCCGTTAAGCTGAGCTTCGCCTTGGTCAAAAGCTGTAAACATCGAATCGGTAGCCGGGTCGAAAATTACTCCGACGACCGGTTTACCTTCGTATATAGCTGCGATGCTGACGGAAAAAAGCGGCAGTTTATGGGCATAATTATTAGTTCCGTCTATGGGGTCAACCGCCCACCATATCGGCTGGTCGCCGCGGGGGGTCTGCTTAAGAAAATTACCGTCTTTTCCCTCTTCAGCGATAAAACCATGGTCGGGATATGTCTCTTTTATCCTGTCTATAATAATCTGCTGACAAATTTTATCAGCCTGCGTAACGAGGTCTGTTTCGTTTTTAATCGAAACTTTGGCGTAATCAAGTTCTTCCATAGCCCGCTGTCCGGCAAGCCGTGCAGCGACAATAGCTGTTTCAAGCAGTCTGCTCAAATCCTGATTTTCAAGCATAATAATAAGTACCTCCATCGGGTATCTTGACATAAATCGAACAAATATCTATTGTAACCGAATGGATTCGTTAGGCCAACAGCAAATCAAGGGCAAATTATTCCGCAAAGCCTCACACGACGAGCGGATAATCACAGCTTATATACTGTTTATATCTGCGGGAATATGCTTATTTATTATTTTAGCGGCTTATGACATCATCAGCATAGGCAAAATTGTCGGGCCGTGCCGGTTTAAGGTCAGCCATAATCTTCCCTGTCCGACCTGCGGGGTAACAACATCAATGCTTGCTTTTTTCAGAGGTCAAATCCTTCAATCTTTCTTTATTCAGCCGACAGGGGGGCTGCTTAGCTTGGGAATAATTCTGACGATATTTTTATCTTTCACAATTTCGGTTTTTGGGTTATATTTTAAGCTTCTTGACAAGTTGTTTGTCCGGCTTAAATTACTGTATATTATTTTAATTTTATTTGCAGTTTTTGTATTCGGCTGGGCAGTAACACTGGTAAAAACAGTTTTAGCCGAAAATTAATATTTTTAGCGAGCGAATTTATGAATATGTTTCATAAAATAGCGTTTACCTTCTCGGTTTTGTTATTATTAGCGAGTTCCGGCTGCCAGATACCTGCTCTTATGAGTAAGCCTACAAGAGATGAGAAGAAAATCCCCGCTGAATATAATCTCAAAGCCCAAAGTGATAAAAAATTGCTTATACTGGTCAATCAGCCTTCATGGTCGGCAGGGCCGGCGAACCTGAAACCTTATCTTACAAAAGCAATTCAGAAAAATATTCAGGATAACAAAATTTTAAAAGCGGACAATTTTGTTACTTATGACGGCCGGACGGATTATGTCGAGCTTTCGCCTCGTGATTCCGGCAAAGCCGCCGGAGCAGATTTGGTTCTTGTTGTTGCCATTGAGCAGCAGTCCGTAAGAGTGGAACAAATCCGCTATTACAGAGGCTTGCTTACGGGCAGAGCGCAGCTTATAGATGTTGCCAGCGGTGCCGTATTATGGCCTAATGAACCGGACGGTAAAAATTTGAGGATTGAGTTTGATTTAGAGAGAAATGGTTACGATGCTGCTGTTAGCAGACTTGCGAATTCTTTCGCGCATTGTGTTGTCAGATATTTTTATGACTGTTCTGTTGCCAAATTTCAGATATTCGACGACAAAAGTCAGTCAACATGGCAGCAATGGGAAGATTAACTTTTTTGGAGGCATAAGATGATTAAAATTCTTGTTTCAGACAAGCTGGCAAAGCAGGGCGTCGACCTGCTTAATTCCATGGAAGGCGTTGAGGCTGTGGTGAAAACCGGCATGACCGAGGATGAGCTGATTTCTGTCATCGGGCAATACGATGGTCTTATCGTACGCAGCGATACGAAAGTTACTCCTAAAGTCCTTGCAAGTGCAGGCAAACTCAAAGCTGTAGCCAGAGCAGGCGTAGGTATCGATAATATTAACGTTCCTGAAGCGACCCGAAGAGGCGTTATTGTAATGAATACTCCGGGCGGCAATACTCTCAGTGCTGCCGAGCACACGATGGCGCTGATTTTGGCTATGTGCAGAAATGTTGTTCCTGCCTGTAACAGCTTAAAAGCCGGTGCTTGGGACAGAAAGAAATATATGGGCAACCAGCTTAACAACAAAATTTTAGGCGTGATTGGTTTGGGTAGAATCGGTATGGCTGTGGCGCAAATGGCCAGAGGCTTTAATATGAAGATTCTCGGCTATGACCCGCTGGCGGCGCCGGTTGACGCCGATAAAATGGGAGTCGAAGTTACGGACGACCTGAACCGAATATTTAAAGAATCTGATTATATCACCGTTCATGTTCCGAAGAACGAGCAGACATTGAATATGATTAATACAGAGCAATTCAAAATTATGAAGCCGACCGTACGGTTAGTTAATTGCGCCAGAGGCGGAATCATAAATGAGCAAGCTCTTTACGAAGCTCTTGCGGAAAAAAGAATCGCAGGCGCAGCTCTCGACGTGTTCCCCAAAGAACCGCCGGAAGATAAAAATTTTGCCCAGTTTGAAAACTGCCTTGTAACCCCTCATCTCGGCGCAAGTACCGAAGAAGCCCAGATTGAGGTTGCGGTAGAAGCGGCTGAAATTATCGTTGATGCGATTAAAGGCGGGCCGATTAGAAACTCTGTAAACGCTCCGTCGGCAGGAACTGCGATGCCTCCGATTGTTGCGCAGTACTCCAAACTGGCTCAGAGAATAGGTATGGTGTTAAGCACAATTGCCCCGGGAAAAATCAAAAAGGTATCGGTTCAGTATCGCGGCGCGATAGCCGAAGCCCTAACAGATGCGGTAACATTGAATTTCTCAATAGGTCTTTTGCAAAAGCATTTCGATATTCCTCTTAATATGGTTAATACTCCGGTTTTGGCGAAGGAAAGAGGAATAAGTATCGACCAGACAAAGAATCCGGAATCTAAAGACGTAGCTTCGAGTTTCAGCGCGAAGGTAGTGACTGAAAATGTAACACGTACCGTTACAGGCTCGGTGTTCGGCGAAACGCTACTGCGTATTATTGAAATCGACGGTTTCAAAATCGAGATGACCCCGCAAGGTTCGGTATTGGTAATATTTAATGACGACAAACCCGGTGTTATCGGTTCGGTGGGAACTATCTGCGGCAAGCATCAGATTAATATCTGCACAATGGGTGTAGGCCAGAAAGCAGAAGAACGAAAAGCAGTTCTTGCCGTCAGTCTCGACAAAGAACCTAAACCCGAAGTTGTGGAAGAATTGAAAAATCTGGATTTTGTAAACGAGATTTATGTTTGCAAGCTGGACTAATATAGAAGTTTGTAAAAATGGCTGAAGAATTAATAATCAGTATAAGCGGTATGAGAGGTATCGTAGGTGAAAATCTTACGCCCTCTATAGCTGCCGAATTCGGATGTGCTTTCGGGACGTTTTTAAAATCATCGGCAGCAGTCCAGAATAAAACGCTCGCAGTGTGCATCGGTCGTGATTCGCGTAAAAGCGGGCCGATGCTCGCTGCGGCGGTAGCGTCGGGATTATGCAGTACGGGAATAGATGTAATAGATTTAGGTCTGATACCTACGCCATCGGCGGGAATTATGACGCGGGAGCTGAATTGCTGCGGCGCAGTCGTAATTACCGCTTCTCACAATCCGATTCCTTATAACGGAATAAAACTTTTGCTTTCTGACGGTATAGCTCCGCCTGTAAACAAAGCCGAACAAATCAAAAATATTTATCTTGGTAAAAATTTCAAATTCGTGGTTTCGAATATGTGCGGTTCGGTTGTAATCAACACTCTGGCGTACGAAACTCACGTAAATAAAGTTTTGGCGATAGTTAATCGCGGGCAAATAGCCGCTAAAAAATTTAAAGTGGTTCTCGACAGCGTCAATGGCGCAGGCGGCCCTATAACAAAAAAACTCCTCGCTGAGCTTGGCTGTGAAACAATCGCTATAAACGATGACCCATCGGGAATGTTCGAACATACTCCTGAACCTACGGCGGATAATCTTGGTTCACTATGCGAAGTAGTCCAAGCTAAAAATGTCGATATTGGTTTTGCTCAGGACCCGGACGCGGACAGGCTTGCCGTTGTCGATGAGCAGGGCAATTATATCGGCGAAGAATATACGCTTGCTCTTGCGGCAAAGTATATTCTTGAGAAAACCCCCGGTGCCGCGGCAGCTAATTTATCGACTTCGCGGATGATAGACGATATTGCTAAAAAATATAACAGCAGCGTTATACGAACTCCGGTCGGAGAAGCTAATGTTGCTCAGGCTATGGTTACTAATCAATGCGTTATCGGCGGTGAAGGCAACGGAGGTGTTATAGACCTGCGTGTAGGGCCTGTTCGTGACAGCCTTGTCGGCATTGCGATTATTTTGAATTTAATGGCCGAGACAGGGAAAAAAATCAGTGAATTAGTACGTGAGATTCCGTGTTATTATATGAAAAAGTACAAATGCCGCGCCGATAAAAGACAGGCTCAGCGGTTATTTGCCGCTGCTTTAGAAAAATTTCAGGGAGCGAGGATAAATACTCAAGACGGCTTCAGATTTGATTTTGCAGACGGCTGGGTTCATCTTAGAACCAGTAATACAGAGCCTATTGTCAGAATAATCGTTGAAGCTCAGAGCCGAGAAGCCGCTGAAAAATATCAAAAAATAATCGACGATATACAGCGGGACATCACTTAAATGTCAGCATTAACAGATTCAAAGCAAAAAACGGCAAGTCGAAAAATTGCATCTGTAACTATATTGTCAATTGCGGCTAATGTAGTTCTGTTTGCAATAAAGTTCTTGGTCGGTTTTTTAACAGGTTCGGTTGCCCTTGTTGCTGACGGTATCCATTCAATCTCTGATTTGGCGACAGATGTCGGTGTTATTCTCGGAGTTCGTCTTGGTTCTAAAGAACCTGATATGTCTCATCCTTATGGTCACGGACGCGCTGAAACTTTCTCAGCGGTTTTTATTTCATTATTTCTTATTTTTGTCGGCGGAGGGATGGTTTATTATGCCGCAAGAGATATCGCACAGGGAAATGTTGTAAAACCTCAAATATCGATTCTGCTTATAGCTGTTATTTCGATGATTGTAAAAGAATTTTTGTATTGGATAACACGATTAGCAGCGGTGAAATATAACAGCGCCGCATTATACGCGAACGCGTGGCATCACAGAAGCGACGCATTGAGTTCGGTTGCAGTTGCCGTTGGTTTTATAGCTTTGAAATTCGGTTTTAGTTACGGCGACCAGCTTGCAGCCGTCACGGTCGGAGTTATGATTATGTTCGTTGCGATTAAAATAATGGGCCAATGCGTTAATGAATTCGCCGAAAGAGCGGTTGACGCGGATACGTACGAGCATATAAAAAATATAATTAATTCTAATCATCAGATACATCACTGGCATAAACTGAGAACCAGAACAATCGCCAGAGAAATTTTTCTTGATTTGCATATACTTGTAGATTCGAATTTGGATATCAAGGCGGCTCATCAAATAGCTGAAGATTTGGAAAATAATCTTCACGAACAATTGAGCAGACCTGTAAATATTACCGTCCACGTTGAACCGGATATTCCCGAATTGCGAAAATGAAACGAAACATTATTTTTGTGTTTATCAGGGAAAATGGTATCGGGGAAAATTTTTGCATTACGGCGGAATATTTAATAGTATAGTGCTTTTTTAGCGTTAAGGTATTATACTACCGTTGCTTTAATATTATGAAATTGTGAAAAACCGGCGGGGGAAACCTTCGCAGGCACAATTTTCTTGGAGATGACATGGCTCTTTCAGGTTTTTTTAATCCGCGTTCGGTCGCAGTCGTAGGAGCATCGCAGAAGCAAGGAAAAGTCGGCCACGAGATTCTAACAGGTCTAATTACCGCAGGTTATGCAGGGAAAATCTTCCCTGTTAACAAAAACGCCGAGCAGATTGAGGGTCTAAAATGCTACCCCGACCTAAATTCAATCGGCGAGATTCCGGGGCTGGTGATTGTCGTCGTTCCTGCTGAAAATGTACCTGATATTATGGAACAGTGCGCCCAAATCGGTGTCAAATGGGTCGTTATTATTACCGCAGGGTTCAAAGAAGTTGGCCCGCGGGGCAGAGAACTCGAGCAGAAAGTTATTCAAATTGCCAAGCGCGCCGGAATCAAGGTAATCGGCCCGAATTGCCTCGGTCTTATTGTACCATCGAATAAGTTGAACGCCAGTTTCGGCGGCAAGCTTCCTATGGTCGGTTCTATCGGATATCTATCGCAATCGGGAGCTTTGCTTGCGGCTATTCTTGATATGGCCAATTCGAATGATATCGGTTTCAGTAAGCTGGTCAGCATAGGCAATAAGGCTGATATTGATGAGTTAGACATAATCAAGGCTTTCGGAGTTGATAGGGAAACCAAGGTTATCGCAGGTTATTTGGAAAATATCACTGACGGGAATATCTTTGTCCGGGAAGCCGAAAGAATCTCGAATAATAAACCTATACTTTTAATCAAAGCCGGAGGTACCGCCGCAGGAGCAAAAGCTGCTTCTTCGCATACAGGCAGTCTTGCCGGCGGAGAAACCGCTTATGAAGCTGTTTTTGAACGCGCAGGTATAGTCCGGTGCAGTTCTATTAAAGAGCAGTTCGGCTATGCACAGGCTTTTGCAAATCAGCCTCTGCCGAAAGGCTCAAGTGTGGCAGTTA
>Ga0265293_10005242_pt1 | contig 21879 bp, 21 predicted proteins | sample Munlanlewell138R_FD_192505 | JGI IMG/M metagenome (GOLD analysis project Ga0265293, IMG submission 192505) | Leachate microbial communities from a municipal landfill in Southern Ontario, Canada - Leachate well 138R | ecosystem: Engineered > Solid waste > Landfill > Unclassified | place: Canada... | reverse complement strand
GCCTTGATCGAGGCCGGGGTGCGGGAAGGTCTTTCACGTCCAATTGCGCGTCAGTTGGCGATTGAAACAGTTCTTGGCTCGGCAAGGTTAGTTAAGGAAAGCGACAAACATCCTGCAGTCCTTAAAGATGCGGTCACTACCCCCGGAGGGACAACCATCGCCGGCTTGGCTGCGCTGGAGAGGGACGGTTTTCGCGGTCTGATTTTTAATGCGGTTCGGGAGGCGACTTTGGTTTCACGGACAGTAGGAAAGGGAGGCGAAAAATGAGTCTGATTTCGCTGGTTAATAGTATTTTTACCGTTTATAAGTGGTTGATCTTGGCCCGAGTTATTATCTCGTGGGTAGCTCCGATGTCTGCACATCCGGCGGTCCGTTTTGTCTATGACATGACCGAACCGCTGTTAAGTAGGCTAAGACGCAGTTTGCCGTTAATGAGCGGGTTAGATTTCAGTCCCTTTATTGCCTTGATTATCGTACAGGTTTTGCAACGGCTGGTTATCGGTTTACTCTACAACAGCCTCTATTTCTAGGTTGGAGGAGATCCATGCGCGAAGAAATTCTGCGTGCTTTGGCTACAGATGAAGAACGCGAGGTAGCGGCACATGTGATTGATCAGGTTGAAAAAAGTCGAGCCAAGCAAAGCATCGAAGCTTCGTGGTTTTTATCCTTGAGTGAGCAAGATTTGGTCTCTCAGATTATGCGGAGATACCCCGACGTGCAGTATCTCTTTGCGGGCGGCTTTGCCACGGCAGAACGCAAAAGGCTGGTTATTGGACCGGTAAACACTGATTTACAAGATCTTTCTGTTCTTTCTGCAGTTCGCATCAGGGTTAAGCGTGGTGCGGATGACGAAATAACCCATCGTGATCTGTATGGTGCGGTTATGGGGCTAGGTCTGAACCGTCGTTACCTGGGTGATGTGCTGGTGACCAAGGATGGGGGAGAGGTTATTGCTGTTGACGGAGTTGCCCAAGAAATAGTGCGCACTCTGGACAGGGTCGGCAGGTTCACGGCTGAAGCCGAACTAATTGAATTAGATGAAATTTCAGCAGGTATTCAGCGGAAAAAGCTAATTAAAGCTACAGTTGCTTCTCTGCGCCTGGATGCCATTGCAGCCGCCGGGTTTGGTAAGAGTCGGTCTATACTTGTTCGGGAAATAAACTCTTTACGAGTCCGGGTAAATGGCAGTCCAGCAAAGGCTGCGTCTCAACCGATTAAGGTTGGCGATATTATTTCTGTCGGAGGAAGAGGACGGATTGTCGTAACAGCCATCGGCGGTCAAACCAAGAAAAACCGCACAGTTGTTGAAATAGAGCGATACTATTGAGGGAGGGTGCTAAGATGTTAACACCACTTGATATTCAAAATGCAGCTTTTCATCGGAGTTTTCGGGGTTACAATGAGGAAGAGGTCGATGACTTTTTAGACCGGGTCTTCTTAGAATACGAACAGCTTTATCGGGAAAACCTCGAATTGAAAGAACAGATCGAAAAGCTGACTGCTGAGGCGAGTACCCCCGCTCAGGAGCTGGCCCAGCTGCGCGCGACACAGGCAACTACTATTGACTACGAAGAGGCTCTCCGTCAAAGCAGTGAAATTATCGCTGATGCCAAGCTCCGCGCCGAAGAAATGCTAGCCCAGGCACAACAGCAGGTGGCTAGAGAAAAAATGAGGCTTGAGGAGTTAAAGCAGCAGCGTCGGATGTTTAAGGACCAGTTTAAATCAATGTTGCAGACGTTCTTTCATATTCTTAAGGATAACGAGGATGAGCAAGTTACCGATTCGACCATTATTATGCGCGCTCAGGTTTCAGCCGGCAGCGAGAACAAAGAGTAACCTTGACTCTCAATTTTCGAATATAGTATAATCTTAGCTAATATCGATAAAACGATGATAGGAAGAGTAGCCTAGGGTTACGGATACAGAGAGTCGATGTAGGTGAGAGTTCGACCCCAATTCCCATGGTGAAAATCATCCTGGAGTTAGGTATTGAAAGCATTTGCCAGTAGATCCTACGGGTTGCTGCCGTTATCTAGCGTTTAAGTGGACTACATTGTTTTGTAGTCAATTAGGGTGGTACCACGGGAGATATCTCGCCCCTGCTCGGGGCGAGATTTATTTTTAGCTATTGTTGGAGGTGCTGTTGGTGAGCGATACAAACAAAGTTAACTATTCTGAAACACTTAACTTGCCAAAAACCGAATTTCCGATGCGAGGTAACTTGCCGAAAAAAGAACCGGAGATTCTGAAGTTTTGGCAAGAGAATCACATCTATGACAAAGTACAAGAGCGGGCAAAAAAGCATGATTTCCCCGCCTGGATTTTGCACGACGGACCGCCGTATGCCAATGGGCATATTCATATCGGTCATGCCTTAAATAAAACCCTTAAGGATATTATTGTGAAATATAAGTCCTTGCGCGGCTATTTCACACCGTATATTCATGGCTGGGACACTCATGGTCTGCCGATCGAAACTAGAGTGATCAAGGACCTCGGGTTAAATCGCCACGCCGTTAGCACTCTGGAGTTCCGTTCTAAATGCCGCGACTATGCGTTGAAATTTGCGGGGATTCAAAAAGAAGAGTTTGAACGGCTCGGGGTCTGGGGTAACTGGGATGAGTCGTATTATACGCTTCAGCCGCATTTTGAAGCCAAGCAGATTGAGGTCTTCGGTTTAATGGCTCAAAAAGGTTACATCTATAAAGGCTTAAAACCGGTCTACTGGTGCACATCCTGTGAGACAGCGCTTGCTGAAGCAGAGGTGGAGTATGCGGACAAGAAGTCGGCCTCGATCTACGTGAAGTTTCCATTAGTTGATGACCGGAAACTTTTTGGTGGTGAGGTTGCCAATACCTTTATAGTCATCTGGACTACTACGCCGTGGACAATCCCAGCTAATCTGGCTATTTGTTTACATCCGGATTTTGAGTATGTCCTAGTAGAGGTGCAGCATGAACGCTTTGTGGTGGCGGCTGAGTTATTGGAACGGTTGTCCCAGGAGTTTGGCTGGCAGGATTACCGGGTTCTGCAAAAATTTGTCGGCAGCGAGCTGGAACATGCTGTTTGTCGGCACCCGCTCTTTGATCGAGAATCGCTGGTTATTTTGGGGGAACATGTTACCCTCGAACAGGGGACCGGTTGCGTTCATACCGCACCCGGACATGGCGAAGAAGACTTTATCGTTGGCTCTGAGTATGGTTTACCGGTACTGAACCCAGTTGATCCGACCGGACATTTTACGCAAGAAGCCGGTCCCTATGCGGGGATGGATCTAGATGAAGGCGGAAAAAAAGTTGTTGATGATCTTAAAGCGGTCGGAGCGCTGCTAAAATTCGGTTCTGTAAAACATCAATTTCCGCATTGCTGGCGCTGCAAAGAGCCGATTGTTTTCCGGGCCACAGAACAGTGGTTTGCCTCTGTCGAAGGCTTTCGGGACGAAGCTTTAGCGGCAATTGCAGAAGTGAAATGGTATCCCGCCTGGGGTGAAAATCGTATCAGCAGCATGGTTCGTGATCGACGCGATTGGTGTATCTCCCGGCAAAGGGTCTGGGGGGTTCCGATCCCGGTCTTTTACTGCACAGAGTGTGGTGAACCCATCATTACCGAAGAGACAATCACTGCGGTTCGTGACCGCTTTGCTGCGGAAGGCTCGGATGCCTGGTTCAAGTATGAAGCTGGTGAACTATTACCTTCCGGCTTTACTTGTCCACACTGCAGCGCCGCGAAATTTCGCAAAGAAACAGATATTATGGATGTCTGGTTTGATTCCGGCTCAAGCCACCGAGCTGTGCTGACCCAATGGCCTGACCTGAGATGGCCAGCAGATATGTACCTTGAGGGCAGCGATCAGCACCGGGGATGGTTCCAGTCTTCCCTATTAACTGCGGTCGCAACAACAGGTAAAGCCCCTTATCGCTCTGTTTTAACTCATGGTTTCATCGTGGATGAGCAAGGACGGAAAATGTCAAAGTCGATCGGTAATGTAGTCGCCCCGGATAAGGTGATTAACCAGTTTGGTGCAGATATTTTGCGTTTATGGGTCTCTTCGGCCGACTACACCGACGATATCAGAGTTTCAGATGGGATTTTGAAGCAGTTGTCAGAGGTCTACCGGAGGATCCGTAATACCGGACGGTTTATCCTTGGCAATCTAAGCGATTTCAACCCCGATACCGATCTGGTAGCTTATGCTGACCTACTTGAGATTGACCGCTTTGCCTTACATCGGCTCCAGGAAGTCCTGGATAAACTAACCAAGGCGTTTGATAACTATCAATTTCATGTTTTTTACCATACGGTACACAACTACTCGGCTGTGGATCTCGGATCTTTCTACTTGGATGTCCTCAAAGATCGTCTTTATACATCCAAGGCCGATGGGCATGAGCGTAGGTCTGCTCAGACCGTACTCTATCACATAATTAATGTGTTGGTTCGGGTCATTAGTCCAGTGTTGACCTATACGGCAGAAGAAATGTGGCAGTACTTGCCGGCGACGAAGGACAAACCGGTTAGCGTTCAACTAACCTCCTGGCCTGAGGTGCAGCAAGAATATCTTGACTGCGAGCTTGCGGAGAAATGGAATCAGATACTAGCTGTCCGGGAAGAAGTCAATCGTGCCCTCGAAGCAGCTCGGAGTGCTAAAATGATCGGAAATAGTCTTGAGGCTAAAGTCGTGCTTTATTGTAATAATCCGAAGCTTCATGAATTATTGACCGAATTTGATACAGAGCTTGCGACGATATTTATTGTTTCCGCCGCAGAGATAGCACCCCTCGGTGTAGAGGCTCCCTCAGAGGCGCTTCAAGCAACCGAAGCAGATTTGGCGATCATGGTTGAACAAGCTCCCGGAGAAAAATGTGAGCGTTGTTGGATTTATTCCGAACAAGTAGGAGCAGATGAAGATCATCCGACCATCTGCCTGAGCTGTGCTGATACCTTGACTCGTGATTAAAAACCTCGCTGACCTGGGCAGGCTACCATAAGAGCCTGGAGGTTAGCTCACAATGGAACCAACCGACCGCAGAGTAATGGCGGAGCTGGCCGATCGGATCGGTGAATTGATCGCCGGTCTAGAAAAAGCCAGTATCGCCGAATACCTTAAGTTTCTAGAGAACCCAACACGGATGTTAATGGTTAACTTTTTCAACGGGGTCGCTAGAGGCTTTGGATTTGCGGTCGGTTTTTCTTTAATTGCCGCGCTGTTCGTATATTTTTTGGGCTATTTGGCTCAACTCAATCTGCCGGTAATCGGGTCGTTCGTCGCCGAGTTGGTCCAGTTGGTTCAAGGGCAGCTGGAGAGCTATGCCAGGTAACCGTAGTAGGAGGTTATCGATGATGTTAACTAGGGCCCAGATTGCTCACTTAAAAAAGAGATTGCTTTCTGAGCAAGCGAGAATCACTGACGAGTTAGCCAGATTGCGTAAACCACAGAGTGAAGAGCCGCTCAAAGATTCCGTCGGGGAGCTTTCAAGCTATGATCAACACTCGTCGGACTTAGGTAACGAGACCTTTGAGCGTGAAAAAGATATCGGCTTGGCCGATAATTTGCACATAATTCTATCCCAAATCGAAGAGGCCTTAGACCGCATGGAGCAGGGAAAATACGGCATCTGTTCCATTTGTGGACGCGAAATACCCGTCGCAAGGTTAGAAGCACTTCCGTATGCTACCACTTGCCTAGCTGATGCCGATGATGAGTTCGACAAGATAACCGAGCAAAGACCGGTAGAGGAAGATCTGCTTGCTCCGCCATTTGCTCGAACTTTTACGGACGACTCGGAAAATGAAAATGTCGGTATTGACGGAGAGGATACCTGGCAGGCGGTGGCCAAATACGGTAATGCCAATTCACCCCAAGATATTCCGGATTCAATCGGTTATGATGAAGTATACTTTGATGCGGACGAAAATGTCGGAATTGTAGAGGGGATCGAAGGGATCGTGGATGTAACGGAGGGGGAAGAGGACCAAGACCAGATCATTTTTCCTGAACCTGACCGTAACTTAGAACGCAAACCCCATCAGACGCGCAGTCAACGTGGCAGGGGTTAGCCCAATGATTGCCACCTTAATTTGGCTGTGCTAAAATGAGAAAAAAGGTTAAGGAGCAACACCTTGCATCCCTTGGCACTAGTCCCCCTGTTTGTGTTGCTTGACCAAGCAATTAAGCTGTGGGTGCGGCATAGTTTATATCCCGGCTGGTCGATCAGTATTATTCCTGGGATATTAAAACTGACATACTTGCGCAATAGTGGAGCGGCTTTCGGGTTTCTGGCGCAGCAAACCGAGTTTTTGGTGGCTGTCGGCTTAATTACTGTTCTCGCCGTTTTGTTCTTTTTTCGCCGGATTCCTACCGAACGCCGGTGGACTCGTTATGGTCTCAGCCTAGGATTAGCTGGAGCCCTCGGTAATTTGCTGGATCGGGTCATGTATGGCTATGTGGTAGACATGTTCCAGCTGCGTTATTGGCCAGGGGTCTTTAACCTTGCTGATGTCTTTATTATTTCCGGTGGAATTATGGTCATCGTCGAATTATTGCGTTTGGACGAAAGGGATTTACGCGAGTGAGACCGATTCTCTTTGAGTTTTTTGGTATTCCCGTCTATGGTTATGGGTTTATGGTTGCACTGGCTTTCATCGTGGGCTATGCTATTAGCCTAAAACACGTTAACAAAGCCAATATGACCAGGGAACTCTTTGCCGACTTCACTTTGTGGATGGCCGTATCAGGGGTGGTGGGTGCCAGACTATTATATGTTGCACTTAACTGGTCGGAGTATGCTGACAATTTGCTAACAATCTTCGACTTGCGCGCCGGAGGTTTAGCCTTTCATGGCGGAGCAATCGCGGCGATTATCGTGGGTGTCTGGTTTGTACGCAAGCATCGATTATCTGTCGGCCAGATTGCTGATGCGGTTACTCCTGCTTTTGCTTTGGGGATTGCCATCGTTCGCTTGGGTTGTTTGCTTAATGGCTGCTGTTATGGATTGCCGTCTGAGTTGCCGTGGTGTTTTGACTGTTCGTATTGGCATGATGGAGCACGTCATCCCACCCAGATATATGAATCCCTCGCCATGTTTGGTGTGTTTTGGTATCTGTCTAAGCGTCGGCAACACAATCAATTTCCGGGTTATCTTTTAATCATCTTTTCCATTCAGTATTCAGCAGTTCGCTTTATCGTCGAGTTTTTCCGTGATGTCCGAGAGTTTTCAGCGGTATTGTCGATGGCTCAAACCGCCAGTTTGATAATTGCAGTGCTTGGCTTCGTTTCGTTAATTATCGGCCAGCGGATTCACCGATCCTCCCAAAAAAGGAGGATTCAAGGATGAGTGCTCAAGACGGAGTGCAACGGTTGGAGCTCGTCGTTGATGAGCAAGCGTCCGGGATGCGCATCGACCGATATTTGAACGGGCGGGCATTGTCTTCCCGCTCGTTGGCGGAAAAAGTGATCGCCGGCGGGTTGGTCACTGTTAACGGATCGCCGGTAAAACCGAGCTATCGGGTTTCTAGCGGAGATCGTGTTGTGGTGGTCATGCTACCTCCCAAGCCGGTAGAGGTTAAACCAGAGGCGATTTCGCTTGATATTGTCTATGAAGATAGTGATCTTCTGGTAGTTAATAAACCCCGCGGACTAGTGGTTCATCCAGGTGCGGGCCACCACAGCCGAACTCTGGTTAACGCTTTGCTTTACCATTGCACAGATCTCTCCGGTATCGGGGGCGAAATGCGCCCGGGTATCGTGCACCGTCTGGATAAGGATACAACCGGCCTATTGGTTGTAGCTAAAAATGATTTTACACATACGGCGTTGGCCGCGATGCTCAAAGCTCGCCATATTCATCGCTGGTATTTAGCTGTTGTTCGGGGGACTCCCACCTCGTCCGAAGGACTGATTGATGCTCCGATAGGGCGACACCGGATACATCGGCAGAAGATGACGGTTCACCAAGCGGGGCGGAATGCGATTACAAATTTCCGCGTACTAGCTAGATATCCCGGTTACTCGTTGTTGCAGCTGAAACTGAGAACAGGCCGGACCCATCAGATCCGTGTTCACCTGCATTTTATCGGCACTCCGGTTGCCGGGGATCCGGTTTATGGGAAAGGGTCTGAGCTGGGTTTGACCGGACAAGCACTGCATGCCTGCAGATTACGCTTTATTCATCCACGCACAGGTGAAATAGTAGACTGCTTTGCACCGCCACCGGCAGATTTCCAAGCTGTGGTTGATACTCTTTCCGCTGACGGATATAATTATGATAATCTGGCTCTTGACAATTGGGGGCTAGACTGCTAGACTACAAAGAAAGTATGAATAGGACCCTTTAAATTAGTCCTGCGAGGCTAGTAAGGGAGACGGGTGCGGTATGTCTAATTACTGTAAGTATACCTTCTAGCCATGGCTAGAAGGTATTTTTTTTTGGAGGTGAATGACCATGGGTGCGGTTTCTGGGGAGATTAAAACGCAGGTCATGGATGCTGAGCGCCTGCGACGCTCGTTGACCCGCATTGCGCACGAAATTGTTGAACGCAACAAAGGTGTCAAGGATTTAGCCTTAGTAGGCATCAAAACACGGGGCATACCTTTGGCCTATCGGATTGCCGAATTAATCGCGGGTTTTGAGGGGGAGGCCCCCGCTGTCGGGGAACTTGATATTACTTGGTATCGGGATGATCTGACCACCCTCTCGGTCCAGCCGGTAGTAACCAAACCGGAACTTCCTTTTTCTATTGATGGCAAGAAAGTCGTTTTGGTCGATGATGTAGTCTTCACCGGACGGACAACCCGTGCTGCCATGGATGCCCTAATTGACGCCGGTCGGCCGCAATCGATTCAACTCGCGGTGCTGATCGATCGTGGCCATCGCGAGTTGCCAATCCGTGCTGATTATGTCGGCAAAAACGTACCTACTTCACAGCAAGAGATCATTAGTGTGCAATTAACTGAGATTGATGGTGTCGATCAGGTTCTAATTCTGCAAAAAACTAGCGAGCAATAAATCAAAGGAGGAAAATAGGATGTCCGAAACTGAACGAAAAACTGCGTTAGACGAAGTAGCCGTTGCAACCGCAACAGTATCTGCAAGCTCTGTAGTTACCGCTGAAAGCGAGATTGGGCTGCGCAAAGAATTTATATTAGCTCTGCAACACACAATTGCCATGTTTGGAGCGACGGTTCTGGTTCCATTTTTAACCGGTCTTAGTCCTACGGTAGCCTTATTTTGCGCTGGGCTAGGCACTTTGGTGTTTCATTTAATCACCAAAGGTATGGTGCCGGTCTTTCTCGGAAGTTCGTTTGCCTTCATCGCCCCGATTCTTGTGGTCAAAGAGAGCTTCGGCCTGCCCTATGCCACCGGCGGCATTATTGTAGCCGGCTTAATTTATGCAGTGTTGTCAATGGTCATCAAAGTAGTTGGCTCCGATAAGATTCGCAGTTATTTGCCACCGACGGTAACCGGACCGGTAATTATGGTGATTGGACTGAATTTAGCCCCCGTAGCCATCGATATGGCCAGCAGTAACTGGTTGGTTGCTTCGATAGTTCTCGCTTCGGTCATCCTAGCCTCTGTATTTATGAAGGGCTTTTTTAAGATGGTACCGATCCTAATTGGCGTGACCGTTGGCTATGTTGTTAGCATGATAGTCGGCATAGTTGATTTTACCCCGATAAAAGAAGCGCCAATCTTTGCTTTGCCGGATTTTATGGCGCCGAAGTTTAGTTGGGGGGCAATTGCGATTATCGCTCCCGTTGCGATCGTCACGCTCATGGAGCATATTGGGGACATGATCACTAATGGAACTGTCGTCGGCAAGGATTTCTTCGATCAGCCCGGCCTCTCCAGAACCGTCATGGGTGACGGCATCGCTACCGCGTTAGCAGGGTTCTTGGGTGGCCCGGCAAATACAACCTATAGTGAGAATACAGGGGTATTAGCCCTAACTAAGGTTTATGATCCAAAGATTTTGCGGTATGCGGCTGTCTTTGCAATCATTATGAGCCTGGTCGGCAAGTTGGGTGCTATCATCCGGACAATTCCCGAGGCGGTTATGGGCGGGATTTGTATTATGCTTTTTGGTATGATCGCCTCCATCGGGATGCGCACTGTGGCGGAGAGAGTGGATTTTTCCCGCTCACGAAACCTAATTATCTCAGCCGTTATTCTGATTTTTGGCTTAAGTCAGGTCTCGATTTTCGGGTTGTCGAGTATGGCTTTGGCGGCGATCCTAGGGATTATTCTGAACAAGTTTTTGCCTGAAGGGGTCTAAGGCTCTAGCCTTAGACACTCGCCTTATGTAGAGGAGGATGTTGCGGTGAAGATTGGTGTAGTCGTGGGTAGCGACTCTGACCTGCCAGTTATAGATCGCGCTTTTGCGGTATGGGATGAGTATGAGGTACCTTACGAAGTCGATATCATCTCGGCCCATCGCAGTCCTGAGCTTGCCACCGAGTATGCAACTACCGCGCACAAACGAGGTATTGGCGTAATTGTGGCAGCTGCTGGGCTCGCAGCTCATCTTCCCGGGGTTATTGCTGCCCAGACAGTCTTACCGGTAATCGGCCTGCCAATAGCCGGTGGCCCACTCAATGGTCAAGATGCACTTTATTCGGTTGTGCAAATGCCACCGGGGATTCCGGTAGCAACTGTGGGCATCGATAATGCAACTAACGCTGCCTATCTGGCTTTACACATTATCGCTCTGGTGGACGAGCGGGTGCGTCGACGCTTGGAGGAATACCGTTTAGACTTACCCGAGAAGATCAGAGCCAAAAACAAACAGTTGCGGGAGAGGGGTTTAGGCGGTTTTATCGAATAATCAATGAGTCAGGTGGTTGACGTTCCTGGCAAAGTTTGTTAATATGTAAGCGTCAACTGGATAATGATGAAGTGCACCTAGGGTTCCGCCGGGCTTTCCGGGACTGGTCCAAGTGGTGCAGGCGCCAATCAAGGCGCTACACCCTAGAGGGATAAAAGCCCGGGCGGGTAGGTTCAAGTTTACTTAAGCCTACTCGCCCTTTTGTTATCTATAGTGAAAAAACGCACTAAGCTGAGGAGGATTATCTTGAAACGAGAAATTTTTGCAAACCTTAGTCCTTTGGATCATCGGTATTCAGTTGATGAGGACAAGTTATGGAGTGAACTTTCAAATTACTTGTCAGAAGAAGCAGGTATTAGATATTTGCTCAAAGTTGAAGCCGCCCTAGCTAAAGCATTAGCAGCTTTGCAGGTTGCTCCGGCCACGTCCGCTCGGGAGATCGAGGAGGCCTGCCTACAAGTCACACCTGACGAGGTTTTGGCCGAAGAAGCGAAAACTCGCCACAATATTCGGGCTTTGGTCAACTGCATTCAGGCCAAAGTCACGCCGGAGGCCAGGCCCTGGGTGCACTTCACAGCTACCTCAGCTGATATTATGGATACCGCCAATGCGGCCAGGTTTAAAGAGTTTACAAACAAGGTCTTCCTGCCTGAACTGAAAAACCTGCTTGCAACAATGATCCAGTTAGCATTGGAGAACAAAGATACCCTCCAGGTCGGTCGGACACACGGACAATATGCCGTTCCAATTACCTTTGGCTATGTGATTTCCGGTTATGTTGAGCGGCTTGGAACAGCCTACCAGCGGATTGACCAGGCTGCGCAAGATTTGCGCGGGAAGATGGCTGGTGCGGTTGGGGCATACAATGCCTCTTCGTTGGTTGTTTCAGATCCCCTGGAATTAGAGGCCCTAGTTATGCAGGAGCTAGGTTTAAAAGCATCGCCATTTGCGACCCAAATCGTCGAACCCGAATATATTTTGCACCTCATGCATGAATACGTGACTTGTCTGGGCATCCTAGCCAATTTCGCCGATGATATGCGCCACCTACAGCGCTCAGAGATCAAAGAGGTTGGCGAATTCTTCGCCCCGAACCAGGTCGGCTCATCGACCATGCCCCATAAGCGTAATCCGTGGAATTACGAACATGTAAAGTCCTTATGGAAAACCTTTATGCCCCGGATCATTACCGTGTATATGGATCAAATCTCGGAGCATCAGCGTGATTTGTCTAATAGCGCCAGTAGTAGATTCCTGGCGGAATTAGCTGCTGGAACAACTTTGGCTTTACGCAGAATAAACAAGGTTACGGCTAAATTATCTGTCCACCATGAAAGCATGCAAGCGAATTTCGCCGAGGCTGCGAAGATGATTGTTGCCGAGCCCTTGTATATCCTCCTGGCCTCGGCTGGTCATCCGGATGCTCATGAGGCTGTTCGCTTGATAACCTTAGAGGCCGAAAACACCCGACAGCCGGTTGCGGAATTAGCTAAAAAGCATAGTGAGCTTGCACCATATATACAGAAGCTTTCGCCATCCCAGTTGGCTGTGTTAGAAGATCCTGGATTATATATCGGTCAAGCAAGCCGTAAAACTGAACTGATTTGCCGGAAATGGACTATGGAGTTATTTGAGGGGAGCAGATAAGATGGAAAAGAGAGAACAACTCTATGAGGGTAAGGCGAAAATCATTTACACGACTGATGATCCGGATTACGTGATAGTTCATTACAAGGACGATGCCACCGCATTCAACGGCTTAAAAAAGGACAGTATTTTAGGCAAAGGAGAGTTGAATGCTAAAATTTCTACGGCCTTTTTTAACCTCTTAGCTGAGCATGATTTTCCCACCCACTTTGTCGAGCAGCTAAGCGAGCGGGAACTTTTAGTCAAGAAACTGGAGATTATTCCGGTGGAGGTGGTGATCAGAAATATTGCAGCTGGCAGTCTGGTCAAACGTTTAGGGTTCACGGAAGGGCAAATGCTCCCATGCGCTATTCGCGAATTTTACTACAAAGACGACTCTTTAGGAGATCCGTTAGTAAATGAATATCATTTAGAAGCTCTCGGTGCCTCCACTTTTGAACAGCTTTCCGAATTAAGTAGACAAGCCTTCGAAGTTAATCGGATCCTGCGGGCTTTCTTGGCTAAGCACAACTTAGATTTGGTTGATTTTAAGTTGGAGTTTGGCCTCTTTCACGGGCAAATATTATTAGGCGATGAGATTTCACCGGATACTTGCCGGTTCTGGGATGCCACAAGTGGTGAAAAGTTAGATAAGGATCGTTTCCGACAAGATTTAGGCGGTGTAACAGAGGCATACGCAGAAGTATACCGCCGGATAATTCAAGGTTAGGGGGAGTTTGCAGTGTATAAGGCAGAAATTAAAGTGACCCTTAAGCCAGGTGTCTTGGATCCGCAAGCAAAGGCAGTAGCCGGTGGTTTGTCCTCTCTGGGTTATAACGAGGTAGAGTCGGTTCGCGTCGGAAAATATATCGAAGTGATCCTGGAGGCTGATTCTGCTGAGGCTGCGGCGAGCCGCGTTGAAGAGATAAGTCGGCGGCTGTTAACTAATCCGGTTATCGAAGATTTTAGCTTCTCGCTGACGCCGATGGAAGGTGAGGCTTAGCATGAAAGTAGCGATTCTTGTCTTTCCGGGTTCGAGTTGCGAGCGGGATTGTTACCACGTTTTAACGAAAGTTTTTGGCTTGGAGTCTGAGCTCGTTTGGCATACCGAGACCGATTTAGCCCGGTTTGATGCCATTATTCTGCCCGGTGGCAGTAGTTATGGTAATTATTTGCGCCCCGGAGCGCTCGCCAAGTTTTCTCCGGTTATGGACCGTGTAATTGAGGCGGCAGAAAGCGGAACCCCGATTTTAGGAATTGGCAACGGGTTTCAAATTCTGTTGGAAGCTGGGCTCTTACCAGGAGCAATGTTGGCGAACGAATCACTGCGTTTTCAGTGTCACCCGCAAGATATTCGGGTCGAAGTCGATCGGACACCATTTACACATGGGATCGCACCCGGCACGTTGTTAAATCTACCGATAGCACATGGTGAAGGAAATTACTTTATTGATCAAGCCGGCCAGGCCAGACTCGAAGCCAACAAGCAAATTGCGCTTCGGTATGTCGGGTCCAACCCGAATGGCTCAGTAAGCGACATCGCCGGAATTTGCAATGAGGCTGGCAATGTGGTCGGCATGATGCCCCATCCCGAACGCGCCGCAGAAGCTGTTCTAGGCTCGGTAGACGGGCAAAAGATCTTCAAAGCTCTCATTAATTATTGGGAGGCGAAAAAATGAAAGAACCAACCCCTCTCCAGATCCGCGATGAGAAAATCTGGCGGTCGATGGGTCTTACAGAAGATGAATACGACCAGATCTGTACTACGCTAGGCCGTTTGCCTAACTATACTGAGGTGGGCATGTACGCGGTTCTCTGGTCTGAACATTGTGCTTATAAGCATACGCGCCCATTTTTCAAGCTGTTTCCGACTACGGGGGAGCGAATTTTACAGGGTCCCGGCGAGAACGCTGGCGTAGTTGATATCGGTGATGGGTGGGCGGTGGTTTTCAAGGTTGAGAGCCACAATCATCCCTCGGCGATCGAGCCCTACCAGGGAGCCGCGACAGGTGTTGGCGGCATCCTCAGGGATATTTTTACGATGGGAGCTCGTCCGATTGCAGCGCTCAACTCCTTACGTCTTGGGGACTTAGATGATGAGAAAGTAAAGTATCTTTTTAAAGGGATTGTCGCCGGTATTGCTGGCTACGGAAACGCTGTCGGGGTTCCGACCGTAGGTGGAGAGGTCTATTTTGACCCCGGTTACGCTGGTAATCCGTTAGTTAACGCAATGGCTGTTGGCTTGGTCAGACATGAGATGATTACGACCGCGTCCGCATCCGGTGTCGGCAATCCGGTGATGGTTGTCGGCTCAGAGACTGGACGAGATGGGATCCACGGGGCCTCTTTTGCTTCTGGCGAGCTGAGTTCTGATTCAGAAGAAAAGAGTCCGACGGTCCAGGCGGGTGACCCCTTTGTCGAAAAACTGCTGATCGAAGCCTGCCTTGAAGCTATCGAGTCCGGGGCAGTTATCGGAATACAAGATATGGGTGCTGCCGGGCTGACCAGTTCTGCTTGTGAGATGGCGAGTAGAGCCGGCAGTGGTATTGAAATAGATCTGGCATTGGTTCCGTGCCGAGAACCGGGAATGAGTCCATATGAAATAATGTTATCCGAATCCCAGGAACGAATGCTTGTTGTTCCAAAAAAAGACGCGGTTGACGAGGTTAAGGCGATTTTTGCCAAATATGGTTTGCCAGCGGTGGTAGTGGGCAAAGTGACCGATGACGGTATGGTTAGGGTTTATGATGGTTCCGATTTAGCGGCAGAGGTTCCGGCAAAGTCGCTGTCCACCGATGGTGCTCCGACTTATGTGCGTGAAGCTAAGCGCCCAGCTTATCTTGACCAAACTCAGTCTTTCGATATCTCAACAATTGCCGAACAGACAGACTACACCCAGGATTTGTTAGATTTGCTAGATTCTCCGACCATTGCCAGCAAGCAATGGGTGTACGAACAGTTCGATCATCTGGTTCAGCTTAATACGGTAGTAGCGCCTGGAGCAGCCGACGCAGCTGTACTGCGGATCAAAGGGACGAAGAAAGGGATAGCCGTAACCGTTGATGGTAATGGTCGTCTGGTTTACCTGGATCCCTATCAGGGTTCAATGGGGGTTGTAGCTGAAGCAGCACGTAATCTGGTTTGTACAGGTGCCGAGCCAATCGGTTTGACGGACGGATTGAATTTTGGCAATCCGGAAAAACCGGAGGTTTATTGGCAGTTGCAGCAGGCTATTCAAGGTTTGGCCGAGGCGGCGCGAGAACTAGAAATCCCGGTAACCGGTGGCAATGCCAGCTTGTATAATGAGTCTTCGGGTCAAGCTATTTATCCAACACCAATCATCGGCATGGTTGGTTTAATCGAGGATATCGACTTGCGTATGACTAGCTCCTTTAAGGATGTTAATGATGTGATTGGTTTGCTCGGGTGGCCAGGGAGCGAACTCGGTGGCAGTGAATGGTTGAAATTAAAGGTGGGTGAACCGCAAGGGCAAGCTCCGGTAATCGACTTAGGGCGGGAGAAAGCGCTCCAAAAAGCTTGCCTAGCAGTGATCCGCTCAGGCTTAATTAAAAGCGCCCATGATATCTCAGAAGGTGGACTGGCTGTTTGTATTGCAGAATCCTGTATTCAGGGTAATTTGGGTGCTGAAGTGAACCTTCCGTGGCCTGGCCGACTGGATGGCCTGCTTTTCGGCGAATCAGCCGCGCGGATTGTCATTTCGGCGGCCCCCGAAAACTGGGACAAATTGCATGAGCTCGCAGCCCAATACGGTGTGCCATTAACTAGACTTGGCAGAGTAAAGGCTGAAGAAGTAGTCTTTGCCACTGCTCAGGGCTGGTCGGTGATCTCTAGCAGTGTGGGTAGTTTGAAAACGGCCTGGGAACAGTCTTTGCCGAAACGTTTAAGTTGAGAGGAGTCTTTTTTCAATGTGCGGAGTTTTCGGGGCCCATTTGTCTAACCAGAATGATGCGGCTAGATTTACTTATCTCGGCTTATATGCCTTGCAGCACCGTGGGCAGGACAGCTGCGGCATTGTCACCTCCGATGGTGAATCGATATCGGCTTACAAAGCCACGGGCTTAGTTTCTGAGGTCTTTGATGATGAGCGGCTTGGTCGTCTTCCAGGCCGCATCGGGATTGGCCATGTCCGCTATCCAACGGCCGGGGAGTCGAGTGTAATCAATGCCCTCCCTTTACTGGTTAGGAGCCGATATGGAAAGGTGGCTTTGGCTCACGATGGCAACCTGGTCAATTCACTAGAACTTAGCGAGAAATTACAGGCTCAGGGTGTGGTTTTTCAGACCACGACTGACAGCGAGATAATTCTCAATTTAGTTGCTAAAGCCGATACAACCGATCTGGAAAGGGCGGTGATCGTTGCGGCACGCCAGTTGCAGGGGGCCTTTGCTTTGTTAATTATGACCGAGCAGTGCTTGATTGGCATTCGAGACCCACTTGGCATCAGGCCACTCTGTTTAGGCAAGTCAGATGATGGATATGTCTTGGCCTCCGAATCTTGTGCTTTAAGTACGGTTGGTGCTGAGTTTGTCCGTGATGTCTTGCCGGGAGAGATGATCGTCATCGGACCAAAAGGGTTTAATTCTTATTATTACGGTTTGCACGGTGAGGAGAACCTGTGTATCTTCGAGTACATTTATTTTGCTCGCCCCGATTCGATCATGAGCAATCGCAGCGTTTATCAGACTCGCTTAGAGATTGGAGCCCAATTAGCTCGAGAGAACAAAATTGATGCTGAAGTGGTCGTCCCGGCTCCAGACTCCGGAGTAGCTGCTGCTTTAGGTTTTGCCAAAGAAAGCGGGATACCGTTCGAATTAGGTTTGATCAAGAACCGCTATGTTGGCCGAACCTTCATCCAACCGACTCAAGCCATGCGTGAGTTAGGTGTTAAGATCAAACTGAACCCGGTTAATTCGGTTCTTAGAGGAAAAAAAGTCATCCTGATTGATGACTCCGTGGTCAGAGGAACTACGAGCGCCAAAACTGTTCAGCTACTCCGGGAGGTTGGTGTTGCCGAAGTGCACTTGGTTGTTGCCTCACCCCCGTACATTAGCCCCTGTTATTACGGGATTAACACCTCAAGTAAGTCGGAGTTAATTGCTGCTAATCATTCGGTAGCAGAGATCAAAGCAAAGATTGGCGCTGATAGTGTCAATTATTTATCTCTTGACGGACTCTACCGAGCCGTGGGCAGTGGTGCAAATCAAATGTGCCGGGCTTGTTTTACCGGCGAGTATCCTGTTCCTATCCCCGCGGATAAGCCAAATGATGAGTATAAGGTTAGGTGTGTATAATGGGAGATCAGCTAACATATCGTAATGCGGGAGTTGACGTTGAAGCCGGATACGATGTCGTGCGTCGTATTAAAAACCTGCTTGGCCCGGCACAACCGCCAGGAGTTCTGGGTGGAATCGGTTCTTTCGGCGGATTATTTGCTCTGCCAGGAGGTTATGAGGAACCCGTACTTGTCGCCGGCACCGACGGGGTGGGAACCAAATTGGTGATCGCCCAAAAGGCGGACCTTTTAGAAACCGTTGGAATTGATTTAGTGGCGATGTGCGTTAACGATATTGCAGCAATGGGTGCGAAGCCACTGTTTTTTCTGGACTATTTGGCCGTGGGTAAGCTTGTTCCGGAGATGGCCGAACGGCTAATCAAGGGCGTGGTTGCCGGCTGTCAAGAAGCAGAATGTGCACTGCTTGGCGGGGAGACCGCGGAGATGCCTGGGGTTTATGATCCGGGAGAGTTCGATTTAGCCGGCTTTGCAGTGGGGATTGTGGAAAAAAAACGGATTATCTCCGGCAATACAATTGCTCCAGGTGATGTTCTGATTGGCATAGCTAGTAGTGGCATCCATAGTAATGGTTTTTCGTTGGTACGAAAAATCTGTTTTGACCAAAATAACTGGGAGCTCGATACTAGATTGGCTGGGTTTGACGGTACCTTAGCCGAAGTACTTCTAACTCCGACGCGAATCTACGTCCGCACTATTCAGGAGCTACTTACCAAGACCCCAATTAAAGGAATCGCTCATATTACTGGAGGAGGATTGCCGGAGAATGTTGGCCGAATTATGCCGCCGGATTGCCTTGCCCAGGTCGATACATCTAGTTGGCCGACTCCACCGATCTTTTCACTCTTACAGGAAGCTGGTTCGGTGGCAAAAAACGAGATGTTTCATGCGTTTAACATGGGCTTAGGCCTAGTATTAGTGGTTGCGGCCGCTGATGCGGAGAGTACCCTCTCGGAACTGACTAAACTGGGAGAAGAAGCCTACCGGGTTGGGGTAGTCACCTCCGGAGAAGGAGGGGTCATGCTTGACTAAAAAACGGATTCTTATTTTGGCTTCTGGACGTGGTAGCAATATGGAGTCGATTCTGAAGGCTATCGACCAAGGCCAAATTGCCGGTGAGGCGGTCGGAGTTATCAGTAGCAACCCTGATGCGCCGGCGATCGAAAAATGTTGTCAGCACAACATACCATACAGCGTTGTAGACCGGAAAAGTTTTTCGACCAAGGCTGATTTTCAGAAGGCACTATTAGTAACAGTTCAGGGTTTTCGACCTGATTTAATCTGCTTGGCAGGTTTCATGCATATTTTGGGTTCAGAGTTTATCGGTAAGTATCGCAATAGGATCATCAATATTCATCCTTCGTTGTTGCCAAGTTTTCCCGGCTTGAATGCTCAAGAACAAGCTTTGCAATATGGCGTCAGGTTTTCCGGTTGTACGGTACACTTTGTAGATGAAGGTATGGACACGGGCCCGATTATCTTACAAGCGGTTGTGCCGGTGCACTCGGATGACGATGCCCAATCCTTGGCAGCAAGAATTTTAGTCGAGGAGCACCGAATTTATCCAGAGGCAGTTCGTTTGTTTTGTTTGGATCAACTGAAGATTATTGGGCGACGGGTGATTATCGACCAGGGAGGAAAGGTTAATGGCTAAGAAACGAGCAATTTTAAGTGTGTATGATAAAACAGGTATTACGGAATTTGCCGAAAGGCTGGTATCTTTAGGTTTCGAATTGGTTTCGACCGGTGGAACTTATAAAAAACTTACCGAGGCTGGTTTAAAGGTTACCTATATATCAGAAGTCACCGGTTTTCCAGAGATCCTCGATGGCAGGGTTAAAACACTTCATCCCAAAGTGCATGGCGGCATTTTAGCCAATCGCGAAATTCCAGCGCATTTGACCGAGCTTGAACGAGAGGGGATTGTGCCGATTGATTTGGTTGCTGTGAATCTGTATCCGTTTCAAGCTACTGTTGCCAAACCTGATGTGACAATGTCTGAAGCACTAGAGAACATTGATATTGGCGGACCAACCATGATTCGAGCTGCAGCCAAGAATTTTCCGAGCGTAATAGTTGTCGTGAATCCGGCTAATTATGAGATGGTTTGCGAGCAACTGGCAAATGGTGGCCTAGATTATGAGGCGCGTTTAGCTTTAGCCCAGGAGGCTTTTCTGCATACCGCAGGATATGATGCGGCTATCCAAGGCTTTTTAGCTAATAAACTTGGCAATCAGGAGTTCCCGGATGAATTAATAGTTTCTTACCGCAAGGCGATGGATCTTCGCTATGGTGAAAACCCGCATCAGAAAGCAGCATTTTATCAGGAAACCGGTGCTAAACAAATAGGTCTGGCTGCTGCCAATCAGCTTAACGGTAAAGAACTTTCGTTCAATAATATCAACGATGCCAATGCTGCCTTGCAAGCCCTGGTCGAGTTTACTGAGCCAGCTGCCGTTTGTGTTAAACATACTACCCCCTGCGGGGTAGCAGTTGGAAAAGATCTCTATGAGGCTTATTGCCGGGCTTATGAGGCTGATCCGGTTTCGATCTTTGGTGGTATTGTGGCACTTAACCGAGAAGTGGACAAGCAGACGGCTGAAAAAATGCATGAAATATTTTTAGAGGTGATTATCGCCCCCAAGTTTAGCCCAGAGGCTTTAGCTGTGCTAACTAGTAAGAAAAATCTCCGTTTATTGGAGATAGATTTAAGCAGCTATCGGGATCAATACGATTTCAAAAAAGTCGTTGGCGGATTACTAGTTCAAGAGGCCGATCAGATGTTACTATCTCCAGAACAAGAATATCGAGTTGTCACCGAACGGGCACCGAGCCTAGCTGAATTGGCCGACCTCTTGTTTGGCTGGAAAGTTGTCAAGCATGTCAAAAGCAATGCCATCGTGGTGGCGAAGAATGGTCGGACTTTGGGTATCGGCGGCGGACAGGTTAATCGGATCGATCCAACCAAATATGCCCTAAAGATGGCCGCTGAACAGGTCAAAGGTGCGGTCTTAGCCTCGGATGCTTTTTTCCCGATGCCGGATGTAGTGCAGGCCTGTGCCCAAGCAGGGATTACCGCAATTATTCAGCCCGGTGGTTCGATTCGTGATGCTGACTCAATAGCTGAAGCCAATAAGGCAGGTATCGCCATGATCTTTACCGGTATGCGCCATTTCAAACATTAAAGGAGGGCTTGTAATGCGCGTCATGGTTATCGGCAGCGGCGGCCGGGAACATGCTTTATGCTGGAAGCTTAAGCAATCGCCGTCGGTTTCAGAGCTTTACTGTCTGCCGGGAAATGCCGGAACCGTGGAAATTGCCCAAACCGGTCCGGCTAGATCGATTCCGGAACTAGCCGACTTTGCGGCCAATAAGGGGGTCGATCTGACGGTTGTTGGACCGGAAGCGCCACTTGCGGATGGGATTGTAGATTATTTTCGCTCTCGCGGTCTAGTTATTTTTGGACCCACTAAATCAGCGGCTAGGATTGAGAGTAGTAAGAGTTTTGCTAAACAAATAATGGAGGCCCAAAATGTGCCTACAGCTGAAAGCAAGATTTTTTGCGATGCCCAGGCAGCCAAAGATTATATATTAAGTTTACCGACACCACCGGTCATCAAAGCCGATGGTCTTGCTACCGGCAAAGGTGTGGTGGTTCCGGCCAGCCGTGAGGAAGCGGTTCAAGCTATAGACGAATTAATGGTGGAGAAGATCTATGGCTCGGCGGGCGATGTTATCGTAGTTGAAGAAAGGTTAGTGGGTCCGGAGGCTTCGGTTTTTGCCCTAACAGATGGCGAGAATATCAGATTGTTTCCAGCCGCCCAGGACCATAAACGGGCCTATGATGGCGATGAAGGACCGAATACTGGCGGCATGGGAGCGTTTGCGCCTACATCTTTGGTTAGCGCGGCAATGATGGCTGAGATTGAAGAGACCATTATTCGACCAACCTTGCGGGGCTTGGCCAAAGTTGGCGCTCCGTATTCCGGGCTGCTATATGCGGGTTTAATGTTAACAGAAGATGGCCCGAAAGTGATTGAGTTTAACTGTCGCTTCGGTGACCCAGAGACTCAAGTGGTGTTGCCGTTGGTTAAGAGTGATCTAGCGCAGTTACTTTGGGA
>Ga0265293_10005241_pt1 | contig 21882 bp, 16 predicted proteins | sample Munlanlewell138R_FD_192505 | JGI IMG/M metagenome (GOLD analysis project Ga0265293, IMG submission 192505) | Leachate microbial communities from a municipal landfill in Southern Ontario, Canada - Leachate well 138R | ecosystem: Engineered > Solid waste > Landfill > Unclassified | place: Canada... | reverse complement strand
CTTATGGCAAAAGCCCTGGCTGATGGCCAATTTCCTGTAAGATGGGTAGAGGATTTGGGTTATGGCTATGGATATCCAATATTCAATTTTTATGCTCCATTCCCGTATTATGTTGGAGGTATTTTAACGCTTTTAGTAAAAGACTCACTTTTGGCAACTAAACTCGTGTTTGCTCTTGCAATGATTGGTTCAGGGATCACGATGTATTTTTTTACAAAAAAGTTCTTTGGTTTCTTTGGTGCTTTATGCTCTTCTGTTCTATATATGTATTTTCCTTACCATGCAGTAAATATGTATGTAAGAGGAAATTTGAGTGAGTTATATGCATATATTTTCCTCCCACTTTTTTTTGCTAGTATTTATTCTCTTTATTATTCAAAAGCAAAAAAAATATCTGAGAATCTGAGGATAATTTTACTGCTTACTATTAGTTTAGGATTGATAGTAATATCACACAATCTCAGCGCATATATGACATTATTTCTAACAGGTATCCTTGTTGTATCATCATTATGTTTCAAGAAAAATAAAAAAGTGTATGTACTATCGCTCGGTATTGGTATATTGGCAGGTTTTGTACTCTCTGCATTTTACTGGATTCCAGCTTTATTTGAGATGAGGTTTACAGATGTTCAGTCTCAAATAGGCGGTGGATCTGATTTTCATGATCATTTTGTGTGTTTGTCTCAGTTATGGAATAGCGCATGGGGTTACACAGGTTCTGTCCCTGGATGTGTTGATGGAATGAGCTTTCGTATAGGCAAAACTAATATTCTTCTTATGCTACCTATATTTATAGCACTTGTCTTGCATAGGTTTTTGAAAAAGTCACCATCTTTTCTCGTATATTCTTCAGCTGTATTATTAGCATTTAGTGTATTCCTGACGACTGAGTACTCCCAAGTTCTTTGGAATACAGTACCTGGTATGGAGTATCTCCAGTTTCCTTGGAGATTTCTCAACTATACAGGATTATTTTTTAGTATTTTAGTGGGATTTTTAATATGGCAGATTCAACAAAGATTTTCTAAGATAGTTACGTTAGTAGTGACAGTCCTTATTATAGGAGGTACTATTTCTATATATTCGAGAGTATTTATTCCTGAGCATATATATGAACGTTCAGATATCTTTTATACGAGTAGAGACTATATAGCGTATACTGTGACAAAAAGATCAGATGAATATTTACCTCCAAATTTTTCTGTCCTTATATCTGAGGATGAAATACCTGATAAGAAAATATATACAGATGGAGATGTACAGATCAAAGAATTAAAAAATAAAACTGGGTATTATGAAGCAGAGGTAATCGCTGGTAATAGTGCACGGTTAAATTTTGCAATAGCATATTTTCCTGCATGGCACGTATTACTTGATGATGTTCCTCAGCAAATAACTCCGACACAAAGAGGTTTTTATATTGATATTCCTCAAGGCACGTATATTGTGAAAGCAGAATTTAAACAAACCCAAATTCAGATGATTGCTAACATACTTTCTTTCATAGGTTTTGTGTTTTTCATAATTGGTATAATAAAGACTAAATCATATGGAACCCAAAGAAAAACTTCCTGAACTTTCAGTCTTTTTCCCTTTCTGGAATGAGGAGAAAAATGTAAAGAGTGTAGCTGAGCAGGCTATTACTGTTCTTCCTCATATTGCAGAAAAATGGGAGATTATTCTTGTAGATGACGGCTCATCTGATAATACCCTCTCTGTTGCTCAAGGAGTCGCTTCTTCTCACCCAAAAATTAGAGTTATATCCCATAAACCTAATAGAGGATATGGAGCAGCACTCAAAGAGGGGTTTAATGCTGCTCAGTATGACTATGTTGCATTTGCTGATGGAGATGGTCAATTTGATTTCTCACAAGTTTCACTACTGATTAACGCAATAAAAGGTCATGATATTGCAATTGGATATAGAACGAAAAGAAATGATGAAAAATTGATTATTAGGCTTCTTCTTATGTATCTGTTAAAAATTTGGGACTTCATACTTTTTAGATTTTTAGTAAAAGATATAGATTGTGGATTTAAATTATTTACAAGGAAAGCATTAGATAAAATCATGCCGTTCCGGTCTGAAGGAGCAATGATTACTACTGAAATTTTAGCGAAAGCAAAAGCAAGGAAATTAAAAATTGCTCAGGTTGGAGTAAATCATTATCCAAGAAAACATGGAAAGCAAAGTGGGGCAAATGTACAAGTAGTAATAAGAGCTATATTTGAAAGTCTTATATTGTGGTGGGATATAAAAAATAATAGATTTTAATATGGAGGATACATTTGATGTTGGAATTATTGCAAAGCGTTCTGTAAAAGGTGTTGCAGCACTTGTGTCTCGTACTTTTCTTATCCAGATCTTGAGTATTGTTGCAAGTTTTATTCTTACCATATATCTTGATCCAAAAAGTTTTGGTATATTCTTTGTAGTTTCTTCTATTATTGTATTTTTTAATTACTTTTCAGATATAGGGCTAGCTGCTTCACTTATTCAAAAAAAAGAGACTCCTACACTAGTAGAGTATAGGAATGTTTTTACGGTTCAACAGATATTAGTGTTAATACTTATTATCCCCGCTCTATTGTGTGCTCCATATATAGCAAATTTTTATAAATTAGATACTTCAGGTTTATATCTTTTATATGCTTTCTTTATTTCATTTCTTCTATCTTCATTAAAAACAATTCCTACAGTTATGCTTGAAAGACATTTAAAATTTGAGAAATTAGTAATTCCTCAGATAGTAGAAAATTTTTTCTACAATGGTGCGCTTATTATCTTTGTCGTATTAGGATTCGGAGTGAATGCATTTACCATAGCGGTACTACTCAGAGGAGTTGTAGGGCTTATTGCTACCTATATAATTCAGCCATGGAGAGTAGGGTTTGCTTTCTCATATCCTACAGTTAAGTCTCTTATGAAATTTGGAGTACCATTCCAGATGAATAGTATTCTTGCGCTATTTAAAGATGATTTACTTGCGGTATTTATTGCTAAAATCCTACCTCTTTCTGCAGTAGGATATATTGGATTCGCACAGAAATGGGCATTTATGCCTTTGAGATTAATTATGGATAATGTAATAAAAGTTACATTCCCTTCATTTAGCAGACTGCAAGATGACAAAAAAGCTCTTTCAAAAATAGTTGAGAAGTCCATTTTTTTAATTGCATTATTTATTTTTCCAATAGTGACAGGGATAATTATGTTTGCTCCCCATTTAGTTGAACATATTCCAGATTATCAGAAATGGAGACCTGCAGTATTAGCGTTGAGTTTATATAGTCTTAATGCACTTGTAGCAAGTGTCTCAGTTCCTCTTACTAATTTTCTAAATGCAATCGGAAAAATAAAGATAACTTTATATATTATGATATTCCTTACGGTTGGTACATGGGTGTCTACATTACTTCTTGTTATGTATTTTGGTTATAACGGAGTTGCTCTTGCTTCATTCTTAGTTGCTGCAAGTGGTTTAGTAGTAATATATTTTGTAAAAAAATATATTCAATTCAGTTTTATTCATCAAGTGTATAAACAGTTACTTGCTTCTATTATAATGGCGGGTTCTGTATTTATATTTCAATCATTTATTAATTCGTTGTGGGCTATTTTTGTAATAGGGGGAGTTAGTGTAGGAGTATATGGCGTAATAATGGTACTTCTTGCAAAAGATGAAATTATAAATACATTTCGCTTTATTATGACATCTCTTAAAAAATCATGAAGAAAATAGTTATCTCAATCATCAACTTTAATGGAGAAAAGCAAACTACAGCCTGTTTAGATTCACTATCTTCTATAGTTAAAAAAGGGTATGAGATTTATGTCCGTATTATAGATAATAATTCTCAAATTCCTTTCCAGATTGACAGTAAAAGATATCCCTTACTAAATATTTCAGTTTTTAATAGTGATAAGAATACTGGATTTTCAGGAGGTCATAATGTTGGTATTTCATACGCACAAAGTATTAATGCAGATTACATTTTAATATTAAATAACGATACAACAGTAGATAAAAATTTCTGTTTAAAATTATTTGAAGTAATTGAGCCTAGAAAAGATGTAGTAGCTGTTGTCCCAAAGATTTACTTTTCTCCTGGACAAGAATTTCATGCAACCACATATACAAAAAATGATAGAGGAAAAGTTATCTGGTATGCAGGGGGGAAAATGGATTGGAATAATGTAGTGGGATATCATGTTGGAGTTGATGAGGTAGATAAAGGACAATTTAATGATATAGTATCAACCGAGTTTGCAACAGGGGCGTGTGTATTGATTGATATGGGAGTGCTTAAAAAATCTGGAAAGTTTGATGAAAAATATTTCTTGTATTATGAAGATAATGATTTATGTATGAGGTTAAAGAAATACGGGGAGATTCTGTTTGTCCCAAATTCTATTATTTGGCATGATAATGCTGGCTCTACAGGAGGCTCAGGATCAAATCTACAAGACTATTTTATCTCACGAAATAGAATGCTATTTGGTATGAGGTATGCACCTATCAGGACAAAAATGGCATTGGTAAGAGAAAGTTTTAGAATTCTTATGACAGGACGTAAATGGCAAAAGAGAGGAATAAAAGATTTTTATTTGAGAAAATTCGGAAAAGGAACATATCCTCTTTCAAAATAGAATTTAAAAATTATGGTAAGTGTAATTATTCTAACTAAAAATGCAGAACATACATTGGCAGACTGTATGTCAAATGTACGTGATATCGCTGATGAGATACTTGTTATTGATTCAGGTTCAAGTGATCGGACTGTAGAGATTGCAAAGATAAATAATGCAAGAGTAATTGAACACCAAATGGAAAATTTTGCAGATCAACGCACAATGGCAATAAGTTTAGCGAAAGGTGACTGGTTACTGTATGTTGATGCAGATGAGTTTGCTACGAAACGCTTTTGTGCAGAAGTAAAGAAGGTAATAAATACATATGATCCAGAAAGTGGAATAGGTGGATATTTTATCCGAAGAAAAACATATTATTTAGGAAAAGATTGGGGATTTACTGATTCAGTGCAACGATTGTTTCTGAAAAAAAAGCTTTTGCGCTGGGAAGGTGTTGTACATGAGACTCCAAAGATTATTGGAGAGTTTGGGTATATTGAGTCTCCAGTCCATCATTTTACCCACCAAAATCTCTCTCAAATGTTACATAAAACTATTGAATGGTCGGATTATGAAGCTCAATTACGATTTGATGCAAAACATCCTTTCATGACTCCTCTCAGATTTGTCCGGGTAATGGGTACAGGGTTTTTGGATTCATATATAAAAGGGAAAGGATATAGAAATGGAACAGAAGGCTTTATTGAAGGTATTTATCAAGGATACTCAATGTTTATTACGTATGCAAAGCTGTGGGAAAAACAGATAAATAAGAAAAAGACTGTATAACTTTATTTCTTCTCACTAAATTTTTTTATCCAAGATCTTACTTCATCTAGAGTTAAAGGTTTTTTTGCAAACTTAACAAGGTATATAAGCTCCAAAATCCCAGCAGTATTAAGTGGCAGTACTAAAACAATAAACCAATTCTTTTGTTTTGATTGGGCTGCACGCCATAATGCCAAACCTTTAAGAACTACCGACCAGATAATAATTGCGAGTACGATTGGTGATTGAACGAATGGGTTCATAATCATTATTATCACATAGCTTTTTTTCATATGCAAGCTCTGATAGAATTAAGGGTATTATTATGAAAATTGCTGTCTATGATCCATATCTTGATTCGCTAGGTGGTGGAGAGAAGTATATGATGACTGCTGCAGAGTGCTTGTCTAAAAAACATGAGGTAACTGTACTGTGGGACAATGAAACTGATATTGAAAAAGTTGAAGATAGGTTTGGTCTTGATCTTTCAAAAGTGGCAGTAGAACCTAATTTTTTTTCCTCAAAAACATCCTTTTGGAATAGGTTAGCAAAGAGTAGAAAATATGATGCAATTTTTTATTTAAGTGATGGAAGTATTCCGATTGTTGCTTCAAAAAAGTTAGTTCTCCATTTACAGTTTCCGATAGAGTGGGTACAAGTAGATATGAAGACAAAGTTAAAGATAAAGAGAGTAAATGCTATTATTGTGAATTCAAATTTCACAAAAAATTTAATAGATAAAAAATTAGGAGTAAATAGTAAGCTTGTATATCCACCTGTTTTGATTAAAAAAAGAGAAGAGGAAAAGGAAAATATGATTCTTCATATAGGGAGATTTATGAAAACAGGAGTAGAGGGAAATGATTATAAAAAACAATATTTTATGATCGATACATTTAAAAAGATGGTTAATGAGGGGTTGAAAGATTGGAAGTTTGTAATAGGAGCAAGTGTAAAAAGTGCTGATCTTGCTGATTTCCAAAAAATGCAGGCTACGGCTGCTGGGTATCCTATTTCATTTGTTGTAAACGCTACAAATGAGGAATTATGGAAATGGTATAACAAAGCAAAAATCTATTGGCATGCTTCTGGATTTGGAGAAGATCTAAAAAAGAATCCTGAACGAGCCGAGCATTTTGGTATTAGTACTGTTGAGGCAATGGGTGCTGGAGCAGTACCTGTCGTAATCAATGCTGGTGGACAAAAAGAAATTGTTAATAATGGAGAAAATGGATTTTTGTGGGACACTCAACAAGAATGTATAGATAACACCTCTACGCTAATAAATGATAAGAAATTATATAGACAACTGCAAGTACAAGCAGAAAAGGATGCTGAAAAATTTGGATATGAAAAGTTTAGTAAAGAGTTACTTTCATGTTTTTAATATGAAGAAGAGAGTCAATCTATTATATCCATTATTTGTTATTTTAATAATCTTTCTCCTTTTCTTACCTACATTTGTGCACGGACTTCTCCCTATTCCTTCTGACACTATCATTGGACTGTATCACCCCTATCGTGATTTATATGCTACAGAGTACCCGAATGGAATTCCTTTTAAAAACTTTTTGATTACAGACCCTGTTCGGCAGATAATTCCGTGGAAAATGCTTGTCATGGAGTCATGGCAGAAATTTCAATTTCCCCTATGGAATCCTTATGAAATGGCAGGCAAGCCTCTCTTAGCAAATTTCCAATCAGGAGCATTCTATCCGTTAAACATTATTTTGTTAATAAAAAATTTTGCAGTAGGATGGACAGTATTTATTCTATTGCAGCAAATACTTGGTTCTGTATTTTTTTATGTATATATCAGAAGCCTTAAAGTGTCACAACTTGCGAGCATATTTGGAACACTTGCATTTGTTTTTTCAGGGTTTTTTATTGCGTGGCTTGAGTGGGGGACTATTATTCACACAATAATTTGGTTACCAGTAATTTTACTCGCAATAGATAAAATATCTGGACAAAAAAAAATAAAAGAAAAAAGAATGATCCAATGGTGTGCGCTCTATGTTATAGCGCTCATCTGTTCATTTTTTGCAGGACATCTACAAACATTTTTCTATCTTTTCCTTCTCTCCTTTGCATACTTTTTTATGAGATGGTTTGAACAAAAGAAAAATCTACATACACTTTATATATTTGGTGCAATAAATCTTCTCTTTATTTTAATAACATCGATCCAATGGATACCTACTCTACAATTTATTTTATTATCTGCACGAGATACTGACCAGGTATATACACAAATAGAAGGATGGTTTATTCCTTTACAACATCTTGCTCAGTTTGTTGCGCCTGATTTTTTTGGTAATCCAACAACGCTGAATTATTGGGGTACTTGGAATTATGGAGAGTTAGTCGGGTACATAGGGATTGCTCCTCTTTTATTTGCAATCATCGCATGCATAATAAGAAGAGATAAGCTAACTCTTTTCTTTGTAATTACCTGTGTACTCTCTCTTATTTTTGCAACACATAATTTTATTGCTCAACTTCCATTTATGTTTCATATTCCATTTCTTTCTACAGCCCAACCAACCCGTTTACTTGTAGTTATTGTTTTTTCATTAGCTGTCCTTGCTTCATTTGGATTTGATATTTTTTATAATTCACTTTTAGAAAAGAAGAAAGATTATAGAGTATTAATGAGTTTTGTTTTAATTGGACTTGCTTTAGGATTTTTGTGGCTACTAGTTGTTACAAAAAGTCCACTTCTGAATGTAAAACAATCACAAGACTATCTTGTGGCTCAGAAAAATTTAATCCTTCCCACTTTACTATTTGGAGCAATAACATGTAGTGTATTATTCTCACAAATATTTTCAAAAAATATTGTCCGTATGATTGTCCCTGTTGCGATTATTCTACTTACAGTATTTGACCTTTTAAGATTCGGAAACAAATTTCTTCCTTTTACTCCATCTGCCTATTTATTTCCCGCTACACAAACAACAAAATATTTGCAAACACAAGGAACACCTGCTCGGGTTCTCTCTCTTAACTCAGAAGTACTACCTCCGAATTTTCTAACTGCATACCATATCCAAACAGTTGAAGGATATGATCCTTTATATACTCACTGGTATGCTCAGTATGTATCAGCGTTAGAGAAAGGAAAAGAAAATGCGAACGAATTAATTAATTTTAATAGAATTATTCTTCCTCGTAAGATTGACGCAATGCAACTTCAGGTAATGAATGTTGGCTACGTACTTACAACTACTGATTCAGTACCAAAAGAATTAGTGAAAGTGTCACAGGAAGGACAAACAAGAGTATTTAAAAATACTCAGGTGTATCCTCGTGTTTTTTTTGTTAATGATATCTATTCATATAATTCAGATAAAGAGATGATTCAGGCATTATTTGAACATGATCTTTTATCAGAAGCGATTGTTCAAGAAGATATACCAGAAAAAGATTTTGCAACTGGATCTGCAAAAATAATCTCGTATGATACTAATAGGGTAGAAATTGAGACACAAAATAAAGGAGAAGGATTTTTAGTTTTCTCAGATGCATATTATCCTACCTGGACTGCCAAAATAAATGGAGAATCAGTTCCTATCTATAGGACAAATTATGTATTTAGAGGTATTCTTGTTCCAGCAGGAAATAATAAAATAATTTTTCAAAACACGTTATTTAAATGGAAGTAAATATGACAATTACAGTAATTATCCCGAATTATAACGGCTCAAAAATTATAAAGAAAAATCTTCCCTCTGTTATTAAATCAGTGGAAGACTACAAATATAAGATTATTATTTCAGATGATTTTTCTGACAAGACAGATTATGATGAGCTTTCTGTTTTCATTCATTCATTAATAGAACAAAAGATTCCAGTTTCTTTGATTAGAAATAAAAAAAATTATGGTTTTTCTCAGACAGTTAATAATGCAGTATCACATACAGACTCAGATCTTCTTATATTACTCAATAGTGATGTGATCCCTGAGAGAGATTTCTTAAAACCAGTAATTCCACAGTTTATGAATAATCCAAAACTATTTGCAGTTGGGTGTATGGACAAAAGTATTGAAAATAATTCAGTTGTGTTACGTGGTCGCGGAGTAGGTAGTTTTAAAAAAGGTTTTTTATTACATAGAAAAGGAGACATTCAGGAAGACAATACATTGTGGGTCTCAGGTGGTAGTAGTATTGTGCGAACCGAAATATTTAAAAAGATTGGTGGATTCGACATACTATACAATCCGTTTTATTGGGAAGATATTGATCTTTCATATAGAGCTCAAAAATCTGGATACTCTATTTTATTTAATAATAAAAGTATTGTAGAGCATAGACATGAGGAAGGGGCGATTAAAAAGAATTTCTCAGATAAACAAATAAAAAGAATTGCATATCGCAATCAATTTATTTTTGTCTGGAAAAATATTACTGATTTTTCATTACTATTCCAACACATAATTTATCTCCCCTATCATATTGTACGTGCAGTAATAAATAGAGATAGTTCCTTCCTGCAGGGATTATATTTAGCTATTATTAGACTGCCTAAAATATTACAGAAACGTAGGAAAAGTAAGAAATTATTTGTAGTGACTGATGAAGATATTTTACGCCAATTTGCCTGATATGTTATCCTAATTTAGGCTATAATAGTTTTATTAGATGAAGTTATCAATAGTAATTCCTGTATTTAATGAGGAAAAGACACTCAATACACTTGTAGAAAAAGTAGTTGCAGTAGATATTTCTCCTGATACCACTGAAATAGTGGTTGTAAATGATTGTTCAACAGACTCTACTTCTCAAATACTAGAATCAGTTGGGAAGAAGTATAAAAATATAAAAGTAATTACCCATAAAAAAAATCAAGGCAAAGGTGCAGCAGTAAGAACTGGTATGAAAGAAGCGACTGGTGATTATATTGTTATTCAAGATGCGGATCTTGAGTATAACCCCAAAGATCTCAAAAGGCTTTTTGCGTTAATTCAACAGAATAAAGCAAAAGTAGTATATGGAACACGTTTAAAACGTTGGCCGAATATTCACAAAGAAGAATCTCGTCCAAGATTCCTGATTCATTATTTAGGAAATAGATTTTTAAGTTTAGTTACAAGTATTCTATATGGGCAGTGGATAACAGACATGGAGACTTGTTATAAAATTTTTCCGAAGTCGTTTATTGATAAAACACAAATTGTTGGGAACGGTTTTAATTTCGAACCAGAAGTAACTGCAAAATTGATCAAAGCAAGATATAAAATAGTAGAAGTACCAATAAAGACAACTCCAAGAGGATATGAAGAGGGGAAAAAACTTCAGACTATACCCGAAGGAATTGAAGCATTAAAAACATTATTGAGATATAGATTTACTGATAGCAAATAGAAATTATTAGACTTATGAGTCGAGTGAATATTATTTTAATTGGGATTATTGCGATTGCTGCAATTGCTCGTTTATGGTTATTGGGATCTGTACCAAACTCATTATATTGGGATGAAGTCTCTCTTGGATATAATGCATTTTCTATTTCCGAAACTCTCAAGGATGAACATGGTCATTTTATGCCAATTCTATTTGAGGCATTTGGTGATTACAAAATGCCCGCATATATTTACCTAACTGCTATTTTTGTAAAAATATTCGGTTTGAATGAATTTTCTGTCAGAATAGGTTCTGCATTAATGGGGATTATTACTGTAGGGCTTGTATATTATCTAACGAAAGAGATTTTATTTTATATAAAATTTAATGAACAATTTGATAAAAAAGTCTCTATAGTGTCTTTGGTAGCTGCATTTCTATTGGCTATCTCTCCATGGCATTTACAATTTTCTAGAACGGGATTTGAGGCAAATGGAGGATTACTTTTCTGTGTTGCTGGATTATACTTCTTTCTTAGGGCTCTCCGCACTAATCATAAGTTATTAATAGTATCAGCTCTTTCCTTTGTAATAAGTTGTTATTTCTATAGAAGTATTTTGTTATTTACTCCTTTCCTTCTTTTATTATTATTTATTGTATTCTTTAAAGATCTTATCTCCAAAAAACTCAGAAAATATACTCTAGTGAGTATATTTATTTTTATAGCACTTGCTACACCAATTTTTTATGAATCATTTTTTACAAAAGGATCTTCACGTGCAAATGATGTATTAGTATTTTCAAATTTGGATCAAAAGGTATCACTTTTCCAAATGTGGGCAATTCAATCGGGGGAAGGGAGAATAGGAAATATTGTATATAATGAACGATTTATCTATCTAAATGAAATAATAAGTAATTATTTAGCTCATTTTAGTCCTAGTTTTCTTTATACTTCAGGGGATCCCAATCCTCGCCACGGACCCCGAAATATGGGAATGGAGTATATCTGGGGTCTTCCTCTGTTGATTGCAGGAGTTATAGTACTTGCTAAATCTAAAGGTAAAGGAATCCTAATTTTATTGGGAGGTCTTTTTATAGCTCCAATATCTGCTGCAGTCTCAATATTTGCTCCCCACGCATTACGTTCTCTTAACATGGTTCCATTTCTCTCAATTATTACTGCTATTGGTGGAGTCTATCTTTTCTATAGTTTCCAGTCTCGTTTAAGAGTAATTATCTCATGCTTTTTTGTAATCGTTGCTGGATTTGTTATTTTTAGCTATGTATTTAACTATTACAAAGTGTCTATATTTTTATCAGCAGCTGAATGGGGGGATGGATATAAACAGATGAATGAATATGTTAAGGATCACTATGACGAGTATGACAAGATTATTATCTCAGGACATTATTGGCAGCCGTATGCATACACATTATTCTATACTCGTTATTCTCCTCAAAAATATCAAGAAAATGGAAATAATTATGCGTATGATAAATATCTATTTGGTGGTACATCATGGATTCAAGATGGACCTCCAGAGTTAGGGTCAGTTGATCTTGCTAAGATGGCGGGATATAAAAAAGCGCTTGTTGTATTATCCCCTGATGAATATGCTCAACAGGAAAACCCTCCAGGGTTGCTTACAGAGATTAAAGATATTAATAATAAAACTGTATATTTTGTAGGAGTTGTTCAAAGGACTGAGGACAAATAAGATGAAAAATAAAAAGATAGTATTTATATTATTAAGTCTCATTGTTATAGTAGCTGCATTATTACGATTTGTTGCACTTGGCTCAAATCCTCCTTCACTGAATTGGGATGAAGTGGCTTGGGGATATAATGCATATACTCTAGGTGTTGATGGGAAGGATGAGTTTGGTGTATTTCTTCCTTATAAATATTTAGAATCTTATGGTGATTTCAAACCACCATTGTATGCATATCTAGCAATTATCCCAGTTAAAATATTTGGATTAACAGAGTTTGCAGTCAGATTCCCTTCTGCTTTTTTTGGAGTTCTTACTGTACTTCTGGCTTATTTCCTTGTTAAAGAGATCTTTTATTCATCTATTGAAAAGAAAGTAAAACAGAGAGATAAAATAGTTTGGGTAGGACTTTGTGCATCTCTTTTTCTTGCCATATCCCCGTGGCACATAATGTTGTCTCGTGCTGCTTTTGAAGCAAATGTAGCTAGCTTTTTTATAGTATTAGGTGTTTTCTCATTCTTAAAAGCAGTAAATACAAAACCGTGGTTTTTAGTTCTCAGTGCTGTATCCTTTGCACTTTCATTTTACACATTTAATACGGCTCGTATAGTGGCTCCATTACTCGTATTAGTATTAGCTGTTATTTCAATTAAGTTTTTATGGCAAAACAAAAAACAAAGTATTGTAGCTACCTTTATTGGTGCACTTCTTATTTTACCTCTTGTCCCTTTTCTACTTTCTCCACAGGCAAATTTACGATTTAGGGAAGTCAATATCTTCTCTGACATTTCGATTGTAGAAACTTCAAATCAAAAGATTGCAAATGACGATAATGCATGGTGGTCAAAAGTTATTAATAATCGTAGAGTAGGTTACGCCCAAGCGTATGTAAAACATTATCTCGATCATTTTGACCCTACCTTTCTTTTTATTTCTGGAGATGTAAATCCTCGTTTTTCCACACAACAAGTAGGCCAGTTATATTTGTGGGATATTGTATTCCTTGGAGTGGGAATAGTAATGCTTATACGGTTAAAACAGGGTAGGTGGTGGTTGCTTTTTGTGTGGTTTGCGATAGGAATTATTCCTGCTGCAACGGCAAGAGAGACACCTCATGCACTTCGAATTGAAACAGTATTGCCAACAGCTCAGATCATTGTAGCATATGGATTTGTGAGTGCTTTATGGTTATTTAAACAGAAGAAATTTAAAGCTATAGTCCTACTTATTATTCTTGGCATAAATATGTGGTATTTTCTGTATGGGTATACAACACACTATTCAAAACAATATTCAGGTGAATGGCAGTATGGGTATAAGCAGGCTGCTGAGATGATTAGAGAGAAGCAAACTCAATACGATGCAATATATGTAACTTCCCAAATAGGCAGACCTTATATTTATTTCTTATTTTATAATAAGGTTGATCCTGAAATCTTCAGAAAAGATTCAGATATTAAACGAGATACTTTTGGTTTTGTATCAGTTGATAGATATCAAAATATGTATTTTGGTAAAGATCTACCAGAAGTAAAAAACAAAAACAATCTTTATATTAATACACCCCAGCTTGTCCCTCCTGACGCAAAAGTATTAAATACAGTACATTTATTAGATGGGAAACCTATATTTGTGATGTATACATTGTAAAAGAGTATGAAAGGAAAATTATTATTTATTCTCATTATTCTCGTAGCAGCTGTACTACGTATATGGATGCTTGGTCAGACACCTGTCTCTTTAGATTGGGATGAAGCAGCACTTGGATATAATGCGTATTCTATTTTACAGACAGGCAAAGATGAGTATGGAGAATTTTTGCCACTGACAATGCGTTCATTTGGTGATTTTAAACCAGCATTGTATGTATATATGATAATTCCATTTATATATAGTACTGGATTAACAGATGTTGCAGTAAGATTTCCTTCTGCAATATTCGGAATTATTGCTGTCATAGCAACATATTTTTTTGTCAAAGAACTATTGTTATTTGCTGAAAATGAAAAAAAGTCAAAGGGTGGTTTAGTTTTGACGTACAGAACACAGGCTGCGCTCCCCTTTCTGAGTGCAGGTTTACTTGCAATATCTCCATGGCATATTCAATTTTCCCGTGTGGCTTTTGAAGCAAATGTAGCGGTAACACTTAATTTACTTGGTGTATTATTCTTCTTTGTAGGGCTTCGGAAACATTGGTATTTTCCATTAAGCGTATTCTTTCTGGGAAGTGGTTTATACATGTATCAAAGTGAGAAAGTTTTTGTGCCTCTTTTAGTTGTCCTTTTATTTGTTTTATTTATAAAGAAAATATTACAATCTGTTCCAAAATCTATCCTTGCTGTAACAGTGGTAGTAGGTGTACTTACTATATTACCTTTTGGATTAAGTATACTGATGCACCCAGATACATTAAGTCGGGCAAAAGGAGTAAGTATTTTTAGTCATATGTATCCACAAGTAACAGAGGCATATGAAAGAGTAACAGTTCATCATAAGAACGGAGAATTTGTGGGTCTTCTATTTGATAACACTCGAGTCGAGTATGTAAAAATTCTTATTCATAATTATTTAGCTCACTTTAATCCGAATTGGTTATTTATAACTGGAGATGTAATTGCAAGGCATCATGCTCCGAGTATGGGAAACCTATACATCTGGGAGTTCCCGTTTATATTAATAGGGATGTATACACTCATAGTATCGGCTCTCGCACGAAGAATAAAGCTATTTATTTTTGGGTGGCTTTTATTAGTACCTATTCCAGTTGCAATTTCATGGGATGTTCCAAGTAGTGTAAGGACATTAAACTTTCTTCCTCTTTTTCAAATTTTTACAGCTTTTGGTATTGTTGCTATGTTTCACTATTTAAATAGCTCTGTGTTTTCTCGTATTCGCTACAGTGTAGCAAAAATTGCTGTATATGGTTTTGTGCTTAGCATAGGAGTGTTTAGTTTTGTGTATTATCTCAATCAATACTTTAGTCAGTATAACTACTACTCATCTAAAGATTGGCAGTATGGATATGACCAGGCTATCTCATTTTTGGAAGAGCATAAAAATGAGTACGACAAAATAGTGGTTTCAAATCAGTCTCCTCTTGATCAGTCATATATTTTCTTTTTGTATTATCTTCGTTACTCTCCAGAAGAATACCAAAAAGTGTCTACGGTAGGGGATATAAAAAAGTTTGATAAATATGTATTTAAACCAATTGAATTTGGGAAAGATGAAGGGAAAGTTTTATATGTTGGGAGAGAAAAAGATTTTTCAGACGAGGTCACTCCCCTACATACAATTCACTATTTAGATGGAGAAACAGCAATACAAATAGTAGCAAAGCCTTAAGGTATGCTACAATAAATTTGAAATTATTTTTATGAAGAAATTCGGATCAAAAGTGCTTCAGAGATTGCGAAAGAAAAGTAATCTAACTCTTGCAATTTTTTTTGTTGGGATTATTTTTGTACTTCTTACAAATGCATTTCACGAAAGTTATCCAGATGAGTTTGATAATATTTTAGGTGGTTGGTATACATTACACGGAAAAGTCATCTATAAAGACTGGTTTACTCACCATAATCCAATGGCGTATTGGCTTTCTAGTTTTATAGAATTGTTTAGTGGTCAATCATTTGTACGATTTAGAGTGATGTATGCTCTTTTACTTTCTGCATACTTTGGAGGAGTATTTTTCTATTTTAGAAAGCAATTTGAAGAGAGAGTTAGTTTAGTAGTTATTTCCTTCTTTTCTGTAATTGCAGTAGCAAGTACTTATTTCTGGGGTCAAATGCTCCTTGCAGATAATCTTTCTGCACTTCTTTTTGCTCCAGTCTTTATGCTCTTGGCATTTAAAACATTGTATAAAATTCCTTTAGTAAAATCTGATTTTATTTTTATCTCTATTGCAACTTTTGTGGGTATTTTTAGTTCGTTAACCTATGCATTTTTACTTGTCATTATTTATTTATATACAGCATATATGTATATAAAAGAGAATAATTTTAAAGTTACAAAGAAAGTTTTTACACCAATTATTATTTTCGCAACCCCTTACATCTTATTAGGAATATATTTTATTGTTACAGGAAGTCTTGGTGATTATATATATCAAGCGGTTGTATTTAATGGGAAATATTATGTATATAACTACCCTGGTCATCAAGAGGGAGTAGGGTTTGTTAATCCGGTTAGGTATGCTCTGGTGATTTTTTATAATTTTTTTATTAGTTATACAGTTCTCTTGAATCAGGCTTTTACATTCAATTTTTCATTTCCATTAAATATTACACTTGCTCTCGCTAATCTTATTGCAATAATCTATTTTGTGTTAAGAAGAAAATTTTCACTTGCTCTGTTTCTCTTTTTCTACATAGTCTATGCGAATGTACGGAGTAATCCTCTTGATTCAAAAGAGACAGATTATCAGTCAGCAGTATACTTAGTAGTCTCGTTGTTTAATGTAGTTTTCATGTTATCTGAACTGTACACATTTTTAACACGAAAAGTATTTGATGTAAGGAAAATAATAGTTGCAGCATGTTTCTTTATCCTTGCTGTATATTCATTTTTCTCTGCTACATTTTTACTCAGGTCTTATGGACAGAAAATGTATGATAAATTTATGGGGTTTGCCCCGTTAATTTATGACAGACCAAAGCTTGCGCCAATTCTTAATTCAATTACAACTTCTGATGAGTATGTATGGATAGGTCCATTTGAGTTTGAAGAACTCTTTTATACAAATAGGCCGGTTCCTTCGTCCTTCCATATTCTGATTCCTGGTGTTGGGATTAATAATGATACAGAGAAGAAAATGGTAGAAGATTTTAAGAATAATCCTCCAGTAGTTATGTACTATGATAGAAACTTCTTTATATTAGGAAGAAGTCCGGCAATGTATGCTGAAAAGTTTAATAAATTCGTTGATACAGAGTATGTAAATATTGCAGATCTTCAAGTATATGAGGCTAAAAATGTAAGTGATAATTATAATTTACAAACTAATTTGTATATACGCAAAGATAAAGTTGATGAGATTATTCCTCGATTAGAGAGTTCAGGGTACATTACCGTAAAACAAACTGAACAGTAAATATCTTGAAAAAAATATACCATTCACTCACATTACCCAGAATTCTTTTAATTGTTGTAGTGCTAGTAGGAGCATTTTTTAGATTATATAACGCTCCAGATAGATATGGGTTTGATTATGATGCTACACGAGATGCGTTGATATCTATATATTCAGCACAGACTTTCCAGTTTCCACTTCATGGCCCTCCATCTGCACAAGGAGATTTTTATTTTGGACCGTGGTATTATTACCAACTTATTTTATTCCAGTTATTTCTTCCCTTACCCTACTCTGCGTGGATCTCGGTAACAAGTGTCTCCTTACTTGGGATTATCTTTATGTATCTTTTTGGAAAAACAGTAGGAGATTGGAAGTTAGGAATAGTATTAGCATTATTCACAACTATCTCTCCATCCCAAATTACTGCAGGAAGTGGGTTAAGCAACCCAGATATGATATTTACATTAACTGCAGGTTCACTATGGATATTTGCAAAAATCGTTAAAGAGAAAGTCTCTATTTGGTGGATGTTTGGGTTAGGTGCTCTTATAGGAATTGCGATAAATTATCATTTTCAAGCACTGACACTTCTTTGTCTTATCCCGTTTGCAATCATATATAAAAAAGAACAGAGGATCATCTCGACCATTTTGCTTGTATCAGGGCTTGTTCTGGTATCGCTCCCTTATTTGTATGCTGATGTAACATCTAACTGGAAATCTCTCTCAAATTTTCTTTTCTATCTAAAAGATGGAAAAAATCAAGTATATATCCCTAATAGTTGGACAATATATCTTCGTGATTTTTGGCCTACATTTTGGTCTCAAACAATTGGGGTTTCTTCTATTATTGGAATAATGCTCGGTGTGGGGACTGCGATAGTATATTCAATGGGATTATTACAAAAGAAGAGAAATACTATTTTTATTCTTTTAAGTATGATATTTACTATCCTGTTTATCCACCTGAGATATTATTCAGGTGAAAGACTAATTTATTATCTTTATTATGTGCAACCATTTATTTTATTTTTTGTGGGATATGCTATATGGTTTGTGTTATCACAAAAGAAGATACAGTTTATTGGGTATAGTATATTAATTGTTCTTTTCGCTATTATTTTACCAAGGTCTTTTAAAACAAATGTATCAAATCCTTCTCATACTTTTTATACACAGGATATTCAATTGTTAAAATCCCAGTATCCTCACGATACATTTTCAGTATTTGATTGTGGAACAAGAGAAAAGAATAATTCTCAAGCATATGCATTTTTGCTCTATCATCAAAAACTACTAAGTGACACAGAGAAATCTATTGTTTTTGTTGATGATACGTGTAATGTCGATACTAAAATAGTAGAAAGAAAAGAAAGTAGAGAGTTAATGGTAGAACCTGACGTTGATATTCATAAAAAGAAGATATACGTTATTGATAAGGTAGAAGGAGACATGCTTATCAAATCTGGATGGGAAAAAATATCTCCAAAATCAGTATATGAAAGAGAACTTCAATAAAATAAAGAAATATTTTTCATTCAAAAACTCGATATTATTCGGTAGTGTAGTTTTACTGTATGTTGTATTGTTTGTAATATATTACAAACAATTTACTTCATTTATCTTTTTTGATGAATTTGCAGACATTGTTGCTGGAAAATTTTTATTAGAAGGAAAGCAATTGTATTCTCAACAATTCTTTAATCATCAGATGCTTCCTGTATACATTAGTTCATTAATACAGCTTATAACAAAACCTGAGTCGCTCTACCAATTAATTATTTATCATAGAGTATTCATTTTTATTTTCTCTTTTGTTGCAGGAGTACTGATTGTATCAAAGATGCGTTGGTATGGGCTCGCAACCTTAGCAATATATGAAATTATAAAATACTATCTTTTTGGGTATCTTTTCTTAGCAGAAAGTATGATTGTATATATTCATATATTTCTTTTTTATCTGGGATGGAAAAGGATATCAAAAGAAAGTATTACACAATTTGAGTTATGGATTGCGTCAATAGGCACATGGTTTGTTTTATGGAGTAGAGAGCCTTATGTCCCATTAGTCTTATTGTTATATAGTGTTATTATATTTCATAAAAATATTAAGAAAATTCCTTTTCTTCAGGTAGGAAGCTTTTTGGCACTGTCTGTGGTTACGTTTGCCACTGTTTCTATTCCAGATTATATATATGAAGTTATATTTGTAAATTATAAAACTGTTCTTTCTGACCAAGTTTCTGCTGGTGTTACAAAAGGTCTCGGGTTTTTTTCATTATTTTTCTATCCAATTTTTACTTTTATTTCAGGACAGGATACGTTCTTTAGAGTATTTCTCATATGTTTAAGTGCGGTGTTTTTACTAGCACTGGGATACTTTTTGATAAAGACTAAAAAAATGTGGATAGGAGTATATATTTTCTTTGTACTCGTTTTTGCAAATGTTCGAATGGTAGAACCAGGTACTATTTATTATGGTGCTTTCTATCAGATTCAATGGGTAGGATTATGTATTGCAGCAACCTTTTTATTAATTAAAAATATTTTTATTTTACAGAAAAAAGTTGCAATGATTCTCAGTGTCAGCATGTTATTAGCGACTTTCTTTGTTGTTGTGCAAAAAGACTCATATATTACTCGTTCTGTTGATAGAGAACAGTTATTCTCGTTTCAATATGATAAATATTATGTGACTGCAAATACAATAGATATGCTTGCAAAATCTGGAGACACTTTACATGTAGATTTTTCAGAAAGCCTTTTATATTGGGAATCTAAAACACCTCCAGCTTTTAAATATGTAGTGTATTATCCTGTAATGAATGATATAGATTTTTATAAGAAACAGAGGATAGAGATGTTTAAAAATAATCCACCTACTTTTTATTACAGGAATTGTTCTGAAGCAAATACTCTTTTTTATCAGCTCGATAAGAAAATTCAGTACGAATATGCTCCAATTCAATATGTGGACCAAGTAAACTGTCTATACATCTTAAAAGAAGCTGCCAGAAAATTATCACAGGAGCAAATGGATGCAATAAAAGCGAATGGATACACTATTGAACCCTCTGCGTTAAGATAGGATAATAATACATATGAAGAAGTTATCAGTGGTACTTGCGACATTTAATGAAGAGAAAAATATTGGGGCATGTCTTGAATCTGTTAAAGAACTTGCAGATGAGATAGTTATTGTTGATGGATCATCAACTGATAAAACAGTTGAGATTGCCCGAAAAATGGGTGCAAGGGTTGAAGTTACTGATAATCCACCAATATTTCATATTAATAAGCAAAAAGCTTTAAATTTGGCAAAATATGACTGGGTCTTACAGCTTGATGCTGATGAAATTGTCACAAAAGAGCTTGCAGAAGAAATAAAGGAAGTACTGTCATTAACGAATCAACAAATAGACGAGTATCAGGAGAATCTTCCCAATAAAAAGTTATTTCGCAGGCATATAAAAGTGTTAGAACAACGTGATGGGAAAATGGGAGTTGAAAGTAAAGAGTATGTAGCATTTTTTGTTCCAAGAAAAAACTATTTTCTAGGACGTTACCTAATGCATGGTGGTGTATATCCTGATGGAGTTATTCGTTTAATCCAGAAAGAACATGCTCATTTCCCTGCAAAATCTGTACATGAACAGATGGTTATTGAAGGTAGAGTTGGATGGTTACAACACGACTTAATTCATAAAGATTCTCCTACTTTTTCAAAATATCTAATGAGATGGTCAAGGTATACAGACTTAATAGCCTCTGAAATAAAAGAAGAGTCAAAGAGTTTGTCTCTTGTTCAAAAGATTTTGATGGGAGTAGGATATATGTTTTTGCGTCCTGCTCATTGGTTTGTGACTACATATCTAAGACATAAAGGGTTTCTGGATTCTTGGCAAGGATTTGTATTCCATTTATTTTCCTCTTTGAGATTCCCTGTTTCGTATTTGAAATACATAAGGAAAAACATAGTATGAGCCTAAATCTTAAATATATTTTTACCTCAATTATAATTGTATCTCTTCTTATCTTTTCGAGTATACATCTTATTTATCATGATTTAATGTTCCATACTGACATCGCAAGGGACTTTTTGCTAATGGAAGACATGATAAATAGTAGATCGCCTGATCTTATTGGACCTCGTGCAGGTGGAATTCCCGGTCTGTTTTTTGGACCAATTTGGTATTATGCACTTATCCCCGTTTTAGTGATAGGTCAAGGTAATCCACTGTATGTTGGGGTCTCTTATGTAATTATAGTAGCTATTTCAATATACTCTGTATTTTGGTCAACAAGGAAGATATTTGGGGTAAATACTGCTTTTTTATCCTC
>Ga0265293_10005239_pt1 | contig 21887 bp, 16 predicted proteins | sample Munlanlewell138R_FD_192505 | JGI IMG/M metagenome (GOLD analysis project Ga0265293, IMG submission 192505) | Leachate microbial communities from a municipal landfill in Southern Ontario, Canada - Leachate well 138R | ecosystem: Engineered > Solid waste > Landfill > Unclassified | place: Canada... | reverse complement strand
AAGCACTTATGAATAATCCTTGATGTGATAATTTATTTAATACTGCAGAAAATGAATCGAACGAGTGAAAAAACATAATCACTTAACACAACCAGCACTCTATCTTTAATTTATTAAACCTCAAAAAACTACAAGACTATATCATTTTAATAACTTTAACTGAGGTGTCTTCTATTATCACACATGATAAAGAATATTTTCACCCTCAAGACCCAAAAAATATATTATCACTTGAATAACCTCACATGAACAAAGTTCAGACGTAGACTTCAGTCAACTATAACCGCCTATAACTGTCAAAAATAGGTGATTAGAAATGATAAAAATGCTGGGTTAACTATAAGCTTACTGGACTTCCAAAAATCGGTAATCCCCCCATTTATAACAGGGCTCAAAAGTAGATATCAGGCCACTATGGCCAACTTTTGTTTAGGGGTCATGCCACCAAGCCCCATATTAGGGCGTTCGTTATTGTAGTGCCAGAGCCATTGAGTCGCATAATCTTGAACGGCAGCAATGCTCTCAAATAAATACTGGGCGAGCCAGTCATAACGCACAGTACGATTGTAGCGTTCGATATAAGCATTCTGCTGCGGGTTACCAGGCTGAATAAAATTGAGCTTAATATCATGTTTAGCTGCCCAAGCACCAAGCTTTCCACTGATATATTCGGGTCCATTATCACAGCGAATTGAGCATGGCTTGCCGCGCCATTCAATAATCTGATCCAGTGTTCGGACCACTCGTTCTGCCGGTAGCGATAGATCAACTTCGATACCCAAACCTTCGCGGTTAAAGTCATCGATGATATTCAAAAGCTGGTAATTACGGCCGTTACTCAGCTGACCATGCATAAAGTCCATTGACCAGCAGACATTCATAGCTTTAGGAACGGCTAGGGGCTGCGGTTTTTCACGCACTAAGCGTTTTCTAGGCTTGATACGTAGGTTCAGCTCAAGCTCTCGATAGATGCGGTAAACACGCTTGTGGTTCCAGCGAAAGCCCTTCACGTTACGCAAATATAAATAGCACAAACCAAAGCCCCAGTTTCTATGGTTATGGGTCAGACGAATCAGCCAGTCAGCAATTTCAACGTTTTGATGGCTGAGCTTGGCTTGATAGCGATAACAGGTTTCACTGATGCTAAAAACCAAGCATGCCAAGCGTATGCTGATTGCTTTTTCATTCACAGCTCGTTGTGCCACCTCACGACGCTGAGACGGCTTTACCACTTTTTTTCGATGGCCTCTTTAAGAATCTCGGCTTTCAAACGCTCCTCAGCGTACATCTTCTTAAGTCGACGGTTTTCCTCTTCAAGCTCCTTTAAACGCGTCATCATTGAAGCATCCATGCCGCCAAACTTAGTACGCCACTTGTAGAAGGTAGCGCTGCTCATGCCGTGCTCACGGCACCGGTCAGGAACAGATACGCCGTTTTCGGCTTGCTTTAAGACTGAGAGAATTTGGCTATCGGTAAATCGTGATTTTTTCATGCAGAATCTCCTTGCATATAGCTTATGGAAAATTCTACTTGTGAGCACTGCTATTTTTCGGGGGGATTACCATGAATCTACACCAAGAATATGATGCAAAAGCCTTCTGTAAAGATGCAGTCTCAAATTGGCCATCGGCAGAACCTGAGCTTCTTGGGACGACCAGAGCGCAGGTACCAGCCTCTCTTGGGAACGGCTACAGGTAACGTATAGAACGTAGAGCAAGCGCAAGGAACTGTGTATGACAATAACGAAAATAGGTCGCTAATCAGAAGACATATGATACTTAACCATGGTGCTCACAAAAATAATGTGCCTACGGTTAATGTGTCAGAAAACTCGTTTAAACTGCTATTTTTCTGGAGAGTACGGACTCGCCAAAGGTAAAATGAACGCAGAGGTTCAACTTCAACGCTATTACCCTTACGATATGTAGTGCTACGAGAGATGAGCGCCGTGCCACAATTACCACCAAACTGTCTTGGCCGAGCAGGGTTCCAGCCCGTATTCCAATAGTAAAGGTCGGCGATTATCTGACCCTTGATCTTAGCCTGTAGCTGTCCGTTATGAGACGTTATTTCAACCTCGTCGACATCAGGCATCATAGGCAGGAAGATCCGTGATGGGTACAGATCATGCTGGAGATAACCTATTCGGTCTAAATCGAGCGTTCCCGCCAGAGGCCAAGCCTTCGAGGCTTTATCCTTCAATTGTTCAAGGTTTAGTGGAGTTACGAAAGTCTTTGTACTCAGTGGCTCCGGTGCTTGGCTGCAAAGCACCGGTCCGCGCGTCCAGAAGGTCTCTAGATGTGCCGCAAGGTCAGCATCTTCCACATCGCTATTTACAGTTTGTGACCACCGCACTATTGACACTTCAACGCACAGCTCCATCGATATTACAACTGGTGAGTTGAAGGCAATCAGTTCATCACCGGGGTGCGATGCTGCCACGCGAGAAAGGAGTGTATGCAATGAGGCCTCAATTGCTAGAGTATCACCGTCGAAGTCAGTTAGTGATGGGAACCAGTTTGGACGCTTAGGTCTAAGAAAGGCCAGGGTCGGATGGATTGGAAGTGCTAAAAGAGACTCCTGGCTTACCAACTCAGGCGGCATTCTCCAGAAGTTTTTGGCCACGGCTAGCGTACGAAGGTAGGCAGAAATGGTGCGAAGAGCGGTTCGCGAAGAAAGCTGGCCGATGAAGCCATCTCCCAGTGACCGTATGAAATGCCCTAGATCACCTTGATATGGCGCATCTGGGTAAACAGTACGATTCTTCGTCCACTCAAAGGCCATTTGTCGAACAAATGGGAGCGTGGAATAAGTCTCGAGCCTGCTCATGGATATTCGAAATATCCTAGGCAAGTCGACACCTTGCACGCCGTCAAAGTCATCTGGAATCTCGAAGTATTCCGAGACTTCTTCCAGGCCCACATTGCTTGCCTGAATCGACAGCCCACAACTTTTCACCAGTAGGTCCGACAGCGGCGAGGGTAAGGAAATGCTCTCTGCAAGCTCTGCGGTAGGAGAGTAACCGAACGCTTTTACTGCCATCCAAAAGATGCAAAGCACCTCGACAACCTCGGCTTCAAGCTTGCGCGAACGTAGCAGTTGGAGCAGCGAAGACTCGGTTTCAGCCTTCGTTGCGACCTCGCCCAGCCGAGTGGCAAGCTCTTGCATGGTCCACAACCTTGCAGACGTGGAAGGCCATCCGAGGCGTGCAATGAGCATGCGAAGGTCGTTCATTGGTCCTCCGAGACGGGAGGTGAAACCAACTCAGCCATCCACCGAGGAGCAGTCAGTGGCAAGGTGCGAGTATCCTCAATCACGCAATTGACCATCATCTCGGTGAACTTCACAGCTTCTTCTATACGGCCCTGCTTTGCATAGAAATAAACCATGACCTCCGAGGGGGCTATGCGCCACAGCGCAGGGTCATCAAACATGCTATAAGTTGTTGCAACCACAAATTCATCACATCGCTGGGGATAGTGCTGGACTACCAGATCAAGCCTGCTTCGAGTCTCATTCTTATTCTCCATATACCCGATCCATCCACCGCTACGGATATGCGCATAAACAAGATATTTCCAAGCGGCTGGTAAACCGCTCATCTTGCGTTTTGTTTGAAATGCGAGATTACACAGAGGGATGGTCTCTCTCATCCACCTTTTTTCTGAAAATAGAACCTTGTCGAGCTCGGAAAGTAATCTTTTTCCTTGTTTTTGAGACTCCCAATATTGATACCAGGCACGAAGCAGCCTTTCCCGCTCGTCATAGTGTGATTCTAAGCTTTCGAGTAAGTCGTTCAGTTGATCAGGCGTAAAGGCCGTGACATCACCTTGATAGAGTTTTCTGTTAACGCTATTTTCTGAATAATTTTGGCGCTGCAAGCAACCAACGTCCCATCCGTTGTGCTCCTCAAGAACACGAAGCCGTTCGGCAGCGCTTGCGCTGCCATCTTGTGCAAGCAACTGCAAAGCATCACGTATTTCTGGGTGAAGGCCTGTGCGCATCAGGGCGTCTAGAGGCCAACCTTCTGTTATTCCCTGTTTCACATAGGCTTTCAGGCTGTTCTCTGCCAGCGACCAATCGCCCGCATTTATATGTTCTTCATATTTAGTAACTAGTGCTGAAGGTTTCAGTTTTGCCAGTAGTAGATCAGCTTCAGCAAGGGCATGTCGTGTACCGCTGCCATCCGTGTAGTTCAGAACATGATGAATCTGTGGTGCGATCTGACCAAGTAATCGACGGGCGTCTTCCGTAGCCACATCGATCAGATAAGCGATGGCATCTAACGTATTGCTCAGCGTTGGATCTTTGCGATGTCCATAACCTGTAGTCAGTTCCCAAGTCTGCGTGCAAAGTTCACGAGCTTCTGACGTCAAATTATGAGTTATAGCAACCGCGCAGAGTTGCAATGGTGTTTGAAGGTGCACACTGGTCTCATCCCTAACTTCCGCATCAAGCAACGAACGCTGAGCGCGAACAAGTACTGCAGCCGCTTCATCGCTCATTCTTGTCAATGACCCAGCCGTGTATTGAGTGCGAAAAGATGCATTGTCGAACCATGTGCATTGCAAGGCTGCACTCATAGTCTCGTGCGGGATTGCTACAGCGCTAAGATTTTCCAGTAGGATGCTGCCAAGACGGACGTCGCAAGCAATTCTATGCAGCGTTGCTCGAAAGTCTTCGGCAGCCGACCTTTGATCGTGGCTTTGTCTGAATCGCCAGAAATCCACTGGTTCGAGTAACGCAAAAATCGCATGAAATTCTACGAGCTCACCGCGCCACCAACTATTCGCAACTTGGGTACCTATGGTGGAGAGCGCATTGAGAAAATCAGTAATATTCTCTCTGCCTTCATAGACAGGGGCTTGAGTGTACTCAAATTCGTTTTGATTCTCCGCAGCCATGCAGAGACCTAGATGCACCGCCCCAAAGAACCAGTGGTGTACGAGTGTGGCAAGATCTTCCTTATGATTGTAGTAGTCGCCTTTTAGCCAGTCCACAGGGATTGGCTCGTTCAAAGGATTCGATGTTCTTGTAAGTGCAGCCGCTATCGCAGCCACAAGGGGTGTTCTTGCAAGTGCATTGAAATCATCACTCTCAGCAATGTTGACCCCAGCCTTTGCAGATGCGCGAATGCACGCATCGCTGATTATGCTCTTTTTCTGTCCACTGGGAAGCGAAGCAGAAATCGTCATTAAATCGTCCAGATTGCCTTCATCAACCAGCATCTGGACGCGTGCCAGCCATACGGCTGGACTGTTTTTATCGACTAGCCTGACGAGATCCTCAGGCGTGCTGCCGATAGCGCCAAGCTGCGCAAATACACTAGCCAAAAACGTAAGCTCATCAGAGTCTGCTCTTGAGCCGTATCTGCTAGAGAACCGACTCAAGCCCCTAAACCGGCGTAGTGCTTCTTCACCGCAGGTTTCTGCCAGAACCTGATCACCCCGCGAGTGCAAAGCCAGACCCAACGCGGCAACATGGAGGATGTCAGCTTCATGCCTTGAGGCGATGGCCTCATGTATAACGCTTTCCTCTGCCGCCAACGTCAACGTAAATGAAATCAGCCTAGCTAGATCGTAGTCCTGCATCTGAAATTTGCTGCCATCGACCATACGAGCATGTAAATGTGCAAGACGATAGGCATCAGCAAATTTTGCGGTTTCAAGGGCAGCAACTAGGGCATCTGACAGCAGTATTTCGAAGAGCGACACTGGATACCCTTCTTCCAAGCGGCGCATAATCCAGTCACGAGTAAGTCCAGTGATGAGATTGTTAGGCTTACCCAGCCTTGCTTGAACCGTCCATAACCAGTTTACACGCAGCGCCGTGGGAGCCAAGCGCTCAAGCCAGTCAGCGACTACTGGCATCAGCTGCTTGATCCTGTCTTCGTAGCTAGCCGTTCCACGCACGAATACTGCCAAACTCTCATGAAAAACCTTCAAACCGGCTACTGATGAGTGAAGCAGATGCTCTACTTTTTCGACCTCAGGATCCGCCGTTTTGATCGCAGCTGCGATCTCGGAGAAAGATGTCTTGGGCCAAAAAAACGGGAAGGCACAGATAAGCCGTAGCGTATCTTTCTGGCTTGGAGGAAGCTGTTCCCATAGCGATGCATAGTAGAATCTAGCATCCTGACTCAAGTCTCCTTTCAACTGCTCAACACCCCAGCTGGATAGTTTACAACCAGCGTGTTCCAGTTCTGCAATCGCGTATATAACATGAAGAGGATGGCCGTTAGTTCGCTCTCGAAGTGCTAAGGCCGCACTTTGCAGTTGTTCTTCAGCTTGTCGCTCATCCTCAAAGCCAGTTGTAAGTCTGCCTTCTTGGATGGCTCGACCAAGGTACGTAAGGACTGCATTCTCGGACATCGCCGGTAAAGTGCGCCATTCGGCCTTTGGCGCAAAGACGAGCAGATCAGTTGGTAGCTGTGCGTCACTCACTGGTTGAGTGCCGACGAGCAGAACCATGTTATCGGGGCAGGGAGTTAACTGAAAGAAAAGGTCATCTAGCGGCCGTTTATCTTCAGCGTTGATACGCCAGACATGATCCAGACCATCAAGAATGAGCACGAACGGCTTACCCAGTGCTTTGTAATGGACAGAGCAAGCTTCCAACTGTGCACGCAAGTCTCCCGCTATCCTCGGAACACCCTCGTGGAGTCTTTCGATCTGCACCTGGATGGATTGTTCGACAACGTAGCTATTGATCCGATCACGACCACGTTCCGTTGTTGAAAGAAAGTAGTGATGGCGAATCGTTGGGATGGCCTGTTCCGCAAGTGTGTCGCATAAGACGCTCAGATATGTGCTCTTTCCACGTCCGGGTGGACCTGTCAGCACAATTGCCTTCCCAGTGGCGTTGAGTGTGTCTCGAACAAACTCTTGGTGGAACGTCTCGTCAGGGACCTCATACCCCTTGGGAACAACAAAGTCCTCTGGCAGTGGTGCTGGACGTGATGCTCGCAGAATGATGCGGAGCTCTGCCAGAGTGATCCAACCTTCTGGAGCAGGGAGGTTCTTTTGTGTCGCCCAGTTCAGGGCAACGTTTTTGAGGGTCGCGATACCCTCAGGTGTGCCATGCGCTCGAAAGCGTGCATCAACATCGTACTCCAATGCGACGTAGCTCTTATCGCTATGGCGAATGTGCAATTGGTTGAAAAATGCCTCGCAATCTTCAACGCTGCCAAGCTCAGATTTCACCGCTGAGCGCTGAGGTTCGGGGATCTTGGCGAAGGAAACCCTGTCCGCCTCCAAACAGACTTCAACAGCAGCATCAGGTCGGCGGTTTGTTATGAGTGAGATCTCGCCAATACGTGCAGGATCTAGCTCCTTGAAAGCATCGAACCACTTGCGAAGCATCGACCTCGATCGTGATGTCTTGCCAGTTTTTTCCAACATCCACTCCCAAGAAAGCAGGTGTTTGTCAGGATTCGGAGTGAACTTGATTTGCTGAAGATCTACGAGACCATCACCTCGCTCCATGACAATATCATCAAGTGCTTGCGGTGCTTCATTTCCATTATCGCACTCAAACTTCACCCTAATATAACGTGTCGGAGCGTCAAGCCAGTCACACAAGACCTTGAGGCCTTGTCTGTTTTGGTAAATATAACCAGACGCTGTAATAGCCGTTTTTTTAATATTCTCAGACATGGTTGTGTGTTCCGAACAGCTCGCTGTTTATCCAAGTATCCAAAGCGGCTACTCGAACAAATTGGGTCTGAACAGGATACGGTGGGTGAACCATCCAGTAGTACACATCACGACTCACATAAAGTTCTATGTTCTTTGCAGGCATATTTGCTGTTGGCCATTCCAACAACTCAAGCAACTTTGCACGATTTTTCTCAAGAAACTGCCTACGGCGAAGAATACGACTGAACTGCCCAGCTCTATCATTCTCTGCTTTACCGAATATTTTGTCCCGAAGACGACGACCATCTTTAAGTGTGTAAAATGGTTGGTTATATTTACACTCTACTGTTATGAGTAGGTTGTTTTCTGGCCAATACGCGAAAGCGTCAAAGTCACCCACGTCCTCAAATCCCTCGCCACGAAACTGCTTAAAGAAGTCGATACCTCGCTTTACGAATGGAGTATATCTGAGAAATATTTCCTCAGTTCGAAGCTCTAACAGCTTCTCAATACCCTCCTTGACCTTACGAATGAGTGGTTCAACATGAGGCCAATTAAAGTCAGCAGGTAGATAGCCATCACGTACCGCAGACATCCAGAGGTTCATTGCACGGTTGGTCGTCTCTGCTCCCCAACGCAAGTCTATGCCCTCGGCGACCAACGGCCTGATGGCGTATCGGTGGATTCGCTTGCTGTGTTCCCAGTATGGAACATCTCTCTCATCAACATCTCGTCCAGATAGTCTACGAACACCGACTTCAGACAGCGTGAGAAAAGCTACAATTTTCTCGGCCTCAATAAGTTCAAGACTCTCAATGTTGTCAGCTAATCCTTGTGCGACACGACTTGGAGTTGCCGCATAAGATAGTGCTAGCTCATCGCCGAAACCGTAACGCTGAGCTTGCGACAAAATGACAAGAGAGGTAACCATGTTATGCAAGTCAAAACCCAGATCGGCCATAAAAGCACTTTTAAGCTTCTCGGAGGACAGCAAACTTTCCGAGTCGCCTTCTACAGCATCCTCGTAGTTTGCACCAACTCCCAGCCTTGACTTCGCATACTCACGTGCGAAGTCTGTCTCCCGATCGTAGGAACTTGTCGAATAGAAAACTTCCGGAATATACGAGTCGTCGATCTCAACACCGCCCACATCTATACCGTTGTGAAGGGTGTCGCTGGCTCCAGTCAGAACCATGTACCAATCCACCAAACCAACTAACTCACGCAGTATGTCCTTCGTGATTTCGCCGTCACCAGTCGCTGGTGAGCTGACAGTCTTCTCCAGCAGATATCGATAGTGACGAGCCACAGTTCCAAACTCTTTACGTGCCTCTTCAACAGCATCCAGGCGGTCGTATTCCACTGCATGTGCAAGACTCTGACGGGCCCGTTGAACTTTCATTCTCTCGGCGACCAAAAGTGCATCATGCTGCTCTATGAATGCTTGCAGAAGTTGCTGTCTGTCCAGCGATGCGAGTCGATTTTCGATGTAAAGACGCAGACGGGCACCAGCAGGATCAATCCTGGCCTTAGCATCTGACAGCTCATATCGCCCTGGAGTCAAGCCAAGCGCCATGATTTCCGTAGCCAATTGTTTACGAGCAAGCTTGTAATCTGTGGGGGAAGGAATAATAGGATCAACATAGTCAGGAACATCAACGTGCCGGGTAGCGACTCTCACGTGGTAACGAGCAGGTTCGAATGCCTTATGGGACAGCCGTTGTGCAAAGTCGCAGGGCAACTCCAAGCTAGATGCAGCATGACATTTCTCGAGCGTTTCAAGTAAGCAGCGGACCTCGAATGACCCATCTTTTGCTGCGTTAAGCCCCGCAAGTACTGCGCGCACGTCTAGTTGCAGATGAAACAGCCCTTGGCGATCTGTATCCTCTTCCGCTGACGTCACTACGTTCGTGAATCCGTCTAAAGGGAGAGGCTCCTCCTCAGCGTCAACAGGGCTTGAAGGATCTGAATTGCAAGAAAACAGGATATGTGGCTGCTGAAGTAGCGGGATGTCCAACATCAGTTCTCTGCAGCGATAGGAGCAATCAGTGAGGAGTTGAGCGAAGAGATCAAGCAGGTGAGTATCTTCAATCTGCAGGTCTTTAGAGAACTCAACCAATGCTTGAACCGTGCAGAAGCCAACTAATGTTGAATATGCAATCGCTTTGTGATGACGCGACTGGAGTCGAACGACACCTTCGCTAGAATGATTAACTCTCCAGCCAGCAGATCCATCTGGAAATATTATTGGAGCATGTGTCCAGAAATCTGTCAGTGCCTTGAAACGCCAGGAAGTCCCCCAGTGCGGATCCAGCCCGATAAATGTGGGAGAAGTCGCCCCTTCGACAAGTACGCCGTGTGTGTCCTTGAAAGACGCAAACAGGTCTGCAGCTCCGCGAGAGAATGGGCTGAGGAAACCCTCCTGACCATCGACGAATTGCCAGTAACGTTCCAATTCCCCAAGATCACTCAGGCTATCGAAAATGGTGATGAAGTCCGCCAACGGAAGCAGACGAGTAGGTTTTTCAGGCATGTTGATAGAGCTAAATGCCGTACCACCGAGAGTAGCGACAATGATTATCTTAAGTTCGTCGGCATTAAGGCCTTTTCCATCCTTGGATAGCATGAGTCCGCGCCCGTCGGCGAGACGGAAGTAGATCGATGCGCCGTGTCTTATCTTGGCGTATGTGTTTGTTGCTGCATCTGATAGTCGATCATTCGATGCGTGGTCGCAGGCGCAAATAAGGTACACACGAGAGCCTGTCGAGATAATGCAACTGATAGGCAGGTCTTCACAGGCAGCATCATCAATGAGGATCTTCAGCGGCCCCATGATCGTCCCTTGAAATCGTTCAGCAACGAATTGCGCAAGCTTTCTATGTGCATGAGGGCTAACCCCCGTTAGTTTTTTGTTAGCCCAATGATCAATAACCACCCCAGGCGAACTGCGCGCAGACATCGGCACCCAAGCACCCTTGCTCTCTACTGCTAAAAAAGGCAGAGCGCCTCCTTCCATTACTGCGTCCCCGAAAGTATCGCATGTCAGCGGTGCTTTAAAAGTACCAAAATGAGCATCAAGTGCATGACCTGCTATATTTCGCCAGTCCGCGAGATCGTCACCGATTTGCTGAAGTACAGGCCTACAAACCAACCAAAAGTCTTCAGGAGCTATCTCTACATGGGCTTGTTGGCCCTCGGCTGCATCGGCTATTTTTAAACTAGGTATTGACTCGATAATTTGCGACTGGACTGCGATCACAAGATCCATATGAGCTTGTGCCTCAGGAATATGTGCATAAGTTATCCGGAATGCTTCTACAAAGTCTGGTGTCCGTTCAATGCAGCTTCCGTAGAACATAGGAACGAAATCTTGAGCAAGACGTACATTGATTTGCCCCCAATCAGCTTCAGGAGAAAAATCCTCAAGCAATGGGAAGTCAGGCCATCCCGCATATAGTGCTTCTGAAAACGTTTTAAAGTCTGAGTAATTAGAAATCAACAACCCCTCATTAGAGTCATTGGAAAGCTCTAGCAGCACACACCAAGCGAAGATATGCTTAATAGGGCTTCCAGTATTGCCTGGCCAGACTTCAGAGGTACTTAGAGCAGTTGCTACGTCAAGGCGATTATATCGGCTAAAAAGTGCTCTCGTTAACTCGAGATGCTTGTTAAATAAACTTTCTTGCTTATTCTCACCAGACATTTTTTTGTAAAATTCATATAGATCATGCTCTAAAAATTCAGGCTTCGATTTCATTTGTGCATGCTTGCGCTCGCGCTTCTCCCGAGATTTTCTTCCCATTTTTTATAGTTCCCTTTTCACTAGGTTGAAGGCTTAGCTAAATAATATAAAGACTGCATCTTAAGATAACGATACCGGTGTTTAATGGTAATCCCCAGATATTTAACAGAGCTCAGAAGTAGATTCTAAATCACTATGCCACGACAAAGTCATTCGTAGTTTAAGCGGCGCGTGTCAACAGTACGATTGTAGCGCTCGAGATAAGTATTCTAGACTTCCTGCAGCTTCATAGACGCTCAATCGCCTGATTGAACCTGAGTAGGGTATACCTCATGAGAACCAGCGCTTAAGTACTCAAAATAGCTTACAGAACCATTTATAACAGACTACAATACGAGAACTACTTAAAACAGACTAGTATCTCTAAAATGTTCTTACGTGCCTATCTTAGAGCTTCAACGACTGAGCAAAATGCTGAACGCGCAAAACAGTCGCTGATTAACTTTGCTGCTGACCACAATCAACGTATCGCGTCTTTTTATATAGAGAACGAATCAGGCGCGACATTACATCGCCCCAAGCTAATGGAATTGATTTCTGACGCTGGCGAGGGTGACATTATCCTAGTGGAGCAAATTGACCGGCTTGCTCGCTTAAAACAGTCAGACTGGGAAACGCTAAAATATCTACTGGCATCAAAAAAACTGATGATCGTTTCACCTGAGTTACCTACCAGCTGGATGGCGTTTAAAAGTTCTGACAGCACAGAGTTCACAGCTTCCATCATCCAAGCAGTGAACGGGATGCTTCTCGACATGCTGGCGGCAGTTGCACGCAAAGATTACGAGGATCGGCGTAGGCGTCAGCTGCAAGGTATCGAAAAAGCGCGAGCGGACGGAAAGTACGTTGGGCGTAAACCTGATTTGAAAAAGCGCGCTAGTGTTGCTTCGTTACTTAAGGCAGGTCAAAGCTATTCGAGTATCCAGGAAACGCTTGGTTGCTCACGACATTTGATTGCTGATGTGAAAAAAGGGATAGATACCTTCGAGTCAATTCAAATATAAACAGACGGCTAATTTTACTTGGCCACTATAGTGCAACGCGAAGTTAAGATGCGAAATCCGCCACGCGGCTTGAGTCATTCTTAAACTTCTTGTTATACCTATTCAGCCACGTAATTCTCGTCAATTTCTCGTGCAATTTTCACGAAGTCCTCGTGGCTATTTTGTAGGTAGTATAAGTATATCCGAGCATCAGATTCTGTGAATTCAATGAAATCTAACCTATTTAGATAACTTCTTACTCGCTTGATGCCATGGAAGTACTCTTCTAAGTCATACAACGTATAGTCATTCAGCTCATTTCGTTCTTGTAAAGCGCTCTGAAATTCACTATATGTGCTCTCGATCGATTCAAGCATACTAAGACCAAACATTACATTTGAGCTTGATGGAGAATATATAGCCTGCGCTACTTTCTCAAACATATAGCCCATGGTCGAATGAAAAATATCTACTAATGGTTTCCCCATAAACTTGGCCCTGTGATTCTCATCAAATTCTTGAAGTTTCTGCTGTATTGATCTGTATGCTTTATTGATACCATCTAATTGGTTTTCGACAATTAGCTTAAAATCAACCTCAATAAACTCACTTTCTCCCTCATCGTAAAATCGAGCAAGATTGAAACCACCTTTACTCATTGAAATTCGAGATATGTGATTAAAGTAAGTGACTTTTTTTACTCTATTCTTTGTTGGGTGACCTATTGAAGCATTCCTAATAGCTCTTATACTTTTAAGTTCTTCTGAGAGTTCATACGACACATCAAATGCTTCTGATAAATGGTTCATTGCATCTTGCTGTATGAACAGAGCTTGAAGCAGCCCGTAGGTATATATATATGATAATCCAGTTTCGGTTGGATATTCCGAACTGAAATAACTTAGTATTGCTGTCCCTGTATCACCTAGAGTATCTAAAGAACTACAGATTTGGCTCCAGTTATCTAGATTTGAAATTAAGACCTTTTGATATCTATGAGTATTTATATGCTCTCGTACCTGCTTTTCAATATCGAAAAACTTAACAAGACTGTCTTCAATTTTACTCATTTTTAGTAAAATCTCTCAATAGGTAAATTTCCGCAGAGCACCTTATTATATTTCACTTTCCTTTCGCTTTTGAGATCACACTCATCATGGAGTGAGAAAACTGTCCAACTTCTGCCTTTTCGGCGAGCTTATCGGAAACGTATTTACCTGTAGCTACAGTCGCCCCGATGGGAAGTAACGCGCCTAAGAAAGGAGCTAAAACTGGAAACATTGTTACGGTCAATGTGCTACCAGCAATTAAAGCCGTGTATTTATGCTTTGCTTGATATTTATCTTTAAATGCTGAAATTTGCTTCTCATGTTTAGATATCGCCCTTTCAATATGAGAGCATACTTCGGAAGCAACATACCCTAAATCTTCAAGATTGGTATTAGGCAAACTATTAACTAAATCTCTTAGCTCTCTCCTAAACTCAATATTCTCATCTGTCTTTCGTAATGCCACGAGTTGCGAGTCTTCAATATTAGCTAAATAATCAAGCCTTTTAGACGTAAGAGACTGTAGAATTGCTGAGGTAGATGGGTCAAATAACGCAACTTTACCGGCAGATGTATTCTTCATGCTTGCGATAAGTTGGTAATAATGTGCCTGTGAATTAACACACAGAAAAGGATGACTTCTGAGCTCATCGGCATTTTCCAATAAATGGTAGTTAGGCATAATACGTTCAAAGATCGCGTTAGTTACAACACTAACATCACCTTTCGACAAAAACTCATTGCACCAACTTTCTGACCTCCACTGTCTCATTTCGGCCTTGTAATTCTCCAACTCCGATTTTATAGGCTCTCCAGGCTCTGAGCCCGGCGAGACAAAAAGTTTTGCCTCTTCAATTTTTTTAAAGTAGTGGTCCGGGTGTTTTGTAGCAAACTCCATAATATCTTGAGGGTGCGCTATACCCGAATCTACATAGTGTGAAAAGACATCAGTGATAAGTTGCATACTATTTTCTTGCGTTTGCTGATCATGTTCTTCAAGTAACTTCTCAAAGCTGGGAAATACGAAAAATGGGGGAAGGTCAAATTCATTACCTTTAAGGTCACACAAATGCAATATGAAAAATGCCATCTGAAGAGGAATTACATAACCAAACTGTTCTTCATCACGTTTTTTTTCTAACCATGGCATTACTGGATCTGGAATTAGAACTGTATCGGAATATAGAAGTGATTTACGCGTAGCATTTAACTGTGTTTGTAAGAAACGGCTGCTACCACCCAAATTCAATTTACATGCATCTAATTTCTTAGCTGCGCTAAAAGCTTTGCCTCCTTCTTCCGAATATAGTTTCTTAAGTTCTTTTTCGAGAGTTGAAAATGCCATCATAGACTTTTCAGTTCTACTGGGATTTTCTCGTAAAGTAATAGCCATTCTTTGGATAGCTTCGGAGAAGCTATCCAGTGCTGAAAAGTCACGTGGGTGACAACCTGTCACGTTGAGGAAAAAATCGGTCAATATATCAAAGTATCTATCTTGATAAATAATTAAATCGTGTAATTCCTGCTGGCTCACTTAAAGACTCCGTTTGAAATATAACGCCCGTATTTTCGGCTAGTTTGGAGCGTAGCGGAAAACCAGTTCGACAACATGTGATAAGGCCTGAGTTTCTCCGACACTTTTTAACTTATAAAAACAGAGGTATCAATACCAGCAGGGTTTTACTTCTCTTCATGTAGATGATGGGAAATGATAAACCTAGAAGTCAGCTTGACCGGAAATTCTCATGAGTTGGTACATGTGATTAAACTTTATATCGTTATCAACAAATAGCGAATTTTTGGCTGGATAAAATATTTTTAATCTGTTTATCATCCATACCGGATTCAATCAGAGACTGCTCAAGCATTGACAGGCGGCTGTTAAATGCTGTTTTAGCGTTATGAACACGGTCTGCTATAAACTGAGCGTCTAGATCGCTTTCAAGGCGATAAAATTTGATGTTGGATACACAGCTATAAAACCAGTCAAGCTTTGCGGTTAATTCTTGGATGGCTAAGGTGCCGTGTGTTTCGCTAGTGCCTTCTTGCCCGATATACACACCGTCTTGGCTTTTTTCAAAGCGGTGGTTCTTCAAAATCAGCGCAATATCTGTGTATGCATTTGTTTGCTTTTTTTCGGATAAGCATTTTGTGTTCATATCAAATGTGATTAGATACTTGCTCATGTATTTCCCTCAAATACGGTCTGAGTTCATCAGGTTTTCGAGAAGTATTTGCTGCAAAAACAATAGCAAATGACTCCGCAGGATGTTTTAAATATTCAGAATAGAAGTGGACGGCGTAGATTATGTTTGTAACAGGTAAGACTCAGACGCTTAGCAAAAACCATTGCGTTATCGGTTTGTGTACAGCGATAAATATTCTTGATAAGTGGAGTGCCAACGTTAAACAGGCTTGCTCTATTTTACGAATATCACCCAGCATCTACGCTCGCGCCAAAAACAAAGACGATAGCGATTGGACAGTCAATCTTGACGTTGACGTAATGCGCCGCATCAGCCTTGTTCTAAACATTCATAGTGCCTTGCGCTTAATCTTTGATAACCCTGAAAACGTCTACGGTTTCATAGGAATGAAAAACGATAACGAGTTTTTCAATGGTCGCACGCCAATGGACATTATGGCCCAAGGTGACTTTGTATCGCTGTACGAGACATTCAATCGGATTGATTCATTATGCACAGCTGGCTGATAAAGATTTAAGTACGCACATACTATGTAAGAAATTACAGTATGGTTTGCTACTCAAACTCAATCATAAACTTTCCTGATCGATTCTGAATTTTATTTTTTCAACAGCATTAGGTGCTGCAATTGCAAAGTTTTCATCTTCAAACTTCTGGATAAGCGTTATCAGTGATTCCAACTCATCACCCGCCAGCGAGTTTGGTTCTGCATTCCAAATTTCATCAACTCTAGCTAAAGCTATTTGATGATCTTCAGCGGTTTTAATTTCTTTAATTTTCATAATTGCTCACACTCTTTTTCTTTTTGAATACGCTCGTATATTTCTTCACGATGAACAGCAATGTCTTTCGGGGCATCTATCCCAATACGCACCTGATTACCCTTTACACCCAGCACTGTAACCGTCACGTCATCACCAATGTTGAGTGTTTCCCCAATGCATCTAGTCAAAATAAGCATGTGTAACTCCTTGATAGCTAAAAATCCGTTTCAAATTTAAGTATAGCTATTGATTTTTAGTGTGCTGACTTTTATTCAAAAAGTGGTAATCGCAAAGACCACGGCTTCACTTACAGTTTTTGGCTCTACGATAGCCAGCTGCTATAGCCTCTTCTTCACTTGAAAAGTTAACGACATTGCGTGGACTCATAGCGTTGTAACTTGAGCAGCCTTTGGGGTGAAAAATCTTGCTGTTACGATTCCCGTGGATTGGCGCACTGCTGACGTCAGTTTTAGGCGTTCCCTGAGCTGTCTGTGCCAGCGATTTAGCTGGGTCTCTAGTTATTGCTCCTGCAATACCTTCTCTGCTGTTGCGATGCCCAAGCTTCCAAGTACGTTTGCCAGTCACAAAATCATTGTGGTGGCCCATTACACGAGCAATGCGCCGATCACGTTCTAATTCCCACGGGGTCACTGGATGTTGCTTAGACCACGCTATGAATAATTTCTGCTGCTGGTCACTCAACCGCAAACCATAACGATCTGCCATATAGAAATTGATCCGGGCGATTTTCCCTTTAACATCATCTCTAGGCTCAAAGACGCGCTGTTTGAAGTCAACCTTACTGTTGCACTGCCCGTGCTGCTTTCGGGCATGAGGCAGTACTCCAAACCTGTAGTTGGAACGGTCAGCGTTCAACTCTCCGACGGAAACCGTCAAGTTATGTAAGTCAGCTTCCATTAAATTAAAAACGGGATCAGTTTTGTTACAGTTTTTGCGTCCGCCGTTTTGCCAGCATTGACGTTGTTGCCCAAAATGGCTTGCAGCGAACACATGCTCTATTTCTGTGCGCTCACCTCTATTCGGAATCGCTCGGATTTCATACCCGCAACGCTTAGGATCAATTCGCCCGCCTGAACGCCCAACCCATTCCCAGTCACAGCCGCAGTAGATTGTTCCAAGCGCACCATTCTTATTTTGGTCAAAGTAGATTTGTTCTTTCAGCACAACCTTGGCCTGGGAAAAGGTTGTTGGAGCTGTTCCAAATACAGTCGAAGAAAAAAGCAACGCTAATGATAAAACTATGAAATGTGATTTGATGAAGCGGGGAAACATTATTAATTCCTACTTAACTCTCTGTGAGCCGTCCCGAAGTGTCTTTGATGGAGGTGTTGCTGTTGTTAGTCCAAAGCTCAACGAACTGTTGGTAAGTCTGTCCAGCGAGTTGTGTACGCAGGGGACAAGTGATCACGCTTCATGCTCCAAGCGCTATGCATACCCTGCCGGGCAAGAAACACACGGCCAAGTCCGCTCTGATTGATTTCATCAAGCACTGCCATGAGCTTTGTACTGTTAGGACGCTTTGTTACATCATCAAACAGACCAGGTTGATAGGTGTTTTGATCATAGAAGTCTGAGAGCATCACACCGCCTTTGTTGTAGCTGTACCCATCACGCCAAATGCGCTTTAACAACTGCATAGCCAGCTCATTTAAGTCTCTCGTGTCATCGCTTGGCAGGATCAACTCACCTGTCACAGAGTTGCTGTAAGCCTCTTGGCTCGAATTAAAAGGACTGGTCTGCACGAACACCGTTATCACCTTGGCTTGCTGTCTCTCCTGTCGAAGTTTTTCACTTGCGCGAGCAGTGTATTGAGAAATGGCTTCACACATCTGTTCCAGCTTTGTGATTTTGGTACCAAATGAGCGACTGCACATTATTTGCTGCTTGGTTGCAGGCACTTCTTCTAGCTCAAGGCACGACTCTCCGTTTAGTTCACGAACAGTACGTTCGAGCACAATTGAAAACAGACTTCGGATTGTTGCGTGAGAACAATTAGCGAGGTCGAGAGCGGTCTTAACACCAATACTTTCAAGCCGTTTGGTTAGTTTTCTGCCAACACCCCAGAGATCACTTGCTGGAGTGATAGCCAGCAGTCTTTGCTGGCGTTGATGACTTGTCAGGTCTACGACGCCGCCTGTGGCTGGATACTTCTTCGCAGCATGGTTAGCGAGCTTCGCAAGGGTCTTAGTCGGCGCTATACCTACGCACACCCCAATGCCAGTCCACTGCTCTATGATTTTCTTGATTTCTTGCCCATGCTCAAGCAATGAAACAACTGGACCAAAACCAGTGAGGTCTAAAAATGCTTCATCAATCGAATACACTTCGACACGAGGAGAAAATCTTTCGAGGGTACGCATCACTCGGCTACTTAGGGCAGCGTACAGAGCATAATTGGATGAAAAGGTCTGTATGTTGTGCTGCCGTATTTGATCCTTAATCTGAAATACAGGCACACCCATTTTGATACCAATTTTCTTTGCTTCTTTTGAGCGTGCGACAACGCAACCATCGTTGTATCTGAATGACTCTAACAGTTAGTTGATCATAAGATATTGATTTTTAACGAAAATAATCTTCTAACACTTTTTGATTTATTTCCTTCGTTCCTGATGGTGATACTCCTCGACTAAGCCAATTTCAGACGTGGCTTCGCAAAGCAAGGCGGCGGGTTGCAATCGACGATAGCTTCACTGTATACTTCTGGCTCCGCATACCCCTTGAGCTACAGGAACACCAGCATGACTGTACTCCAAACGATCTACTGGCAGCCTACGCCGCCTTAGCGCTACGCCCCTCGCAACACCTCGCTTCCGCTAGTTTCGCTCGCGGCTGCGTACTGCTGTATGCCCGGTTCTTACACCCAAAGCACACAGCACAATAATCCTCACAATTTGAATTCGTATCGACGCGCTCGCCCTTCGTCTGGCGTGTGTGCGGTGCATTGCTTTGGATATTCTGATGCTACAAACACTCAAACAAACGTGGTTTTACAACGTCCGTGGCGACGTGCTCGCGGGGATCGTCGTCGCACTTGCGCTGATCCCTGAAGCCATCGCCTTCTCGATCATTGCCGGGCTTGACCCCAAGGTCGGCCTGTACGCCTCTTTCTGTATCGCCGTGGTGATCGCCTTTGTCGGTGGCCGACCCGGCATGATCTCGGCCGCAACTGGGGCTATGGCACTGCTGATGGTGACCCTGGTCAAGAATCATGGTCTCGAATACCTGCTGGCCGCCACGCTGCTGTGTGGCGTGCTACAAATAGCTGCTGGCTACCTGAAGCTCGGCTCACTGATGCGCTTCGTCTCGCGCTCGGTGGTGACCGGCTTCGTCAATGCGCTGGCAATCCTGATCTTCATGGCTCAGCTGCCCGAGCTGACCAATGTCACCTGGCACGTCTACGCCATGACAGCCGCGGGCCTCGGCATCATCTATCTGTTCCCCTACGTCCCCAAGATCGGCAAGCTCATCCCATCGCCGCTGGTGTGCATCATCGTGCTGACTGCCGTCGCCATGTCGGTGGGGCTGGATATCCGCACGGTCGGTGATATGGGTCAACTGCCAGATACGCTGCCAATCTTCCTCTGGCCTGACGTGCCGCTGACCTTCGAGACGTTGGCCATCATCTTCCCTTACTCGGCAGCTCTGGCCGTGGTCGGTCTGCTGGAGTCGATGATGACCGCAACCATTGTTGACGACCTGACCGACACCCCCAGTGACAAGAACCGCGAGTGCAAGGGCCAGGGCGTGGCCAATATTGCTTCGGGTCTGATCGGCGGTATGGCCGGCTGCGCGATGATTGGTCAGTCGATCATCAACGTGAAATCCGGCGGTCGCTCTCGCCTGTCATCCCTGGCCGCAGGCGTATTCCTGCTGCTGATGGTGGTATTCCTCGGCGACTGGCTGAAGCAGATCCCGATGGCTGCGCTGGTGGCAGTGATGATCATGGTATCCATCGGCACCTTCAGTTGGGATTCGCTGCGCAACCTGAAGAAGCATCCGTTGTCGACCAACATTGTCATGGTCGTCACTGTGGTGGTCGTGGTGGCCACCCACAACCTTGCCTTCGGCGTGTTGGCCGGCGTGCTGCTGGCCGCGATGTTCTTCGCCAACAAGGTTGGCCATTACATGGCGATCAGTTCTTCGCTGGACGAAGCCGGCGAGCATCGTAGCTATAACGTCACCGGTCAGGTGTTCTTCAGCTCGGCTGACAAGTTCGTCGCTGCCTTCGACTTCAAGGAAGCCCTGAACAAAGTAACCATCGACCTGAATCGCGCCCACTTCTGGGATATCACCGCCGTTGCAGCCCTGGACAAGGTGGTTATCAAGTTCCGCCGCGAAGGCACCGAAGTCGAAGTGCTGGGCCTCAACGAAGCGAGCGCCACTATCGTGGATCGCTTCGGTGTTCACGATAAACCCGACGCCATTGATCAACTCATGGGCCACTGAGAAGGAGAACAACAATGACCCAAGTAATTGCCTGTATCGACGGTTCCGCCTCGGCTCCCGCTGTGTGTGACTACGCGGCCTGGGCCAGTCTGAGCCTGGAAGCCCCGCTGACCTTCCTGCATGTGCTGGATCAGCGCCAGTACCCGGTTACGGCCGATCTGAGTGGCAATATCGGCCTTGGCAGCCGCGAGCATCTGCTCGATGAGCTTGCTTCCCTGGATGAACAGCGCGGCAAGTTGGCCCTTGAACAAGGGCGGATCATGCTTGCGGCCGCGAAAGAGCGGGCCATTAAGGATAGCGTGGCCGCGCCGGAGTCCAAGCAACGTCATGGCGATCTGCTGGAAAACCTGCAAGAGCTGGAAAGCGAAACGCGCCTATTGGTCATCGGTCGCCAAGGCGAGTCTAGCGGCGGTCTGAGTCAGCATGTCGGAAGCCAGCTGGAGAGCGTGATTCGTATCATGCACCGGCCAATCCTGGTCACCCCGGCCAACTTCCAAAAGCCCGAGAGCGCGATGCTGGCCTTCGATGGCAGCGCTACTACCCGCAAGGGTGTGGAGATGCTGGCAGCCAGCCCCCTGCTGAAGGGGCTGCCGATCCACCTGGTGATGGTTGGGCCAGTGAACGACGAATCGTCCGCGCAGCTGGACTGGGCGCAGAAAGTGCTGCTCAACGTCGGATTCACTGTTCGCGCCGAGACCCTGAACGGCGAGATAGAGCCTACCTTGCACGCCTATCAGAAAGAGCACGGCATCGACCTGCTGGTGATGGGGGCCTACGGTCATTCGCGCATCCGTCAGTTTCTGGTCGGCAGCACCACGACCAGCATGCTGCGCACCACCACTGGCCCACTGTTGCTGCTGCGCTAACGGCCATGGACGACGCCCTCGATCTTGCCCATTTCAAGACCCTACTGGAACAGCGGGCTGCCGAGCTGGATCGGTTGCTGGAAGACGCTGAGTCTCGCTCGCAATCGGT
>Ga0265293_10005237_pt1 | contig 21898 bp, 28 predicted proteins | sample Munlanlewell138R_FD_192505 | JGI IMG/M metagenome (GOLD analysis project Ga0265293, IMG submission 192505) | Leachate microbial communities from a municipal landfill in Southern Ontario, Canada - Leachate well 138R | ecosystem: Engineered > Solid waste > Landfill > Unclassified | place: Canada... | reverse complement strand
TGCTATCCTCGGCATTGGCGTTCTTGGGAACTTTGTCGGGAAAGCAGGCACAACAATCTCTCTGATTGCTCCTGGCGAGAAGGATTGAGCAACCATCCCCAATACATTTATATATCTTCTTGGCAATATCCACTTACTATGAGGAAAGACGACATAATCACAATGGGCGTCGGGGCAGCAATCGGGTCTGCACAGACCTACATCCTCCGGGAATATGTTGACCGTAACAGACAGCCTCTCATCCCCCAACTCGGAAAGTGGGGTGTCGCATCATGTGTCATTGGTATCGGGACCGGGCTTGTCGCAACCATCGCCGGTATTGCCGGCGCTCTCTATGGCGTCGGTCTGAGAAACAGTCGGCTCCAACTCGCAGCAGTATCATACGGTATCCCTGCTATCGTGACTGGGGTGATGAGTGGATACTTTCAGCCCCCGGTAAGAGTGGTCAGGCTTCCGGCTCCACCCAGGGAATCTACCCCAACGGCAGTCGCCAGGTCAGCCCCGGCGGGCGTTCTGGCATACGATACCCCCGGGGGGCAGGTCTACAACGTAATCGACCCCCTGACCAACCTGCTCTGAGTGCATCAGAGCAGTTCGCCTCTTCCCCTTTTATACACCTCCGGGTCGAACCGCGACATCAGGTAGCGCAGCGCGGCCTCTGAATCCGGGAAATATCCACAAACGCGCTTAAATTCATCTCGGGTCGCAGTTCGACACCGAATGGTTACCCGATCCATTTTTCTCCCCCCGGTAACATCTCCCTTGGACATGTGGTTAACTTGGTGCACACACATTTATATTGTTTTCTGCCAATCTCAAGTATATGAAGATAGGAGATATTTTCAGCGACGAACTCGTCGATGGCATCAAGGTCTTCACAGGTGGTAGGACAGATACAGAATTTGAAATTCTCAGCAAGAACGAAGAGATTTCAATCTCGAAGATGGTGCGGCAGCATGCAGTGATGCTCCAGTACACCAGTCCCATCCTCGCGAATACCCTCATGGCACACGAGAAAGCCATCATCAAGATGGGTGGCGTGGCGAAGGCCCTCTTCCCGAACGAGAAGGTCATCAAGCACCCCGGGACACAGAACAGTATCGTGGCGGACATCATCACCCCACAGGCACTGTTCTGGAAGAATGACCCAGACGCATCGAACCCGTGCTACAACGGCTATGAAGCAAATTCGTGGGATGTCAACCTCACGGCAGGCACGTCAAAGTACCTCTTCGGCACCAGCGACAATTACTACGAGACCCGGAAGGAAAACGAGAACTACATGGCGGCGATCCTTCTGCACAACGGTCTCTACGAGGTCGGCACAGCACCGAAGATCAGTCACATGCACGTTCGGACGAAGCAGACGGATCTCTATTCACCGACCGCAATCACTCCGATGGCAGACCTCTCAGTCGATCCCGACCGCCCGGTCTACATCCACAACACCCCCGGGGCCATCCTGCTGACGCACGACGTAGGAACGCAGATCTCGGTCATGCCACAACTCAGCGGGGTTTCAAACCTTCGGTGGCTCGGCGTTGCGTTCTACGAATACAACCACATGGGGACTCTCGGCGCCTGTCGGCGGTCCTGAAACCAAACCATTTTTGGTGAAAAACAATGACATTAAGTGTAGTTGAAGGCATACTCGGGCTGCTCCCGGGTGGAAAGAAACTCATCGCAGTTGAAGCAACCGGTGCTACTACCGGAGTGGCGGCAACCGCAGATATCGGGTCGGTCAACAAGATCGATTACGTTATCGGGGTAATCCGGGAGGGGGGCGATGAACATTCACTCGAATACGAGGTCAGCGGTCCGAACCAGATCAAGTTCACCGTCACCGGGGATGACGCCGGTGATGCAATCGTATCGTTCCTGATCGTCGGGGTGTGAACCACCCCACTCAGGTTTACAGTTTACATAAGAACAAGTCTCTTTTCAGGAATTCGTGATACCTTTCTTCAAGTTTCTTCGAATTCTCCCTGAGATAGATATCAATTGTATCCTCGAACCCATCTGACGGTTGATCGTAATCGTAATACTCAAGGTATTCATCGGGTATTTCTCCCCGCTTCAAGGTATTGATGAATTCCTCAACGAGTTCGGTCATTTCTTCGTCATCGACGCCAATGTGGTACGAATCCGCAATAAGGTGTCGGATTTCATCTTCGTTGGGCAAAAGGGCCTCAAGAACCTCTCCCGGGGTGGGTGGCGGCGTTTCCCGGTAGAATTTGATTTGTCCATCGGGCACAAGATCCTCGAAATTTGGATAGTATGACCCCCGGATCGACACGGCTATCCCGCGCCGTCTAGGCAGTAATTTCGCCGTATAGCACGTTATCTGAGATTTCCCACCGACGTTCCCGCCAATGCACATAATCTCCTCCCCATCGCGGATTGATGTTTCGATATCCGCCGGAGACGGCGTCGTTCCATTGACCGGGTGTGTATGGAAACTCCCGATATATTCACCACCGAGTCGGACACATGATTCGGACCGGATATTGCATCCCCCGCCGGTACATGGCGGTGTGAGATCTCCGACGAATATTGTATCTCCGCGCCGGCAAATCGGGCAACCGACCTCTCCCATGTAGCGAACTACATCCCAGTCATCGTATAGCGGCTCGTCACAGGACATCGCGTCTTTGATCTCTTCATCCAATGGAACGTGCTCCTCGGTGAGCGCGTATAATTGGTCACCGATTTGTGTGAGAACGTCATCGCACAATTGCTCGAAGTTACTTGCGATTTCAGCATCCGAGCGGTCCCGATACCGCGTCATAGCAGTTAGTGACGTCGAAGTGTATTTAATCGTTGTGGGCGAATCCGACAGGCTACACATGTATCTTTGACTATCCATTCACCCGTTTTATAAAGTAACACATCACAACTCACAGTATGGGCCTTCGCGATGGGCGATATTACTGTTGGGGATGTGGAAAGACATTCAGGTCATATAGGTCTCTCATTGGCCACCTCGGGCGGTGCTTCTGGTATCAATTCTACAAAGCAGATGACAACCTCGAAGCCGCCCCATTCCATTCCAACAATATCGAAACCTCCCTTGCGTTCATGAGCACTGTGCACAAAGGGGTTGGTAAAAAGTACAGGGAGGAGTGACCACTTTCGTCACAATTGGCCGCATGCACACGGACACAGGCGGACATAGGCGGATACAGGCAGACCAATCCCGGCCACCCACACGCAACCTTTTTATCCTCCGGGTGAGAGTTTCGATCACGATGAGAAAAATCGACCGAACTCTAATATGTTATGGCGCGGGTCGAAGGATGCACACTCGCCTCGGTGACACAGTCCGCATTGCAGAGGACATCGCCAGCGGCGCAGACGCATCTGACGAACGCTGGGACGACCTACTATTCATGCTCAATCGGTTGCAGGTATCCCTGGGAGAGGCGTCGGTGTGTGACCCGAAATCGGCAAACCGATACGATGACGCATCAGCATTCATCATATCGAGCATGAAACACAGGGTTGTGCACAAGGACACCCACCTTCTCCGCGAAATACTCCAGGACATTTCCCACAAGATTCAAGGGGACTGAACAAATGAACGACGGAATTGATCGAACCCTGGCATGCTACGACGCAGGAAAAAGAATGTCCGAAGTCGCACGCAATGTAATCGACGTTTCAGACACCATCTCGGGTGGTACAGACACCTCACCGACCAAGTGGCACGAACTATCAGTGGCTCTCGGCGATTTACAACTATCGCTAGGAGAATCAAAGATGTGCGACCCAGAAGTGTCTGAAAACTATGACGAAGCATCGCAACTCATCACCTACGCCATGAACAACCACATTAAAGACAAGGATCGGTACGACCTCCCGAGAATGATAAACGAACTCCTTCGGACGATCTATGATGTTTGATTTCTAACACCACGACCATGACTCAAACGCTGATATATGACAAGGAGGTGTTCCCCCGGCGATACCCTCTAAGCCACATTCCGATTGGTGACAAGAAACCACCAACCGGAGATAGGTTTATGGTAAATGTTAGTACCTACAGCCGCACCAACGCGAGCGTAAAAACGGGATTAACCCCCGATACTGACGCCAGATGCATGATATTAAGTAACACCCTTCTTCCAATCCCGGGAGACATGGATGATATCGATATCGAACTGATGGTAAAACAATGCAAACGGCGCGGCATTTACCTCTGGGACCAGCCACAAGAGGCGGTTCGACAGTCCCTCACAACCGTAGGAATACTGAAAGAAGATAATCCATCACTACTCGTTATAAACGCAACGGGACTCGATATGGACACCGATCCGACCTGGATTGTACACGAACCATCCGATCCGAGAGTCTACGCCCACGACAGCGACGTTCCCACAGATCGTATCGAATGTGTATGCCATCCTAGAAGCGAACTAATTCCCGATATTGGCATGGCAATGTGCCCCGTCGTCTACCGCGCGGATGGCGATTGTCCCCCCATGGACGCCACGGATCCCGGTGTTTACTCGGCCTTACACGACACCGCGAACTGGGCTTGCCATTGTCGCGAAGGCCGCATCCAGAAAGCAATCGCATCCACCATCATCAGGCTAGCAGAATCACACATCCGTGGGTGAGTGATCACCCAGACTCCCCATTTCCCGAACGTAGAGCCCCTTTTTACGACACTTCGTACCATTCCCTATACAAAGTATCCTACCACCACACATGTTGCGTAGAATCGACGCCATTGACGTCTACGACATCCGGGTCACATACCACAGGCTTCGAGGGGCGTACCCACCGCTCCATCCGAGCGATGACATCTGGATCCGGCTTCCACCCGAAATATCCCTCCGCATATGCATGAACCCCACGCGGAACGAAATGTATCGCAGGAACGCACCGACCGCTAACCTCCCCACAGTTACGGCCTCCCGACGAAGCGCCATCGGTAACCTCACGATTCCCACACAATATGGTGTTATACAACATCGGATGTCGCGTATCTCGCTTCACTGGAATGGCGTATTTGCACCAGCAGCAGCCTATTTTCTCTTCTAACGGTATATCGCCACTCGCAACGCCCATCCAATACTGAATAACCCGATCCCTATCAGCATCAACATCGCGGACAAATGGGTCTCTGAGCCAGACGCACTCAGGGATTGCCGCATACCCCGACGGACCGGGGGCCGAATCCGGGTCGTAAAACACCACATATTCGTCGCGGACGACAAAATGGCACTTGTTCCTTGAATCGCGAGGGGTATACGCCCGAACGCGAGCAGGTAGGGCAATCATTCTTCCGCCAACCTGACATACCAATATTCACGCTTGGAGTTCGAACGGCCATCCCGGGACCGAAACTTCACCAGAACGCCCCTATCAATCATCCGGTCAATCGCCGCACGCACCATGTGGGGGGTGGGTTTTCCTCCCCACGTCGATGCCGCCCACCGAACCAGGGTCTCGCGTTTCGCACGCCTACCATTCTTGAACGCAGGGTAGGTGAGAATCCTCTTCTCCATTTTCATCCGACGCTCAACCAGAGTAGGATCGGATATCGACCCGGGCCGCACGGGAAGGGTTCCGTGGACCTCTTTATATCGATCTTCGAGAACACCCCGGATAACGTCTGTAAATCGAAGGTTCTCTTTATCTGCAAAATCTACGAGATATTTTGGGATACGAACGTTCCTAACTACAGATTTGAACTCTGATGGGTCTAACATATACTAGACGTAGCATGCAATCCCCAATAAACGTTCCCATTCCACCAACCACCCTAATTTCACATGGGATGTTTATTGAACGTTGCATATTATTTTATCTTCCGCCTCGAAACAATAGTATCCCCCATCTCGAAATAATAGCAAATTGGCGCCCGATGGTGTTTGTCGGTTTTCAGAAATATCTCATGGTTATGAGCGATTTGGCGAAAATGGAAGATAAATGTAGAAGTGAATCGAAAAATAACTATATTAATCAGAGGAAATCAAATATACCCCCTATTCTCAGAGAGCCGCCGGAGAGTATCTCGACAACCAGGGATGTGATTCAAAAATAGAGTTACCAGAATGGCCCAATCCCGGAGATCTCATCATAACCGTGGCCGATTCGTTGCACCGATCTCGAAGGAAATCGCTCCGATTGGGTAAAATGGTAGGTTAATAGAAAAAAATGGAGAAAAAATCTATCATGATCTTTCATGACGAATTGGGCCATTTTTCGACGTACCAGTACTCCCTCGCACTTCGGGATTTTCCTTCCCGGGACCGGTATTTTCGAAGGGTCCGGTCCCGGACCAGACCCCGGATCGCAACGTCCACTTCGTGTGGAGTATACGCATTTCCGTAATTGTTCTTGGCCCAACGCTTCAGGGTTTCAATCTTAATTCGCCCCCCCCTTGAAACCTTGGGGTAATTCATAATCCGACCACGCAACTCTTCTATCTTTGCGAGATACCGAACCCGCTCTGTGCTGATGGTATTCTCCGGAGATAATCGGTGCAATATCTCATCAAGATCCTCAATGGTTTTACCAGGGATTGTGACTCGTGTGTCATCTCCCACATCGTCTGCTACGTTCCACAGTGCCGTATAATCGGGGTTCTCCCGGGCGATGGTACGTTCTATCCTGACCGGGACTGTGCGCCGGGAAATGAGCCTGAGATGCGTTGCAACGAATTCGACATCGGTCCCGGAGTCTATTGGAATGACGCTCATTTGAGATAACGCCTCTGAGTTGATGTAACGTGCATCGGAGGCTGTAATGGCGATAACCTTCACCTGGCTTTCTCCCATGCCAATAACCGGGGAGATACGGAGAACGCTGTTTGTCGTCTCGTCGGTGAGAAGACTATCGCGGATTGAAATTGCTTCGTAGAGGCGACGTTTCACGGATTCGAGGTCACCCTCACCCCCGAACTCAATTTCCCGCGCCTGGGCAGAGAGGCCAGATATAGTTGCGTTCATGTACGGGAGGGCAAACTTGCATGAATCTGCAACCAACAAATCGATAAATGGAACATCAATGCCACGGGAAATCCGGGAGTTCGCGTAGAATGGCATTGATGCGCCGAGCAGCCCTCCGTAACGCTTGATGACCGGTAATCCGTGTGGACGACCGAGAGGAATTGATGATTCCGCCACGCTCCTGTCGTGGAACTTTGCCTGGCCCTTTTTGCTTGATGTGAGGACCAACCGAGGGACTCGTTCGATGTCCTGATTATCAATCTCTTCAATTGCCCGGATTAATTTTCGGAGGACGATTGTTTCTTCTCGCTCGGTTTGGCCGTCTGCACGGACTATGATGAAGTTCTTCCCATAGGGGAATTTCTCGATGTGGAGTTTCGTGATGTGCTCTCGCCACGATTCACCGAATATCTTGCGACTCATCTGCTCCGCAAACATCTCTCCTTCGGTGAACCCGACGATGAGATATCGACCCGCCGGGGTGGGGAAACGGATGGGATTGCTCTCATCTGCAACGATAAATAGCGTTGCTGGATTTCCGGCATCCCAATATACGGATCTGTCGGGGTGGGGGAAGAGAAGTGCTTCGGCAAACCCTATGATGTCATTGTCATCGGATTGGACGATGCCGAGTGTGCGCTGATACTCCGTCAACGTGTGGATAACTTCCATCCTTTGCTCAGTGCTAATGTCGCAAAACGCCTCGTGTATGATATCGCGAACCGCGTCGCGAATCCACCCCCTTGTCTCCTGGATGTCCTGAACGGGCTGGGAATTGTTGGTAACTCTACTCAATATTGCGTCGATGGAATCACAGATATTTATGATTTTTAGGATTGATTTATCTGGTGCTGATTGCCTGCCCTTTTCCTCAATTGCTGCTCCAACTCGCTTGAGGTGTGGGTATACCCCGGCGATGTGGGAATTTGCTATAAATGTAGCACCGCCGCCAAATACACCATATTCAAATAGAGATATCGATGTCGGAGCATAGAACGAGAATACTGTATCCTCGTCCATAACGAGCAAATCGCATGGACTTAGCGAGGCGACACCATCGGTGGACGTTGTATAATACGGAACAGTGAATACGAATTCTGCCTCAGATGCTGCAAGGTGTAATGCGAAGTATGGACATACCCACGATGGGATGTTTGACCTGATGGTAGGCCGTGCTAGATTTCCAGCAATTTCATCTGCACCGTCTGCGTGGTAGCAGAGGTATCCGTCGCGTTGGAGGATACCTGCAACCGCAAGTTCAACGTTCTCAATTGTTGGGCGCGATAGGTCCGCATCCTCGTTCCATTCGCTCCGTGGCCGGAGTGGGCAATCCTGGCACCGGAACCTATTTCCACCATCGACGGGCCACACGCAGCATCGATGTTTCCCCTGGAGCCACACTTTCGTCCTGTCCGGGGCGAGATAGTGGAATGTGGAGAACTGTTGCGCTATTATATCGTGGTTTGCCGTGACGTACATTCCGCTAGTTGCCTCGGACAACTGCATGAGGGTCCAATGCGACTTCCCGATGCGGGGAAGCCCTCTGACATGGGTGAACTTTGTGCGCGGTAACTCGTGAGGAAAGTCGGGGAGATGGATTACCCCGTCTTCTGTCATATATCCGGCACTTGCATCGCTGCCCGATAAGCGCCGTTCGATTTGCTCCGACGAATATGTCCTGATGGAATTTTCGACTGCTTGCTCTTCCGCGATGGCTGCGCGGAGTTCAAGATACCTGGCAAATTGATAGTTCCGGTCGGCCTTTGATATCGTGAGTTCGAGATAGTCTAATCTATTGGTTTTCTCGCTTGGCCGATATGTTTGCAGGATGTCTGCGATATCCTGGTCGCCGAATCCCCAATCCCGGAGGCGGCACGCCACCCGATAATCTGCCTTGCTTCTATCTCGTTCGATTGCCCCCATTAGCAATTCGTCGAGATCTGAATCCATTGCCCGGACAACTGTGAGGTTTATCCCGATATCGTTTATAATTTCGTTTCCGCCGGTGGGGATGGTTGATGTGGGTTCGACCTGCCGTATCGATATGTTCCGAACCTTATGGCGCCCACTCGCTAGTGGCTCGTCTACGGATAACCAGGCTGGGAGATTCCCCTTCCCAAATTCACGGAACGGGTGGGATGCAATCATTCGATACGTTCCAGTTGCCGATGGTGTTGGGATTTTCCCCCTCGCCTCATCATCATCGGTAAAGACCGGGACGTGTGAGCCCGGGGCAACGACGTATTGCTTGTTGCATCGGATTTCCCCTGCGTGTCGGCCCTCATATACGATAAGGCCGTTTTCGAGCGTCCCGTCGTTGACAACGTAGATGTGATATCCGCCCTGTCGCGATATTGCTATTGGCAATTGGTATTCGCGGGCGAATTCGAGGATTTTTTCTTCGGGTATGACGGTTCGCCCCACTCCGCCCTCTGGGTTCTTCTCGATATCAAAATCAAACAGCGCGAGTGATGGGTTGGTATCGTCATCGCATGCAAGAATGCCGATATTCCCATGGCTGCGTTCCAGGAATTCTATGGCTTCTTTCCTGCTTCGCGCGAGACCCGGGCGGGGAACTTCTTTACCGCTTGCATCTCGGACATACATCGATTTGCTGGTCGCTGGTATCTTCGTTCCCTTCCGGAGCGGGATGTAATAGACGTTGAGATGCGAGTCGTCTGGGAGTGATGCGTTATATGCATCGACAATGTCGGCAAATTCGATAAAATCCGGTATACTTATATAGTTAGAATTCCTAGTTAACATGTAGCACAACCTCCTGGTTATGTGTAGCGCAACCTCCTGGTTTGCATGTAGCACAACCTCCTGGTTTGCATGTAGCACAACCTCCTGGTTCGTGTGTGGCACAACCTCCTGGTTTGCATGTAGCGCAACTTCCTGGAACATATGTAGCACAATTTCCTGGCTCGACGCTATACAACAACCGGTAACCACCAAAGACTGTGCTCACCAATGCGGGGTCTACGTGGGGGATTGGCACCCCCACAACCAACTTGCAGCCTTGATCGATTCTGCTGTTTTTATGAATAATGCGGGTAGTTGACACGTTTTTTCACCGTTGACCGTTCTGCGCGCTCCCAGGGGGAAATGCGCCAACGAGAACATGCTACTTCAATGCTTAAAAAGTTAGTGTTCTTGGGCTCTGCTGGTAACTCGCTCGTGGTAGTTTTCGGCCATTTGTATAAAACGGATTGAATAATCACGCAATGCGCTCGATTCGAACCTACTGACCTGAGGAATGTAATGCGGATTTTTAGCCTTATATGGACATAAATTTACAACATACCCTGCCTCAGGAAATTGTTGGTGCTCTGGGGATTCTTCCATCATGATTCCATACGCCGCGAGTTGGTATATATGCGAATCGTAGACCTGGGGAGATGTTTTCAGGTCAACAATCGCAAGTTCGAATTCTCCATCGTCGTTCTTGATGGGGCACCGGAGGTCCGGTTTCCCCGCGAACATGTACCGGTCGCTGATGAGCGTGGATTCTATGTATCTGGGATACCCGAGTCGCTCCGGCATGCCCGATGCATTCCAGAGATATTCAACGATATCTACAAACTTCCCGAGATCCCTGGGGTATTCGCTCATTGGGATGTCTGGGAGTTCGAGCGTCATATCGGAGAGGCCATTCAATACCCTGAAATGGCTGACCGTCCCTACAACCTGGCTGTTTTTCTGGACGGTTTTCCAGTTTTTCGTCCGTTTTTTCCATCGTTCGATTACCACGCGGGACTCGGGGGGAGACTCCGCGCTCAGGATTGTTGTTACCGACGGGTAGAGAACCCCATCCCGCTCGTAGAAGTGCCCGACTTCCCCGGTATGCTCGTTCTTATTGTGACAGATAGCCACTCGGTTCACATCCGGCGGATATAACAATCGACGACTGACCCCGTTTTGAGCCCGTGGAGGCGCATGATTGCGCGCGGAACGGTCGTGAATATGTTTGTTCGCTGGATTTGTCCGACGAAGGGGTGGGGTGCGGGTTCGATCCGCTCGCCGTCGATAGAGATGATTCGGATCTCGATGAAATCGCTCGGTTCGAGCCCGGCTGCGCGTGTCGCGACCGCCGGGATATCTATCCGGTTGTTTTTCCGGAGGGTGAATGTCAGGGGAACCTCCGGTCCTGGCTCCCGTTTCACCACTTTTCGCGGTTCTGGATGTAGTTTTATTCCGCTCATACGTAATTATATGGTCCAGGAAGATATTTATACTTGTGGGATGAATACTTTAGTGGACGAGTGGGACGGACCACCCTCCCCCCACCAGACCATCTGGGAGCCGCCGGTCCACCGTCCGACGAAGAGAAGAACATCAAACATACCGAGATGATCTAGAAATGGCTAAGAAAATCGCAGAACTGAGTATTGCGCAGTTCGCCCAGGAAATCGAGGCGTACGACCCCGATGTAGTAAAGCAGTGCCGGAACAACGATGTGGATATCGAAGGTATCCTTACGAAACAGAAAGCACTCTGCGACCCGCTGGGGCTCCGGGCGGGGATATCTATTGGCAGGGCTGCCCTCCAGCGCGAGATACTGAATCTGACTGCTGAATATAAGACTGGAGTTCTCGTTGGATCTACCGATCGGTACGATTCGAAGGCACCGATTCGCATCACGATGCTTCTCCCGGACGGGACTGGTATGACCCTATCTACGTTCGATTCTCGGGCAAAGATCGGCCTCCAGAAGGTTGATATGATCTACCCATCGCTGGCGAAAGTGATGGTGGATTACGACGAGAAGTGGCAGAACTGGAACGTGCGGGAGTTCATGTCCATGGATCCCGTGGATAAAACCGAACTCCTGGAAGCCCTCGGGGAGGTCGCCCTACTCCCGGGAGAAGTTGGCATCCAACACGAGAAATCGATTGTTGTTGTCAAAGGTGTGATATCGGACGTTGTAACGACTCCTATCCTGGTATATGATGAAGAAGAGGGAAGATATTCCCGCGCCGGTGAGTTTGAGGTCATAGAAGAGCCGACCGGACCCGATTCTGCACCACCAATGGTGTGCCTCGGCCTTCGACTGGAGCCCGAGCGGGATATGTATGATGCCATCAACTATGTGACCGTTCAGGTTGGAAAACAGAGATATGGCCAACCCTATGTCGATGTGCCCGACCTCTATACGATATGTAAAGATGCGGTGAAATTCCTACCAGATGATCCCGGAGAACAGAGACTCCTGGTAGCCGATGCCATCCGTGGACTGGTCGTATATGCGATTGGATATATGGGTGCCGTCGGGCAGGATCGGAATGAGAATTCCGAACCGGTGAATTATATCCGGGTGAACGCCGCATGTATCGTCGGAAGTGGCGAGTATATCGGGAAGCACGGGGAGACGGTGAAACTCAGCGACTTCGGCACAGGTGCTGCCTCTGCCGAGACCACCGAGACTGTCGAGACTGCCGATGCGCCTGCCAACCCCACACCACAACTGGAAAAGCCCACATCCACCGCTGAGAAGATTGCGTCGAAAGACCCAAAGGCCATCAGCATGACGAAGATCAAAAACCAGATTGTGGGATTCTGCCGGATCAGTGGGGTATCGGTATCCGAATTGAACCTCGATGAACTGCATCCGCTCATCATGGACGGCAACGTCCCGAAGGCGATGCTCGAAGTCATCCTGGCGGATATGGTTGAAGAGTCGGTGGCATCGGGCGACTGAGGGTTGACCACATGACCCAAACGCCCCTTTTTGATGAGAATGGGATGCCGACCTTTGATAAAGCACGGCTCCTGTCCGACGAATTCAAACCGTACCACTATTCCCTGGAATTCCGCAACCGCTCGGTCCTTGACATGCGTGTGGGCGGCTACCAGAAAGCAATCCGGCCGTATCAGGATGGGGGCCACGTTGCGGAGCACCTGGCAACTCACGTTATGGGATCGACAATCTATTGTCAGGTATCAGTGACTATAAAGTTGCTGAGCGGAAAGACATTCATGGCCCTTGGCGATGCCGATAACCGGGGAACCCCCGACGGAGACACGTGCCTCCGGACCGCCGAATCGGTTGCATTCAAAAGAGCAGTGTGTAAGGCGCTTGATATATCTCCCATCGATTTCGGTATGATATCTGATATGTACGATGCCGATGGGAAAATCGCATTGCGTTCGGCTCGTGGTCGGGGTGGCCGAGATATCCGGGAGCCCCGGGATGCGCTAAAAACGCCGGTGCCACCATCGCCACAACGGGGTGCCGGTGAACCCCGGGATCCACCGAAGGGGGGACTGTGGGGTAAATGTCGCTCATAATCAAGCGAAGTTTATCCCGCCCCTACTATTTCTTACAGGGAGAAATCGATCCGGTTGTATTTCGGGCGATGCGACGAGCATTGACCTACATACCAGCGGACGCGGCTCGGAGATTGGAATATCGGCGCCGCAATGAAGATGGGATACTTGAGGAGTGCCTACTCGGGCGGGCCATAACGGGGGATTGGTATTTCCCGGTTGGTGTGTTGGGCCGCGTGATTGAAATCCTCGATGTCATTGGAATGGATTATCGGGTCCAGAACGACGTAGAACTCCCGGGTGATCCTCTCGGCCTTGAGTGGAAGACCGATAAGGTTCTCTATGACTATCAGGCGGAGGCGGCAGAGATTGCCTATTTGAATGGCGGAGGGACGATTTGTCTCCCCACGGGTGGTGGTAAGACGTTAGTGTGTCTCCGTCTGATTTACGCCTTTGACCACCGGGCGCTCGTCATGGTTCATTCCCGGGAACTCATGCGCCAGTGGCGAGATGAGATTCGGCGAACGTTTGACATCGATCCGGGGCTCGTTGGGGGAGGATTCAAGGAAAACTGGGATGACATAACCGTTGCATCTATCCAGACCATTGCGAGTAGGGTGAAGCGGGGCAAAGTCGATGAAATAGACCTGAATTACCCAGTGGCGGTATTAGATGAGTGCTTACCATATAAAACGCCCGTTATAACAGATCGTGGGGCAATTCCGATTGGGGTTATCGTGGAGCAACGGTTGCCTGTGAGGGTATTAACCCATGCGGGTCGATATCGACGAGTAACGGCACACCATAAGATCCCGCTGCGGAATAGACTCGTTCGAGTTATCCACGACTGTGGCGCGCTCGATTGTACTGAGGACCACAAAATCTACACACAGCGCGGGTGGGTTGAGGCGATTAATCTCGTGGGTGGCGACGTTGTATCCGCGCTGGCTGAGGGATGGGACGAACGACATGAAGTATATATGCGAAATTTGCGGGAAGAAGTTTGCGAGTCGTTATGCTCTCGGGGGACACGTGGCCCGTGCTCATTCGCCGAATGCGTCGGGGATGCAGCGAGCGGCTGCGAATGCATATTGGAGCAGGGTGTGCCCGGAGGAGAGAAGGCAGATGGCCCAGGCGAACCTGGAGAAGAGATGCGAATATCTACACGAGATGGAACTGACAGAGGATCAGCGACAGTTGATCCTGGGTGGGCTGCTCGGGGATATGAGTATTCTGTATCCAAACAAACGGAGCAGATATCCACGCATTGTGGTCTCTCAGGGTTCTGCGCAAGCAGAGTACACCGAGTGGAAATATGCGATAATGAAAAACCTTGTTGGTACTCCACCCAAGACCGTTGTGAATCAGGGATACCGGCCAGGGAACACTGTGCATCGGTTTCAGACCCGCTCACTACCGTGCCTCGTTCCAATGTACGATTTGGTGAAGCCCGGGGGTGGAAAGAAAACGGTCGTAACTCGCAGGTGGTTGGACGAGATAGATTCCCCGATGGCACTGGCGGTGTGGTATCTGGACGACGGATCGTTGACAAAGAATGTGAACAGACCGGCACAGAGAGTGTATGGACACAGCGTTCAGATTTCGGCGGGATATGCGGAAACCGGGAAGGCGAACCTTATGGCGGAGTGGTTGGATCGGGTGTGGGGGATACCCACGAGAATACATTCTGGGGTGAGGGGGGCGAAGGGGAAGCCATATTCGACGGTTTGGATCAGCAAGAGTTCGGATGTCGATGCGTTCCTGGATATCGTTCGCCCGTATGCTGTTCCTTGCATGCATTACAAGGTGATAAGGGACTATACGTATACGACCTGACAGTCGAGGAAGATCACTCCTTCGTGGCGAGTGGGATATGTGTGTCCAATTGCCACAGGGTTCCCGCGCAGGATTCTTACACCGTTGCGATGTTATACAATTCTCCCGTCCGCATTGGGGCATCGGCGACACCGTACCGCACCGACGGGAGAGAGATGAAAATTTGGGGTGCGATTGGAGATATCTGCGTACAGATAACGCCCGTAGACCTCATTCGAAGGGGATATCTCACTCGGCCACGGTTCGTTATCCTGGATCCCCCGTACGTTAAGATGCGGAAGGTTAACGATTGGCACGATGCGTATTACGACGGAATTGTCGCAAACCAGTATCGCAACCAGATGATCGTTAATACGGCTCGGTCGCTGGTGGAAGATGGCCACAAAGTGTACATCCACGTCGAACGGATAGAACATGGCGATATCCTCGCGATAATGTTTGATGATGTCCCATTCATTCATGGGACCACGCCGAAGGCCGAACGCGACGGAACCATCGCACAGTTCGCCGGGACCGAACTGGATTGCCTTATCAGCACGCTTCTCGGTGAGGGTGTGGATATCCCTGCTATGACTGCAATCATCATGGCGGGGGGATTGAAAACACAGGTTGGTGTGGTCCAGAAGGTCGGACGGGCACTCAGGCTATCTCCGGGGAAAGAAGAGGCAATCATCGTTGATTTCCGAGACAAAGGGCCGTGGCTGTCGCGACATTTCCAGGAGAGAATGAACGTATATCGGGAATCGTATGGGGAATACGTTGGGGGCAGGCGTTGAGGGCGTTGAGGGCGTTGCGGCCGATGTTCCCCTGGTATCCCGCCAATACCAGGGGAGAAAGGTGAACCAATGGAGAACGGCCTTGATATATGCATGCCCTAGTGCCGACATGATCCGCGCATACATGCCGACATAGAGTGTGTGGGTTTATGGTGATAATAATGTTTTGGGTGAGATTGTGTTCAAAGTAGCAATGGTCGATGTACCGTATAGGTTCAGGAATGCCAGGACGGGCGGATCACTGTCGTCCGGGTCGTCGCAGAAATATGATGTGATGGACCTGGAGGATATCAAATCGCTACCGATGCAAGATATCATGGACAGGAGCAGCCTGCTCTTGTATTGGACCCCGTCGTCTATGACCCAGGAGTCGCTTGAAGTTATCCATGCGTGGGGATATGATTATGTGACCGCTGTATATTGGGTCAAGACCCAGAAACATAATCCTGAGAAGGTTCGGATGGGAATGGGGTATAACGTTCGCGGTGCGGTTGAAGAGTGCTGGATATGTCGGAGGGGGAGGGTTCCTGCATTGCGGATCCAGAAACCGAACGTTGTATTCGCCCCGATAGGGAAACATTCGGAGAAGCCCGTGGCAATGTATGAGTTCTTCGAGCCCGCCCTGGATCGGTTAGAACTCTCCCCGAGGTTGGATCTGTTTGCCCGGACCCAGCGATCGGGGTGGATTGCCGTTGGAAATGAGATAGATGGTCGCGATGTCCGGGAAGTGCTCGCGGATGTCTCGTAGAAATGGATCGTGCCCTGTATGCGGAGGTCGATCGGGATATTCTATCGATGGCATGGGGACGCATGTGTGTGACCAGTGTGGTGCGTTGTTTGTAGCAAGCCCGTTCGGACCGGAACTCATATCTCGCGATGCCCGGGAGCGGTTTCCGAGATTGGGACAACGGTGTGAAGTTGTGGCGTGGACCCGAGGTGGGAAATAACTATATGGGTGTGTGGCGAATATCGGGATATGAGACCAGATCCACGTGGTAGGCGGCGGGAAGAAGCATATCCAGGGGTTGACCTGAAAGAACTTTCGGATATTTCCCCCGATGCGGCACGGAGTGTGGGGCGGATGCGCGATTGGATGAAACGACTCAGCGATTCCATATCGAAGTGCGATTGCCCGGGATTTGCTGACAATTCGCGATATATTGGGGGAGAAATCAATCCTACCTGGACAGAACTTGCAAAACGCCGCAGAGACCTTATCAAAGAGCCATACATCGATGCTGATGTGATTAGCAAAATTGACATGGCGATGGACGAACTCAAACAGATGGACGAATTCATTCACAATTCATCGCGGTATTTCGGTAATACGTGCCAGTGTCGCCGCAAAGACGACTGACGTGTGGTGCTTGAATGGGACTAGTTGATCGGCGGCTTGGACAGGTCAATCGGGGGATTGATGGTGGACCGCTTCACACCCACGGTCAGGTTTTTCCGGAGATTCGGGCAATCCGCGCGGATGTCAACGCGGATGGTCGCCGAAGCGTTCGGCTATATAGCGACGACTACTGGCTCCCGGTTGATGATCCCGCCAATGACGAGTCGTTGGTGTGGGCAAGCCCGAGCGAGAAGACGGTTACGCTCACGTACGACACGCAAGATCACCTTTCGACAATTGTCCCGACCCCGACTGATCGCTACGGCGAACCCGACGAGCACACGGATCCGATTGGTGTTTATAGCGAGCACCGCACAACGATTGTTTCTGCTCCAATGTCGTGTATCGAATATGCTGCGAGCGAAGACCCCGATGATGTGGTCCGGGTTCACTGCGTAGAGACAAAATCTGTTGGTGCACAGGATTCGGTGCTCAGATTGGCACTGGAACACCATCATCCGGAGATTGTCGAGGCAGAACTTCGAGAACGGTTGGGGAATGAGGCCGTTGAGACGATTCGGCGGTATGTCGATGAAGTTATCGATACGGTTCCGGATGTAGTTTACCACAAATGTTCTATTGAAACGTTGGTATCCACGCTGAAAGAGGGTAGGTATCAAAAGGAGAGTTTGGGTACGGATGGCGGCCCGCCGTCGATTGTGAAACATCGGAATATGAGTACGTCTGACATTCACATGCCGTCGCGGCGATTGAAAACTCCGTGGCCGAACCAGAGAGTTACAATCAAGGTGCGAGTGCCGGAAGATACCTGCCCGCTACGAATGGTATACGATTTGCCGGCGGGATACCGCCATAACAACTGGTATATCGATAGCCATGTCATATACCAGGATGTGGAGGCTGCGCTCATCGATGTATATTATACGATTAAGATGAAAGAAGCACTCCGGATGAAATATCCCGGGTGTCGTCGTGTTGGTGAGGATGATATCGAGAGAAAGGGGAAGCACGATTCATACTCGCATGAGCGAGAAATTTTCATCATCCCTGGTGACGGCGAAACAATCGCGATTCGTGACGATGATATCCTCGAAATCATCGCAGAAGGCGAGTGTGGGGCGTCGCAGGATCTCGTGAAGGCTGCTCTCAGAGATAGTGGCCTTGATCATATGATCGGCAAGGTCACAGAATCCGAATTTTGTGCAATTGCATCGGATGTGATTTCGCAAGAATGGCGCGAGCGTGGCGAGTGGAGTGCAGAGACGCAGCCGTGGGAGTGGAATGATCGTCTGGGGCACATCCACACCCATCGGAGATATTGACCTCGCGACATCCTTTTATCCATTGAACTCCCAGGTTGATTCATGACTGCAATGCAATATCCGTTTGCAGAGAAAAAAGAACACTACCGAGGCATGTCTGATTGCCAACTCATCTGGGCGCTGGATGATGCACGGAAAGCATGGGAAAATCAGGAAGAGATCGAGCGGGAGATTGGGCCACACCACCACTCGGGAAAAAATTCCGGGTGGCGAGCAGACGATTTCCACACGATTCTGTCTGTGATGAACGAGCGGAAGTTTTCGTCTATTGGTAAGTGTAACATCCGGGATCGAATGGACGATGTGTGATGGCTCCTCGGGTTACAGTTGACCATCCCATCTCATCGTCAATCCGCCGGGCACTTGACAATCTGTGGGATTATGATTCCTCGTCGGCGGACGTTGCGGCACTCGGGTTCCGAGCAACCGAACAGATGCGGGCAGCAAAGGAGACATGCGATCCCCGGATGATGATGGACGCCATCTGTCGTGCGATGGATGCGTGCCAACTCGTCGAGAGTGCCCGGGATAACTACGAGCGGCGGGGATTGAGTGTCCCGAATTTTGCTATCGAATCTGCATCTGCGCTTGCAACCGCGCTCCGGGAGGAGATAGAGGATGCCCAGGCAGATTTCGGCGACGGGTGTATGTGTCACCGGTCGCATCGGCGATAGGTTAATAGGAATCTTCATCCCAACGATGGGTTAATGGGAAAACGTAATCCGTACCTGGCGGAGCCCGGGCACGATGGAGATGGGATGATTATCCCCCTCTCGTCGTATATTCAGTTCCTCTGGGAGAACCGCCGAAAGTCTGCTGCCCGCACCTACGAGATGATGCTCCGGCCGTTTGCCCGGTGGCTGGCGGGGCGGGGGAAGACACTCGACACGTTCACCCAGAATGATGTGGAGATGTATCGCCGCCGGTTCGATAACCCGAATACTTCGAATATGTTCTTCTATTCGATTCGGGGGTATGCAAATTACCGGACTGGTGCGCTTGACTTCGGAGACCCGAGGGTCATCGAGGAGATGCAGCGGGCAAATCAATTGCGCCTGATGCGCCCCGAGAAACCCATGCCAAATGCGAAGAAAAAGTATTTGACATCTGATGAACTGCGGCGATTCCTGGCCCGCCTCCGGAAAGATCGGGTTGACCCGGCATTTTACTCGGGGTGTGTGTGCCAATTCTACTTTGGTGCTCGGCCTATCGAGTTGGCGTACCATTTGAAGTTCGGGGACCATAAGGCGGAGATCAACTGGAGGCGCAACGAGATGGTATTGTACACTGCGAAACGGGGTAGTATGCGGTATCTCGCGTGGGATGACCTGATTACCCCACACCTGAGGCGGTGGTATGACGCCCTTCCGCTCGAACCGCCGGGCGAGTGGTTGACCCGCCGGCTCAGGAAGTATGTAGCCGGTGGCATCAGGTTGACCTCGTACACTGGTCGATATTCGCTGCAAACGCACCTCCGGCTTGCGAGAGTCGATGAATTGCTTATCAATAGCATCATGGGCCACACATCTGATAACGACATAGCCGATGGATATACGTCGTGGGATGCGTTCTACGATGACATTCGGCAAGTCATGTCAGATGGGCATTACATGATTCGGGACGGAATATTGGATGGTTAAACAAGAAGTTAGGATATTGTTTTCGGTGATGGTAGTTGCAACCACCATTGGGTTACTGGCCTGTGTAACGACGATAATCGGGACGCTCTTTGGCTGGGCGGTGGTTGATGCGTCGATGGTGATTTGCTTGTGGACTGTGGTCGCAGTGTTGATTGGACTTGCGGCTATGCTTGGCGTATCCCTGGTGGACTGATGGTCAACCCCGACCTGACACTCCTTCATCTATCGGCGATATTCCTCTGTGCCGGGGTGATATTCCTTGGGACGAACGCTGCTTGTGGGGCGTCGTTGCCCTGGGTTCCGGCGTTGATTGCATCGTTCGCCTGTTCCGGCACATATATTGCCCTAAATCTCATGGAACGGCTATTGCACACGGGGTGCCTTCGTTCTGGGCGCCGGCGGTAAGGTGATGTAGATTGAATATTCGGTATAGCATTCAGGCGTATATGGGAGAGCGGTGGCAGGAGATTTACTCTGAACCGGACGAACGGACCGCCCTCCAGGTTGCTTCCGGCCAACTCCCGAAGTGGGGGCGCGTCCGGGTTGTAATGCAGGTGAATCACAACGAAGTTGTGCAAGAATTTGTCAACGAGGTTTGATACTGTGGTAACATGGAAACAGGTTGTAGAGAAGCATGGTCAGGAAATGGCCGACGAAATGATTGCTACGGGGCTGCTGGATGGGATTACGGTAACCCGCCATCCATCGGGCGAATTTGATATCCCCGAGAGAGATATCAGGCGTGCGTACCACGCGGCGCTGGGGCAGCGGAGCCGGCGGAAGTGAGGCGTGAGAGTGATTGGTCCTCATGAAACGCTGTATGGTTGTCCGGCCTGTCAACGGAAGTCGATGCGCATTTCGCGGGATGTCGATGGGGTACTGCGACTATACTGCACGCAATGTGGCCATTGGCAGAATCGTGGTGCGAACACCGAACTATCTATGAACGGTGGCGTTCGGGTGGCGTCAAATGACATCTGAGTTTGGAACGATCCGTGAGGTTCCTATTACCGATCCTGTGACGGGGACGAGAACTGGTGTTGATGCGATCGTGACGATTGGGGAAAATTCTTATCGGATGCCGATGTATCGGCTTCGGATGTTCTTGCAGACGGAGGGTGACCGGGTGGATGCGTTCGGCAAGCGTATACAACATCATGGGGAGTGTTGGTATGAAAAAGGATGACGAGATTCTGGAACTGTTGACTCTTGCCGCCGATCTTGAGACGATGCACCACCTGTGGATGGGGTCGTTTGATCGAGATATCCCGGACGTTGCCCGGCACATCCAGTGGATGTTGGAGCGAACTACCTGCATCCAGAAGGAGATATTCAAATTGCTTGGGGCCGGGTATCCCCCATCCACAGTGCTTAATTGGGGATATGAGCACATCTCCGAGGAGATAGATGCGCTCATCGAGGACATCCGGGACATCACGCCGGATGTGTTACGCCGGTCGGTGCAGGGGACACCGCCGGATGTGGATATTCGCGGCGAGAAGACCCGTATAGAGGCCATTCCGGAGATGCTGGCGATTTCATCTGAGATATGGACCCGGTTTGACATATGGTCGCATCTGAGGCGCCGCGAGGAGGACGTTCACCGCATCCTGGTTCTTGTCGTCCGGTCTGCGGGTGTTCAGCAGTTGCTTCTCAGTGCCATCGAGGAATACCCCGATGACCTGCCCCTGGCCCTGGAGACGGCTCTACCGCTGCTTGTGCGGATGTCTCGGTGGCT
>Ga0265293_10005236_pt1 | contig 21898 bp, 18 predicted proteins | sample Munlanlewell138R_FD_192505 | JGI IMG/M metagenome (GOLD analysis project Ga0265293, IMG submission 192505) | Leachate microbial communities from a municipal landfill in Southern Ontario, Canada - Leachate well 138R | ecosystem: Engineered > Solid waste > Landfill > Unclassified | place: Canada... | reverse complement strand
CGGCGCGCATGGCGGTGGCCGAGGCCATCACCAACATCGCTGCGGCGCGCATCGGCAAGCTCTCCGACGTCAAACTGTCCGCCAACTGGATGGCGCCCGCCGGCCACCCCGGTGAGGACGCCGGTCTGTTCGAGGCGGTGAAGGCCGTGGGCATGGAACTGTGCCCGGCGCTGGGCCTCACCATCCCGGTGGGCAAGGACTCCATGTCCATGAAGACGGTGTGGGACGACAAGGGCGAGAAGAAGTCCGTGACGGCGCCCCTGTCGCTCATCGTCACCGCTTTCGCCCCTGTCACCGACGTGCGCCGCACGCTCACGCCGCAACTGCGCACCGATCAGGGCGACACGGACCTCATCCTCATCGATCTCGGCCGCGGCCGGCAGCGCCTGGGCGGTTCCTGCCTGGCGCAGGTCTACAAGCAGGCCGGCCATCAGGCGCCGGACCTGGAAGAGCCCGAGCACCTCAAGGCGTTCTTCGACGCCATCCAGACCCTCAACGAACACAAGCTGCTGCTCGCCTATCACGACCGCTCCGACGGCGGCCTGTTCGTCACCCTGGCGGAGATGGCCTTCGCGGGACGCACCGGTGTCACGGTGCAGTTGGACGGGCTGGGCGAGGATGCCGCTGCGGCGCTCTTCAATGAAGAACTGGGTGCGCTGATCCAGGTGCGTCATCAGGACACCGACGACGTGCTCGCCTGGCTGCACGACTTCGGCCTGGGCAGGCACAGCCGTGTGATCGGCGAACTCAACGAGGACGATCGCGTGGTGATCATGCACCGCGATCTCGAAGCCTTCTCGGAGCTGCGCGTCGATCTCCAGCGCGCCTGGGCCGAGACCAGTTATCGCATGCAGTCCCTGCGCGACAATCCGGAGTGCGCGCAGGAGGAATTCGATCGCCTGCTGGATGTTTCCGATCCGGGCCTCAGTCCCGTGCTCACCTTCGAGCCCGACGAGGACATCGTCGCGCCGTTCATCGCCAAGGGCGCGCGTCCGCGCGTGGCCATCCTGCGCGAACAGGGCGTGAACGGCCAAGTGGAAATGGCCGCGGCCTTCGACCGCGCCGGTTTCGCCAGCGTGGACGTGCACATGAGCGACGTGCTGAGTGGCCGCGTGCAGCTCAAGGACTTCCAGGGCCTGGTGGCCTGCGGCGGCTTTTCCTACGGCGATGTGCTGGGCGCGGGCGAGGGCTGGGCCAAGTCCATCCTGTTCAATCCCCGCGCGCGCGAGGAATTCGAGACCTTCTTCCATCGCGGCGACAGCTTCGCCCTGGGCGTGTGCAACGGCTGTCAGATGATGAGCAACCTGCGCGAGCTCATCCCGGGTGCCGACGGCTGGCCGCGCTTCGTGCGCAATGAATCGGAGCAGTTCGAGGCGCGCGTGGCCATGGTGGAGGTGCTGCGCTCACCGTCCCTGTTCCTCAAGGGTATGGTAGGGTCCAAGCTGCCCATCGCCGTGGCCCACGGCGAGGGCCGCGCGGAGTTCCGCGATGCGGATGCGCCGGCCCATGCCCTGCGCGAACACCTCGCCTGCGTGCGCTACGTGGACAACTACGGCGATCCCACCGAGGTGTATCCGGCCAACCCCAACGGCTCACCGCTGGGCCTCACCGGCCTCACCACCCGCGACGGCCGTGTCACCATCCTCATGCCGCACCCCGAGCGCGTGTTCCGCACCGTGCAGTACTCCTGGCACCCGGACGACTGGGGCGTGGACGGCCCCTGGATGCGCATGTTCCGCAACGCGCGGGTGTGGGTGGGGTGAGCGATCGCCACCGACCCGCGAAGAAAAGGCTTTAACCACGGGGAACACGGGGAATACGAGAGGGGACGGGGGTAGGTCACCTTGGCGCGCAGCGCCTACGTGACAATGCGGCCGGAAGATGTCACGTAGCGTCGCAACGTGACCTACGGCATGTGGGAGCGAGCTTCTGCTCGCGACTTCCGGCCCGTGGAAACCACAGGCTGTCGCGAGCGGAAGCTCGCTCCCACACCTTGCTCCCACCCTGAGCAATCCTGGCCTTCCTCTGTGTCCCCCGTGGCAAGGCTTTTCTCTCGTCACTCACTAAAGGATACGCCCGCCCGCGCCGCCAGTTGTTGTGCCAGGTTGAGATGGCCTTCGAGCAGCGGCAAGGTCTGTTCGGCGAAAATGCGCAGTTCCGGGGACTGGCCGGTGCTGGCCTGCTGCCGGTACAGGTCCACTGCCTCGCGGTGCATGTTGAGCTGTGCCTCCAGATACTGCCGGTCGAATTGCTGACCCGAGAGCCGGGCGAGCTGATCGCGGATCTGGATGTGGCGTGGCGCGATGGTGCGTGGCGGCGCGATGCCTTCCTCCAACGCCGCTTCGTTGAGTTGCGTGCTGGCGTTGTGATGATCGGTGATCATCCGGCCGGCAAATTGCTGGATGGCGGGGCTGGGGGACCTCTGCCGCGCCAGTTCTGCCAGTGCGATCTCCGCCTGACTGCCCTGGGCGGCCGCTACCACGAAATTGCGATCCTGTGTCGACAGGCCGGGTGTGGTGGCCGCTCCCATTCGTTCTGTGGAACGGCCATCGCCGCCATCGGTGGCGCAGCCGGTCGCCATTGCCACGAGCATGGCCAACGCCACGGATATCACGTGCCGCATGGATGGTCCTCCGGGTGGGTGAAGGTTGACCGTGAGCGTAGCAGCGCACTGCGCCGGTGCCAGCGACGAGCAAATGTTCATGAATCGGATGAACCTGAACGCCTGCAACCTCGCAGACGGTTCTAAACGTTGTTCGCAGCAGCGGCGAAAGACGCTGGCAGAACACAGGCAGTGACGGGCTGAAGCCTGTCACCCCTTTCCGGCCGGTGACGGGTGCTTGTGTTGAGGAGACTGCCGCCGCCGATGGTACTCAGAGGCTTGGGGGCCCGCCGAGCTGTTCTTCGTTCTCCAGGGCGCGCCGCCAGAAACGTGTTGGTCGCGTGTGTGGCGCCACCAGCGTATAGAGCGCCGGGATGAGGAACAGGGTGAGCAGGGTGGACAACAGCATGCCGCCGATCACCACCATGCCGATGGCGGTACGCCCCTCGGCACCCGGGCCGCTGGCCAGGGCCAGCGGTACCGCGCCGAAGATGGTTGCCACACTGGTCATGAGCACGGGCCGCAGGCGTACCGCGCCCGCCTGCAGTGCGGCGCTGCGCACGTCCACACCGCGGTCGCGGATCTGATTGGCGAATTCCACCAGCAGGATACCGTTCTTTGTCACCAGGCCGATGAGCAGCACCAGGCCCACCTGGCCGAAGAGGTTGAAGGTCTGGCCGCTCAACCACAGTGCCAGCAGCCCACCCGTGAAGGCGAGCGGGACAGTGGTCATGATCACCAGGGGATGCAGGAAACTCTCGAACTGTGCGGCCAGTACCAGGAAGACGATGAGCAGGGCCAGCGCCGTGATCAGGGCAAGGTTGCCCTGTGCTTCACGATAGACCTCGGCCTGCCCCAGCCAGGTGAGGCGTGCGCTCTCGGGTAGTGTCGCAACGGCGAGGGCCTCGATGCGGGCGAGCACATCCCCGAATGCGACACCGGGTGTCAGGGTGGCGCTCAGGGTCACGGAAGGGGAACGATTCACGCGGCGGAGTTCGGGTGGCGAACCACGTTCCTCCACGCTCATTACGCTGTGCAGGGGCACCAATGCGCCTTCACGCGTGCGCAGGAAAACCCTGCGCAGGTCATCGGGCGTGCGTGTATCGCTGCGTTCCGCTTCCAGCATCACTTCATAGATGCGCGATGCCTCGATGAACTCGGTGACATCACGTCCACCAAACAGCACCTGCAGGGCCTCGCCTACCTGGCGCGCATCGATACCCAGGTCGGCGGCGCGCCGGCGGTCGAGCCGGACGCGCAGTTGCGGTTTGTTCTCGTTGTAATCGAGCCTGGGACTCACCACGCCGGGAATGGCGGCAAGCTCGCTCAGCAGTTGCTCACCCCATTGCGCGGCCGTCGCGTAATCGGGTCCGCCGATGGCCAACTGCAGCGGCTCGAGGAATCCGCCCTGGCCCAAGGATGGCGGGTTGACCGCAAACGCTCGCGCCTCGGGCAATGCCAGTAACTCGCCCAGCAACCGGCCGGCAATGGCCTGTTGGGGTTGGTCGCGTTCATCCCACGGCGCGAGCCGCACGATCATGAAGGCCTCGTTCACCGGCGCCGGGCCGAGGCGCGACGGCGCAATGATGGCAAGGCTGGATTCCACCGCGCCGGTGGCCATGAAGGGGCGCAGCAAGGTGTCGATGCGGTCCACCACGTCGTGCGTATAGTCGAAGTTCGCACCTTCAGGCCCCTGCACAGGGATGATGATCACGCCCCGATCCTCCGTGGGCGCGAGTTCGCGCGGCAGTTGCCGGAAGGCGAGGTAGGCCAGCACGCTGACGAGTAGTGCAACCGTGAGCACCAGCCATGGCCGCGAGACCACCTTGGCGAGGACCGTGTGGTAGGCGGAGGCCGTGCGTACGAAGCCGCGTTCCGACCACCGGTAGAGACGGCCTTCTCGACCGGTTTCCACCAAACGTGCTGACAGCATGGCCCCCAGGGTGAGGGCCGCAAGGCTGGAAAAACTCACGGCGGCGGCGAGCGCGATGCCGAACTCGGTGAACAGTTCGCCCGTATCGCCCGGGATGAAGGCGAGTGGCACGAATACCGCCACCAGGACAACGGTGGTGGCGATGATGGCAAAGCCCACCTGATCGGCGCCGCGTGCACCGGCGAGCAACCGCGATTCACCCTGTTCATGCCGTCGATACACGTTCTCGAGCATCACGATGGCGTCGTCCACCACCAGACCGATGGCCAGTACCAGAGCAAGCAGGGTGAGTGTATTCAGGGTGTGGCCGAGCGCCCACATGACCACGAAGGTACCCACCAGTGACACGGGGATGGTCACTGCCGGCACCAGCGTAGTGCGCACGGAACGCATGAACAGAAAGATCACCATGACCACCAGCGTGGCGGTGATCAGCATGGTGGACAGCACTTCACCCAGGGATTCCTGGATGAACACGGATTCGTCGTAGGCCACGTCCATGCGGATATCGGGGGGAACCACCGGACGCAGGGCCGCCATTTCTTCACGTACGGCACGCGTGACTGCGAGCGTGTTGGTCTTGGACTGGCGCACCACGCCCAACCCCAGGGCATTCTGCCCGTTGAGCAGCACGGCAGAGCGATCGGATTCGGGACCGATCTCCACCCGTGCCACGTCGCCCAGGGTCAGCTGATAATCTCCTTCGGTGCGTAGCACGAGTGCGGCAAATTCCGCAGGAGTGGTAAGTCGGGTGTCACTGCGTACCGAGAACTCGCGGGCGCGGCCTTCCACCCGCCCTGCGGGCAATTCCACGTTTTCGGTCTCCAGCGCGTTTACCACGTCGGCGACCGTGATGTTGCGTGCGGCCATGGCGTCCATGTCCAGCCACACGCGCATGGCGCGGCGGCGTGAGCCGCCTACGATCACCCGTGCCACCCCAGGCAGTACCGACAGCGGTTCGGTGAGATACCGTTCAGCGAACTCGGTCAGTTCGAGCTGTGAGCGCGAATCACTGGTGAGTGAAATCCACAGTACCGGCTGGGCATCGGCGGACACCTTGGTCACTACGGGTGGGTCCGCTGCGTCGGGCAGTTCCGCCACGGCCGCGCCGAGTCGGTCACGCACGTCGGCCGCGGCGGCATCCAGGTCGCGGCGCAGATCGAATTCGATGCTGACCTCGGAGACTTCATCGCGGCTGGTGGAATCGATGGTGCGTATACCCTCGATGCCGCTGATCTGTTCCTCGATGACCTCGGTGATCTCACGATCGATAACCTCCGCCGACGCGCCCGGGTGTACCGTGGTGATGGAAACCACCGGCGGATCGATGTCGGGATACTCGCGTACCCCCAGTTGCACGACACTTGCCAAGCCCAACACCAGTAACAGCAGGCTGATCACCGTGGCGAACACCGGCCGCTCGATACTGACGCGTGAGAGGATCACGACGGTTCCGGCGCGGCCTGTACCGGCCGCCCGTCCTCCACCTTCTGCGTGCCCGAGGTGATCACCACTTCGCCGGGCGCCAGGCCCTCACGTATTTCCACCAGGCCGGGCCGGCGTTCACCCAGGATCACGTCGCGCCGTCGGGCGGTGCCGTCCTGCAGGGTGTACACGAAGGTCGCGGGGCCTGCGTGCAACACCGATGTCTCCGGTACCGCCGGCGCATGGCGGCTGGCAAGCACCACGTCCACGCTGACGAACAGACCCGGCCGCAGTCCGTTGCCGTCGGCGAGATCGGCCTCGACCGCGATGGCGCGGGTGGCCGGATCAACGCGGTTGTCGATCTCGCTGATGCGTCCCGTGAACGTCGTGTCGAAACCGGGGACGTGGACCTGCACGGCGAGGCCGCTACGCAGCCGTGGCAGCAGTTCGGAAGGCAGGCGGAAGGCGAGGGTGAGGTGCTCCACAGTAGCCAGGGTAGCGATGGGTGTACCCGGCTCGACCAGTGCGCCGGGGCTCACCTGGCGCAGGCCGATCACCCCGGTGAACGGTGCAGTGATGCGCCGCTCGGCCAGTGCTGCCGCCGCCTGTGCACGCTGCGCACGCGCGGCATCCCAGCGTGCGTTCGCTTCGTCCACCTCCGCTTGGGCAATCAGTTGCTGGCCGCGCAACGCCTGCAGGCGGCGCGCCTGACGTGCTGCTTCGTTTTCCTCCACGCGTGCCGCTGCCAACCCGGCCTGCTCTTGCCCCGCGTCCAGCTCGACCAGCGGCGCGCCGCGTGCGACACGTTGTCCTTCCTTGAACAGGATGCGCTCCACGGTGCCGGTGGCACGCGCGGTGACGGTGACCTGTTCCGCCGCTTCCACCGTGCCCACTGCGCGGGTGGTGGTCTCGAACGGCAGTGCACGTACCACGGCGGTGGTGACGCGCGGCGGCATGGCGGCGAAGGAGGCGAAACCCGTTTCCCCCGGGGGGCGGCGCGCCTGCCACCAGGCGACTCCCGTGGCGAGGGCGATCGCCAGCACGAGCAATGCCGCGACAGCGCGTCGGGTCATCGTTTCCTCGTCGTCGCACCGGTGATGTCTTGAAACTTAGCAGTGATGCAGCGGCTCCCGTCCCTGGAGACCGGCCTTCAGTGGGGCAGTGACGGTGGCTTGTGTGGCGCAGGCAGGTCGTACAGCAACCGTTCCCGGAAGCGTTCCAGGTCCAGGTGGAGACGGCGTGAGGCCTCTTCCAGGTAACCCACGGCGTCGTCGGTGTGTTCCGAGGGTTCGATCTCCGCCTCGATGGTGAGCCGCGTGGTGCCGAATTCCGTAGGGCGCACCTCCACGATGGTATCGTTCACATGCTCGGGGCCGCTCCACACGAGGCGGGTGTCGGCCACGGTTTCCACCACCTCTGCATCCCACTCACGCATCTGCCCGTTGATGCGGCCGCGCCAATGCAGCCGGCCCGCGCCCAATTCGCGCACTTCCTCTATACCCGAGAGGAATTCGGGATAGATCTCGAAGTGCATCCAGTAGGCGTAAACGGTTTCCGCAGTGGCGGGGATTTCGATGGAATCACGAATTCGTGCCATGGGATCGGCTCCAAGGGGCCAGATCCCTCTGGCAGGCACGTCCTGTCCCAACTCTAGCCGCTGGGGAGTGCGCCGGGCCAAACCTGCGCGTCCTGTCGTTCTCCGGGACAGAAGGAATGTTTCATCGGCTGCCGTGCCTCATGCGTCGGGAGGGGGGCTTGCTCCAAAGCGGAGACACACATCTAGACTTGAGGCAGGAACTGGAGGGACCGATGCCGGAGAATCGCGAAGGCCAGCGTGTACCGGAAGTCGTCTTCAAGACACGCCAGGACGATCGCTGGGTCGATGTGACCACCGACCAGGTGTTCGGTGGCAAGACCATCGCCGCGTTCGCCTTGCCCGGTGCCTTCACGCCCACGTGTTCGGCGGCACACCTGCCGCGCTTCAATGAATTGGCACCGCTGCTGCGCGCCAATGGCGTGGACGAGATCGTGTGCCTGTCGGTCAACGATGCCCATGTGATGAATGCCTGGCAGCGGCAGCAGAAGGCCGACCAGGTGCGCATGCTGCCCGACGGCAACGGCGAGTTCGCGGCGGGCATGGGCATGCTGGTGGACATGCGTCACCTGGGCTACGGCTGGCGCTCCTGGCGCTATTCCATGCTGGTGCGCGATGGCGTCATCGAGAAGATGTTCATCGAACCGGAGCAGGAGGGTGATCCCTACGAAGTCTCCGACGCCGATACGCTGCTGCGCCACCTCAACCCCAATGCGCGTGAGATGCCGCCCGTGACCATGATCACGCGTGACGGCTGTCCTTACTGCGCGCGAGCGCGCCGCATGCTGGAGGAAAGGGGTTATGGCTGGGAGGAACTGGTGCTGGGTGAAGGCATCAGTGAGCGCAGTCTGCGTGCCCTCGCCGGTACCGACCTCACACCTCAGGTATTCATCGGCGGCGAGCGTATCGGCGGCGCCGATGCCCTGGAGGCCTATCTTGCGCGGTTCTGAACGCCTGTAGTCTCCGCGCGTTGCGAGCACGACTTTCGGCGTAGGTCCGCGTGGCCGTCAGTGGCATAATGCACGCCATGTTTCGACCACTGCTTTCCCGTTTTCTGCTTGCGTTGACGTTCTCTGTGCCGCTCCTGCTCGCCTGGTGGTTGGATACCTACGTGGCCGAACCGCTGCGCGATGCGCACAGCTGCAATGTGATTCTGCACACCCCGCAAGCGACCGCCGCCGCGCGACTTGCCGCCGAACTGGAGGCACGCGGTTATGCATGGCCACCCGAGGCGCCCGTGCCTCGGCTTGCTGTGAAAGCCATGCCCGGGGACATGGCCGCGCTGGGCATCGCGCAACGCAAGGCGCTGTTCTTCCGCATCGTGCTGCCGCTCGTCATGGCGGAGAACGAGCGCCTCGCACGTCAGCGTGCACGGCTGGAACAGGCGTTCGCCCGCGGCGTCCTGTGGCATGGCACCCATGCCTGGCGTTTCGTGCAGCGCCTGGCATCCAGCTTCGGTCTGCAGGGGGATCTGAACGATCCGGATTTCCGCGCACGCCTGCTGCGGCGCGTGGATACCCTTCCGCTCGGCTTGGCGCTTGCGCAAGCCGCCAACGAAAGCGCCTGGGGCATGTCGCGCTTCGCGGTGCAGGGCAACGCACTGTTCGGTCAATGGACCTGGGTAGCCGATGCCGGTATCACACCGCTGCAGCGTGCCACGGGTGCGCGGCATTCCGTGCGTGCCTACCCCAATCTGCAGGCGTCCGTGCGGGCTTACATGCACAACCTCAACGTGGGTCATGCCTACCAGGACCTGCGGCACCTGCGGGCCCGGTTACGCGCCCAGGGCCAGGAGCCCGGCGGGCTCGGTCTGGCAGGCATGCTGCAGCGGTATTCGGAGCGCGGCGAGGCCTACGTCGCCGAGATCCGCGGCATGATCCGCAGCAACCACCTGGACCACCTTGGCCAGCCCGTGTTCGCTCAGCTTCCAGGCATCACACCTTAGTGCCTGCCACTGTTGCAAGCCCCTTTGGCGAGGGATCCGGCGGACGATCCGGCACGCGCGGAGCCGTTGGCGGGAACTCGATGTGCACACCTCGGTGCCGGCCGTTTCCCGTTGAGACGGGTACCTTCAGGGGATGATCCAGGGCTGGCTGAACCAGTGGTAGCGCCTGCCGCTGGCGTCCGGGGCGGTACAGTTGTAGCGGCTCCGCCCCTTCGGCAACGGGCGTTCGGCCTGGATGAGGAAGCGGCGTTCTCCGACCGGCACTACCCGCAGCGCGTCGCCACCTGTGTAGCAACGCACGGTCGACAGCGCGGGTGCGTGCTCCGCCAGGGTGATGGTCAGACGGGGTGGATTCTCCTGCACCAGCGGTTCGGCGGGTTCGAGCGCAGCCACGGGCAGTGGCAGTGAGGCGGCCTTGGTGGCGAACTCTTCGACGGAGGCGTAGCGTTCCGCCATGGGGTAACGCGGCAGGGCGCGAGGGTCGGACGTGGTGCCGATGGCGCCCGAGTGCTGGCCGAAGGCCACATAACCCAGTTCCTTGACGAGAGCGGCGAGGGCCAGGGTGTATTCGCCGTAGGGATAGGCGAACAGCGCCGGCGAATGGGCAGTCTGCGGGCCCAGTTCGGCCTGCAGGCGTGCCTGGGCTGTGGCCAGTTCGTCACGCACACGGGCGCGCCACCGTGCTGCGGATTCCCCCGCCTGCCTGCGCCACAGGGCATTGTGTTTCAGGCCATGGCTGGCGAAACGCACGCCATGGGCCTGCATCTCACGCATCTGCTCCCAAGTCATGTAATCAGGCAGTTGCCTGTCTATGGAATCCGTGTTCACGAACACGGTGAACGGCCAGCCCCGATCCACCATGCGCGGAAACGCGTGCCGGTAAACGGAACGATAGGCATCGTCCACGGTGATGGCCATGGTGTGATCGGGCATGGGTGCGCCGGTCTCGAGGTGCTGCACGATGCGCTCCAGCGGCCACACCGTATAGCCGTGGCCCGCGAGCCAGTCGAGATGGGCCTCGAACTGGTCGATGCGCACGCTGGTCGACGGATAGCGTTCCTCACCGAAGCGGTGGTACATGAAAACGACGGCATGGGATTCCACCGCGGCGGCGAGTGCCGGGAGCAGCAGGAGCAGCACGGTGATCAGGTGGCGCATGGTGTCATTATCGCGCTTGTGGATCACGCGGCAAGCGCCTGTCGAGCCAGGCGATGAGCCGTTCACGTTGCCCGCGCGTGGTGAAGGCAGCAATGTGACGGGCGCCATCCACCAACCACAATTCCTTCGGTTCATGCGCAGCGGCATGCAATTCCATGCCGTGGTGGAAAGGAATGACCTCATCATCGCGGCTGTGCACCACCAGCAGCGGCACAGGACTGATGCCGTCGACCACCTCGATGGGACGGTAGTCGTCGGAAATGGTCAGCGACAACGGCCATTGGAACGGCCAAGTGAACCATGAGTTGGAAAGCAGCTCGCGCGCAAGGCTGCGATAACTGGTGGGCGCACCCTCCACCACCAGGGCAGCCACCGATGTGCGCAAAGGCGAGTGAGCGAGCCCGGTGATGGCGGTGGCGCCGCCCATGCTCTGGCCGAATACCACGATGCGTGTGGGGTCCACCCCGGGCAGGGTACGCACGTGTTCGAGGGCGGCGGCGAAGTCCTGGTGCACGCCGGGCAGCGAGGGTTTGCCCCCGGATTTACCGTAGCCGCGATAATCGAACAACAGTACCTGGTAGCCGTAATCCGGCATCCAGTAGACGCTCGCCAGATGCGTGCTGATGTTTTCCGCATTGCCGTGCAGGAACAGCACCGTAGCCCGCGCCGTGTCCTTGGCCGGCAGGAACCAGGCGTGCAGGCGGGTACCGTCCGCGGCAGTGAACCAGATGTCGCGCGCGGTGACGCCCACCTCGGCGGGTACGAGCACGTGTTGGCGCATGGGCTGGAAGATCAGGCCCGTGCAGCCGCTGAGCAGCGTGCAGGCAAGGAACATCAAGCATGCACGCATCAGAAATACCAGTGCAGGCTCACACCGCCCTCGAACAGCTGATCGTCTTCCAGGTGCGTGGAGGTGAGTTCCACGCGCGCCGCCAGGTCCCTGCGGAGTTCGTAGCCGGCCTGCAGAAAGGCCTCGGCCTCGTGGGTCCACAGTCCCGTGTAGCGGCGCGCACGGGCACCGGCCAACAGCGTAAGCCTGTCGGTGGGTGTGGCGTATAGCCCGAGCAACGGGCCTGCACCCACCGCATAGCCGTCGGGCAGGTCGTCCTCGGCCAGGATGTCCAGTTCCGCCAGCGCGAAGCCGAGCAGGCGCGGGCGCAGTTGCCAGGCACCGCCGACGCCGGCACTGATACTGAATGGCAGCTCGTCACTGGCAATGGCACGGCGCTCCAGTGCGGCGGTGAAACGCCACGACAGCGGCTGAAAGAACGCATCGCGCGGGCTCAGGGAGACGATGTCCACGAAGCGGAACCAGCGGAGCTCGTGGTCGTTCTCACCAGGGTACCAGCGTGCGGCGATGTCGAAGAAGTTGATCTGTGCACCCTCGCTGTAACCTGACTGGGGGTCGACCAGGTCGTGATAGGCCGGACGCAACCGCAGTTCGGTGAAGCCGATGCCGTCACGCGCGCCGGTACCGAGCACCACGCGCGCGGTACCGTGACCCTGGTCCGGCCGCACCGCCGGCGGGCGCGGCACGGGGGCTGCCGCCGTGGGCAAGGCGCTGCGGGCGCGCAGCAGGGCAAGGGCGCGCGGGGCCACATATTCGCGCGGCAGATCTTCATCCGCGGCGCGGTATTGCAGGTAGTCATAGGCGAGGTCGAGCACCTGAGCGGCCTGTACCGATGCCATGCCTTGCAGGATTTCCCCGCTCCGTTCCGGTGTCTCGGCGACGGTACGCGCCAGCGCCCCGTGCTCATCACCCAGCACCGTGACCTGGTGACGGATGCGGGTGGCCAGGGCGGGCCGGAACTGCACGCGCGTGAGCAGACCTTCCTCTTCCAGCACCGCACGCACCGTATCGCTGGGAATGGCCCATGCGGGAAAGCGCTCGGCAAGGTGATGGCCGGGCCGCGCCACGTCCAGGAGAGCGAGCAGCTGGTAGGAACAGTTTTCGTCGAAGAAGAAGTAATCGAAATTGACCTGACCCAGTTCCCAGGCATGCTCCAGCAGGCGGCGGATTTCCGCGGGTGTGAAGGCCAGTTCGTATTCCCAGAGATCGCGGTTCTCCAGGTCGTTGTATTCCTTCACCTTTGCGTAATAGGGCGTGATGGTGAAGTAACCCGGGTAGCCACCGAGCAGCCCCTTCACGGCGAACACCATGCCGTTGGTGTCATTGGTTTCCGCGGCGTAATTGAGCGCATAGGAAAACAGCCGCGTGCCGTCGGACTGTTCGGAGGTATCCACGCGCAACAGGGTGTGGCCGAACATGGACGAGGGATTGTTCATGTAGGCGGCGGGAAACACCAGGGTGAGCTGGCGCGGGGCGATGGCGGCGTACCAGTTCTCGAAGCGCGTGCAGGCCTTTTCGGGCAGGCGCGTGGCCTCGAAATGCAGACGTTCTTTCAGCCAGCTGTAACGGGCGATGAAGCGGCATTGCGGGTGTTGCCATGTGGGCGTTTCTTCACCCTGAACGAAGAACGCGGCGAGTGTGGCGTCCAGTTCCGCTTGGGGATCGGTCTTTCCTCCCGGTGCATTGAAGAAGGCCGGCGCGTCGGCGAGGCTGGTGTGCCCCGCCCGCAGCAGGTTGGGACGCCAGTGACCGAGTGCAAGCCATTCCCCGGTACGGGCGAGGCCGGCTTTGCGGGCGGCCGCCTGCAGTTCATGGAGGTAGTCGGCGGACGCGGGCAAGGCGCACAACAGGAGTGTGAAGGCGATGAACAGGCGGGTGCGCATGCAAGACAAAGGCGACACCCGTTTCCGGGTGTCGCCTTTCAGACGCCCACTCAGGCGGCGTAGCGGGACAGCTTCGCGTCGGCGGCCAGGACGTCGTTCAGGTTGCCGAGAACCTGTTCCGCGGTAACGTCGCTGCTGGAGAAGATCTTGTCGAAGTTGTCACGGGTGGCGGTGAAGAAGGTGGCCTTGTCGGCAGCTTCCACGCCCATTAGGTCGGCGAGGGTCTCGAGGGTTTCACCCTGTCCCTTGGACATGTCGGCGGCAAGCTTGTCCATGTTGGAACCGGTGAACATGGAGAGCTTGGCGGTGGAGGACACCACACCGTCCTGCGTGCAGCCCAGGGTGCCCGAGGAGATGCCGAAGGTCTGGTTGCCGAAGGTGGCGTTGGTGGTGGCCGCCAATACCTGCGGGGCGACCCCACGCTGGCCATCGAATACCATGGAACCCAGGCCGCAACCCACGTTGTTCTGCTGGGCCATGGCCGTGCCAGTGGAGAGCGCGAGAGCCAGTGCGGAGAATGCGATCTTCTTCATACGATTCCTTCCTCGATAACGCTTGTTAGGGTTCTTGTACGTCCAGTATCCCGCATGGACGCCGTCACTGTGTAGCACAGGACGGGAAGCGGCGTCCATGTCATCCCACCAATGGCGGGCATTCGAACGCGTGGAGGAAGGGTGTAGCCATAAAAGAACGGCGCCCCATGACTCTTGGAGTATCAGATCCGCCGCAGCGTCGGCAGCAAGGCATAGAGCCAGGTGCCAAGCACGATCCCGACCATGGTAGGCAGGGCGGCCAGCTTGCCCTGGCCGAGCATGGCCAGCACCGAACCCGGGCAGGCGCCTGCCAGGCCCCAGCCGGCGCCGAACAGCAGCGCGCCGAGCACCAGCCCCCTGCGATAGGGGCGGCCCTCGAAGGTGAGCGCCTGCCTACCCACCACACTTTGTGCACCGGTGCGCTTGAGCAGCAGAATGCCGGCCACACCTACGGCCACTGCCGAGCTGATTACCCACAGCAGCTGCAAGTCCTGAAACAGGAACAAGCGTGCATAGAAATCGAATTCGGTGGCGCCGGCGCGGCTGAGCAAAAACCCGAAGCCGGTGCCGAACACGAGGTGGATGGCCGGCATGCTCACGCTCCCGTCTGCAGGAACAGGACCTGCACGGCCAACAGGCCGCCCAGGAAGAAGAGCGCGCCCGCCAGGAGACTCGGGCGATTGAGCAGGGACACGCCGGAGATCACATGGCCACTGGTGCAGCCGCCCGCCATGCGTGCGCCCAGGCCCATGAGCGTGCCGGCCGCCAGCAGCATGAGCCCGCGCAGGTACAGGTCCTGCGGCAATGCCTGTTCGTACAGTGGGCCCATGCCCGTGGTGACGGTGAGGCCGTCGCCGGCACCGGCCAGTACCGCACCCAGCGGAATACCCAGCCCGAACCACAGGCGCCAGCGGTTGGTGCGGCGGAATTCGGGATGGCGGAAGTGGTCGGCGCCCGGCAGTACCTGGCAGGCGTAGCCATAGGCAGTGGAAATACCGAGCTGTTTATTGGTGACCCAGTAGAGGGCGACCATGAGCGCACCGATGGCGCTGCCTGCCAGCCAGCCGGACCAGATGGACATTGAAAAGCTCCGTGAAATCAGCGGACGGCGAGTATATCCAGAGGACGGAAGGAGGGGATTCGAACCTCTGTATCGCGGTATAAGAAAATTCTGATGCGCTAATGTGATGTGGCCTGACCGGTGGTCTGCGGGTTTTGCATCGCTGCCCCGGGCACTACAATGCCGCCTCCGTTCATCGTTCCCGAGTCACCATGTCGATTTTCCAGCGCATTGCCCAAGAACTCGCCGTCCATGTCGCCCAGGTGGAGGCCGCCGTGCGCCTCTTGGATGAAGGTGCCACCGTGCCCTTCATCGCACGCTACCGCAAGGAGGTCACGGGCGGGCTGGATGACACCCAGTTGCGTAACCTGGAGGAGCGACTCACCTATCTGCGCGAGCTGGACGAGCGCCGCGCCACGGTGCTCAAGAGCATCGAGGAACAGGGCAAGCTGACCCCGGAACTGAAGGCCGCCATCCTGGCCGCGGATACCAAGGTCCGCCTGGAAGACCTCTACCGCCCCTACATGCAGAAGCGTCGCACCAAGGCGCAGATCGCCAAGGAGGCCGGGCTGGAGCCGCTGGCCGACGCCTTGCTCGCCGATCCGACGCTCACCCCCGAGGCCGTCGCCGCGGCCTACGTGGATGCGGACAAGGGTGTGGCCGATGTGGCCGCGGCCCTGGACGGTGCCCGTCAGATCCTCATGGAGCGCTTCGCCGAGGATGCCGAGCTGGTGGGCCTGCTGCGCACCTACCTGTGGGAGAACGCCCATCTCAAGTCCACGGTGGTGGCGGGCAAGCAGGAGGAGGGCGCCAAATTCTCCGACTACTTCGAGCACAGCGAGCCGCTCAAGGGCGTGCCCTCGCACCGTGCCCTGGCCCTGTTCCGCGGCCGCAAGGAGGGTGTGCTCAACCTGGAACTGGTGATCCCCGCAGATGATGTCCAGGGAAGGACGAATGCCGCCGAGGGCAGGGCGCCCGGGAGCGGCCAGGTGGAGGGCCGCAAGCCCACCGACCCGTCGGTGTGCGAGGGCATGATCGCCAAGCACGTGGGCATCCGCGCGGAGGGCCGGCCTGCCGACAAATGGCTGCTGGAGACCGTGCGCTGGGCCTGGCGTGTGAAGGTCCTCAGTCACCTGGACACGGAGCTGAAGGCGCAGTTACGCGAGGGCTCCGAGGAAGAGGCCATCAAGGTCTTCGCCCGCAACCTGCATGACCTGTTGCTCGCCGCGCCTGCCGGCGCGCGCGCCACCATGGGCCTGGACCCGGGGCTGCGCACCGGCGTGAAGGTGGCGGTGGTGGACGCCACCGGCAAGCTGCTCGGCACCGGCACCATCTATCCCCACGCGCCGCAGAACCGCTGGGACGAATCCATCGCCACGCTCGCGGCCCTGTGCCAGAAGTTCAACGTGGAGCTCATTGCCATCGGTAACGGCACCGCCTCGCGCGAGACCGACAAGCTGGCGGGCGAGCTCATCAAGCGTTATCCCGCGCTCAAGGTCACCAAGGTGATGGTGAGCGAGGCGGGCGCCTCGGTGTACTCCGCCTCGGAATTGGCGGCGAAGGAATTCCCGGATCTCGATGTGTCGCTGCGCGGGGCGGTGTCCATTGCACGCCGTCTGCAGGACCCGCTGGCCGAGCTGGTGAAGATCGACCCCAAGTCCATTGGCGTGGGCCAGTACCAGCACGACGTATCCCAGACGCGCCTGGCGCGTATGCTCGACGCCGTGGTGGAGGACTGCGTGAACGCCGTGGGCGTGGACGTGAACATGGCTTCGCCCGCGCTGCTGACGCGCATCTCAGGACTCAACACGACGCTCGCCAACAACATCGTCGCCTATCGCGATCAGCACGGCGCCTTCAAGACCCGCAAGGAGCTCATGAAGGTGCCGCGTCTGGGCGAAAAGGCCTTCGAACAGGCGGCCGGTTTCCTGCGCATCATGAACGGCGATGACCCGCTCGACGCCTCCGCGGTGCACCCGGAGGCCTATCCGGTGGTGCAGCGCATCATCGAGGTCACGGGCAAGGGCATCCGCGACATCATCGGCGACGGGCGCTTCCTCAAGGGCCTGAAGCCCGCCAATTTCATCGACGAGAAATTCGGCGAGCCCACGGTGAAGGACATCCTCTCCGAACTGGAAAAACCGGGCCGCGACCCGCGCCCCGAGTTCAAGACCGCCACCTTCAAGGAAGGCATCGAGGACCTGAAGGACCTGCAACCGGGCATGATCCTGGAGGGTGTGGTCACCAACGTGACCAACTTCGGCGCCTTCGTGGACATCGGCGTGCACCAGGACGGCCTCGTGCACATCTCCGCACTGTCCGACAAGTTCGTGAAGGACCCGCACGAGGTGGTGAAGGCGGGTGACCTGGTGAAGGTAAAGGTCATGGAGGTGGACGTGAAACGCCGCCGCGTGGGTCTGTCCATGCGGCTTAACGATGATGTACGCGACCAACCGAAGGACATGCCGCGCGAGCGCGGTCAGGGCCCCAAGGGCGGCAAGCCGCGCCAGCCGCAAGGCTCGCAACCCATGGGCGCCATGGCCGAGGCCTTCGCGCGCCTCAAGAAGTAAGCGCGAGAGAGAGCATAACGCGGAGGTCGCGGAGGCGCGGAGGACGCGGAGAAAAGCAGGGGCGGGAGAGCGCTGACTGCTCTTGCGTTGTCCGTGCGCTCTGCGTCTCTGTTTGAGAACACATGGGCATTTCATTTCCTCCGCGTCCTCCGCGCCTCCGCGCTCTCCGCGTTGAATCCCTGTCTTCTCCGCCCGCCATACGCCGGTCTATAATTCGCGCCTCCGTGGCAGCCTCGGCGGTGTATGGCGAATCCCTGTCTCGATTGCGGCGCGTGCTGCGCCTTTTTCCGCGTGTCCTTCTACTGGGCCGAAGCGGGGCCTTTTCTGGGCGGAACCGTCCCCGCCGAACTCACCACCAAACTGAATCCCCACCTGTCGGCCATGCGCGGCACCGAGTCGCGGCCGGCGCGCTGCGTGGCCTTGCAGGGTACCATCGGCCAGTCGGTGGCTTGCAGCATCTACGGCCAGCGTCCCTCGCCCTGTCGCGACCTGATGCCGGCCTGGATGGCGGGCGAGCCCAGTCCGCAATGCGACAAGGCCCGCGCGGCCCACAGCCTGCCGCCGCTGGAGCCGCCGCAATGGCCCGAATCGGAACCGCCCCTGTCGCTGCCGGCCTGAGCGGGCGCATCCGGTCGGGCTCCGGTATATTCCGCCGGTGAGGAGAACGAAAATGAAACGACGTACGTTCCTGCTGGCCGCTCTCGCCGTGCCTGCGGTGCAGGCGACCGAGGGCTTTGCCGTTTTTCCGGTGCAGCCGAAATTCCACGGTGAGGGGATACTCAATCGCGTGGATCGGGGCGTGGGGGTGATCAACATCTCCCACGGCCCGGTGGCCTTCGCTGGCTGGAATACCATGACCCGCGACCTGCGCCTGAAACCCAAGACCCTGGGCAACGGCCTGATGCCGGGCATGCGCGTGCGCTTTCGCCTGCAGGCCGAGGACGGCCGTAACTACAGCATCGTCGCCATCGAGCCCATAACGCCGAGGTAGAACCATGGAGCGCGCCGGGCGCGCCATTCTGCACGTGGACATGGACGCCTTCTACGCGTCCGTGGAGATCCGTGAACGGCCCGAACTGGCAGAAAGGCCGGTCATCGTGGGCGGCACGCCCGAGGGACGGGGCGTGGTATGCGCGGCCAACTACGTGGCGCGCCGCTACGGCATCCATAGCGCCATGCCCGCCGCCATGGCGCGGCGTTTGTGTCCCCAGGGTGTGTTCCTGCCGCCGCGCCATCGCCTGTACGCGCAGGTGTCGCGCGACATCCACGCGATCTTCGAGCGCTATACGCCCATGGTCGAGCCGCTGTCCCTGGACGAGGCCTTCCTGGACGTCACCGCGAGCGAACGGCTGTTCGGCCCGGCCGAGCGCATCGCGCGGCGCATCAAGGACGAGATCCGCCAGGAGCTGGGTCTCGTGGCCTCGGTGGGCGTGGCACCCAACAAGTTCATTGCCAAGATCGCCAGCGACATCGACAAGCCCGACGGCTTTTGCGTGGTGCACGCTGAGCAGGTCCAGGGCTTTCTCGATCCCTTGCCGGTGACGCGCCTGTGGGGCGTGGGCAAGGTTACGGAGAAGATCTTCTCGCGCCTGGGCATACGCACCATCGGCCAGTTCCGCGCCTGGCCACCCGCACTCGTGCACGCGCATTTTGGCCACGGCGGCACGCACCTGCTCGCACTTGCCCACGGCCGTGATGACCGGCCCGTGGAGGCCGGGAGGGAGGTGAAGTCCATTTCCCATGAGACGACCTTTGCGCGTGACATCGGTGACCGTGAGATATTGGCCGCATGGTTGCTGGACCTCACCGATCAAGTGGCCGGCCGCCTGCGTGCCCATGGACTGGCGGGACGTACGGTACAGATCAAGGTGCGCTACGCAGATTTCACCACGGTGACACGCGCCCAAAGCCTGAGGCAGCCCACCGATGCCACCGACGTGCTGTGGGCCGCGGCGCGCGAACTGTTCGAGACGCGCCTGCCGGCGCACCTGCCGCCCGTGCGCCTGCTCGGCATGGGAGTGAGCGGTTTCGATGTGCAGGACAGCCCGGCCCAGGGTGACCTCATCGCCACGGCGCCGGCAGGCAATACAAAGCTGGATGCCGTCACCGACAGTATCCGTGAACGTTTCGGTCCGGGGGCCCTGCGCCGCGGCGGTGCGGCCAGGGCCCGGCGCGGGCGCGGGCAAGCGTGAGCAGGATCACACTTGCCTACTTTCGTGCGCACCTCATCATCGCTTCTGTGAAGCCAACCACTGCGGTTGTGGTTCCGTTTGGCTAGTTTCTTGCCCAAACAGGACGCGTCCGCCCGTTACAAACATGAGCATCCCGACCATCGTCAGCGAATACCTGCGCCGCAAGGGCGGCCAGTACAAGGCGCGTGTCGGCCAGGGCGGTGACAGCCTGCAGACCGCCATCGCCGAGGCGCGCTTGTCGCCGTCGCTGGTGGCCGAGGCAACGGTGCTCACCACGGGCAAGGTTGCCCTCATGATCATCCATCCCGCCGATCACGAACCCGATATCGCGCGGGTGGCGGACATGGTAAAGCGGCCGCTGAGCCGCGCCACGCTGCAGGACCTCACCCGCCTTTGCCCCGATTGCGACCCGCAGGCCATCCCGCCCCTGCCTGAAGCCTTCGGTATGAAGGCTATCGTGGAGCCGTCGCTCACGGCAGCGGAGCACGTTTATTTCTCCGGTGGGCGCCTGGGCGTGTTCATTCGTGCCAACGGCGCCGACCTGGCCTGCTTCGCCGAGGGTGGCTGGCAGCGCGCCGTGAGCAAGCGGCGCGAGGAGCCTGTCGAAGCAGGCGGCGATGGCGACACGGAATCCATGCGCGAGCGCGTGCGTAGACTGCACCAACTGCCTTCCATGCCCGGCATGGCCATGCAGATCCTCAAGCTGCGCAACAACCCCTATTCACACGTGAGCGAACTGGCGGCCATCGTCGAGCAGGACCCTTCACTGTCGGCCCAGATCATCCGCTACGCCTCTTCGCCCTTCTTTGGCTACCAGGGACGGGTGGACTCGGTAGCCATGGCCATCGCGCGTGTGCTGGGCATGGACTTCGTCATGGACCTGGCGTTTGGTCTTTCGCTGGGCAAATCCTTCCGCAATCCCAGCGGCGGCCCGCTCGGCCTCAACAACTTCTGGCAGCACGCCACCTACGCTGCGGCATTGACCCAAGCGCTCTGCGTGCGCATCCCTTACATGCGGCGACCGTCGCCGGGCATTGCCTATCTTTCCGGCCTGCTGCACAACTTCGGCTTCCTGTTGCTCGGGCATTTGTTCCCGGAGCAGTTCACGCGCATCAACCAGGCGGTGGCGGACCAGCCGGAGCGTCCTATCACCGAACTGGAACATGAGGTGCTGGGTATCAGCCATACCGACCTCGGCCTTTGGCTCATGGAGGACTGGGGCATGCCGCGCGAGATCGTCGATGCGGTGCACGAGCATCACAATGCAGACTTCCGCGGTGACTTTGCCGTGTATGCAAATCTGGTATACATCGCCAACGCATTGCTCAAGCGCCACGGTATCGGCGATGCGGAAAGCCTGCAGATTCCAACCGTGTTACTGGAAACCACCGGCCTCGATGAGATCCAGGCAGAAGCGGCACTGGGCACCGTGCTCGAGAGTCGCGAGAGCTTGGAATTCATTGCCCGCAAGATGGCGGCCTGAGTGATACGCACATGGTGCATCGATGGGTTCGATGCCCCTCATACGCCAGACTTTGTTAGCCAGTTCACATTTCTGCGGCTATTTCCGGTACATGGCTGTAGTACGATACGGTCAGCATCGGGAAGAAATGCATGGATACGGGGCGCGGCTTTTCATTGATCGAATTGATGGTGACGGTTGCCATTCTCAGCATCGTTGCCGCCATCGCCATTCCCAGCCTGGATACGATCGTGCGAGGCCATCGCATCGCCGCGGTGAGCAATGATCTTTCCAGCGCGTTTGTGCTGGCCCGTTCGGAGGCGAGTAAGCGCGGGCTTCCCGTACTGGTCTGCCGTCGTAATGACGACGGGAGCGATTGCGAGGACGACACCGACTGGTCGGCAGGCTGGCTCATCCGGGCCACGTTGCCAGACGGCACCACCCAGATCCTTCGGGTGTGGGAGCCACCGCTGGGGCAGCCGCAACTCCAAGGCGTGGCTACGGGTGTGAGTTTCGACGCCATGGGCGCCGCGGCCATGGCCGCGGACTTCAGCCTGCAACTTCCGGATTGCACCGGGCAGGGGCGGCGCGTCATCAGTGTCGCACTGTCCGGGCAGCATACCGTGTCACGGGAGGCTTGCGTCGAACCGTGAATATGTTCTCCGTCAGGCAACGAACCATGACGGGCATG
>Ga0265293_10005235_pt1 | contig 21902 bp, 17 predicted proteins | sample Munlanlewell138R_FD_192505 | JGI IMG/M metagenome (GOLD analysis project Ga0265293, IMG submission 192505) | Leachate microbial communities from a municipal landfill in Southern Ontario, Canada - Leachate well 138R | ecosystem: Engineered > Solid waste > Landfill > Unclassified | place: Canada... | reverse complement strand
GGTCGGACGCGACTACGCCGCGCGCGCCGGCTTCGACCTCCTGCCCGATCCCTGCGTGATCAGCCTGTGCGGCCAGCCGACGCTGCTGCTGCACGGCGACCTGCTGTGCTGGGACGACACCGCCTACCTCAAGGTGCGCCAGCAGGTGCGAGATCCGGCCTGGCAGCAGGCATTGCTGGCCCGTCCTCTGGCCGAACGCCGCGCCTTTGCGCAGGCCGCGCGCCAATCCAGCGCCGCACACCAGCAATCGATGAGCTCGCTCGACATCGGCGATGCCACGGCACCGGCGATCGAGGGCATGTTCCGCCGCTACGGCGTGACCCGCATGATCCACGGCCACACCCACCGCCCCGCGATCCATGAGCTGGCAGTCGACGGCGTGCCGCGCCAACGCATCGTGCTGGGCGACTGGTACGAACAGGGCAGCGTGCTGCGCGTTTACGACAACGGCCATTGCGAACTGGCCGGCCTGCCCGCGACATGATGCTCCGCATCGTCGGGAACGCACCATCACCGCAACGTCGGCTCCGCCGCGTTGCGGGAGCACGACTGCGAGCACGTCATAGGTTGGTGGTGAGCGCTGCGAACCCCAATGTGCGAGAACCTGCCAGGTAACGCGCGGGAGCCGGCAGCTGGGTGCGTGGTGGTCAAACAGATGCCACATTGCCGATTTGCCAATGTCGGGGTTCGCTGCGTTCACCCCGACCTATGCAGGCTTCCAGCTGTGCGCAGGCATCGGATATTTTCCCGGGCAATGCTCGTCCTGCGGGCCGCCGCAGCGCAGTCAGGCGCATCCAATGGTGCCAACAATTCAACACAAATCACTGCTCTTAAACGGATTTTTCCAATTTCTCCTCAGTTTCATCGCATTTTCATGACTTCGACGGGCCATGCCGCCAACGTCCCTGCGTCCTTGAGCACCGCAGGAGAAGTCCATGCCCGGCCCGCCCCTTTCCCACTGCACGTTTTCACCTCTTTTCCGGCTTGCCGCCGTGCTGGTCGCCAGCATGCTGAGTTGGAGCATCAGCACCGCAGCCCTGGCTTCTCCATCGCCGGATGTGGAAGCACCACCACGGCCCACCGCCGCCGAGGCACTGGACCGGCAGCGCCCGGCTGGTGTCAGCGATGACATCTGGCTGGCGCTGCGATCGGCCGTGCTGGAAAGCAAGCTCACCCCTCCCGACGGTTACCTGAACGACAGATTCGGTTTTTCGGTCAGCCTGTCCGGCAACTGGGCTTTGATCGGTGCACTCGGCGATGACAGGGTCGGCACCAATGCGGGTGCCGCCTATACGTTCGAGCTGGTGAACGGCAGTTGGACCCGAAGAAGCGTGCTCACCGCCCAGGACGCTGCCCCGGGCGATACGTTTGGCTGGTCGGTCAGCCTGGCCGGCGATCAGGCATTGATCGGCGCACCTTTCAAGAACGACGGCGCCGGGGCCGCCTATGTGTTTCGCCGTAATGACCGGGTCTGGACCCAGGTGGCCAAATTCCAGCCCTCCACTGCAGGTGAACACAGGTTCGGCACCTCGGTCAGCTTGGAACGTCTGCGGGCGGTGATCGGCGCACCCCGCCCCGAAGATGGCGCGGGCGCAGCCTACGTCTACGACCGCAGTGGCTCGGTCAACCCCATCTGGTCGCTCGCCGCCATGCTCACCGCTGCCGATGGTGCGGCCGGCAACTCCTTCGGCCAGGCCGTCAGCCTGGACGGCAACCGCGTGCTGATCGGTGCGCCAGGCACCCACGGTGGCGCTGGCGGCAACTCGGGCGCGGCTTATGTGTTCGACCGTGCCGGCAGCTGGAATCAAACCGCCAGATTGAACGCTTCGGGCGGCGGCGCGAATGATCGCTTCGGCGGTTCGGTCAGCCTGGATGGCAACCGCGCCCTGATCGGCGCTGCCGGTGCCGATGGCGGCGGTGGTCTCAACTCCGGCGCCGTCTACGTGTTCGACGCCTACGGCAGCAACTGGTACCAGACCAGCAGGCTCACCGCCTCCGATCCGGCGCCGCATGGCTCGTTCGGCATTTCAGTCAGCCTCAACGGTAACCAGGCCCTGATCGGCGCCACCCATGTCGAACAGATCGGCAGCAGTTTCAACGACCTGGGCGCGGCCTACCTGTTCAAACACTACGGCCATCTCTGGAGCCAGGTCGGCAGGCTCAGCGCCTCCGATGGGGTGGTAGAAGACTGGTTCGGCCATTCTGTCATTCTGCACGGTGATCGCGCCTTGATCGGCGCCTCGCGGGCCCCGAGCGACAACGCTGAACGCTCCGGTGTGGCCTATGTGCTCGACCTTGCCGACACCGCTGCCAACGGTGCGCCGTTGCTGCTTGCCGATTTCCAGGACAAGCCGCTGAACCAGCCCATCGGCAACGGCGGTGCAGCCGTCGGAGAGCCGGTACAGATCCCGGCCGAGCTGGACGCCCTGGTGCGCGGCGGCGTCGTCACGGAGCGGAGACTGCTGGAGCTGACCTGGGCCGATCATGCGATCTCGCCCGCCCTGGTCCGTTTCCATTGGCTGGATGAAGCGGAGGTCGACAGCGGCACGGTCACCGTCTCACTGCGGCTGACTCCGGTCCAGGGCGGAAGCTTCGCCGTGCATCTGCGCGAATCGCAGACCTCGGAAAAGCTGTTCGGCAGCCTGCGGCTGTTTGCGGACGGTTCCGCCAACATCTCCGATGCCAGCGGCGACGGCGAGCTCGTATCCATCCCCGGTTTCAGCTGGTCGTACGGCCGTTCCTACCTGGTGGAATGGACGTATGACCTGGATGCGGGCCGCTACGATTTCTCCATCGACGGCGTGCGCCACTTTGAAGGCCGCCCGCACAACGTGGAACAGAACGGCCGGGGACTGGGCGCGGTACTGGTTGGAATGCACGCCCTGTCCTACCCCGATTCGCAGCTCTATCTGGACGATATCCGGGTGAGTTGGTCCGCCACCAACGACATTTTCGCCGATGGGTTCGAAGCCGTCCCCGGCCTGCCGAGCGCCCGATGACGGGCCGGGGTCGCAACCACGGCGCCACCGCGATGCTTTGTCATCGTGGCGCACGTCGCCGGCCCGTGCCCATCGGTGCCCGCCCACTGCGGCGCCGGCTTCTGTCGCTGCGGAAACCGGCAGCACGCTTGGCTGCAACTCATTGTTTCAGATCAGAAAAATGAGCCCACCCGAAATTTCACGGCATTTTCATGACATCCCATGACCAGTCCATACACCGTAACGGTGTCCTTGATTTGATGCAGGAACACACCATGCCCGACGCCATTTTCTTCCCCCACAACCCGTCCTGTCCGCGCCGCCGCGCAGGCGCATTCAGCCTCATCGCGCTGCTGGCCGTAGTGCTGTGCTGGAGCATGTCCGCCGGCGCGCAGGAACTGCTGCTGGCCGCCGATTTCGATGACAAGCCTTTGAACCAGCCGATCGGCACCGGCGGTGCAGCATTGGGCGAGCCGGTAAGCGTCCCGGCCAGAATGGATGCCGTGGTACGCGATGACGTGATGTCTGGCAAGGCATTGGCCATCAGCTGGAACACACCCGGGACTGGCGCCGGCAGCGCCCGATTCCAGTGGCGTGACGACATGGAGATCCGTACCGGCACCGTCTCCCTCTGGTTCCGCGTCACTCCAGGGATGGCGCCTGCCGAAGACTGGATCGGCGGCTATCAGATAAGTCTGCGCGAAACCGGATCCTCAGCAAAAAGTTTCGGCACCCTGTACTTCAGTCGAACCAGGACGGCCAGCGTCTCCGATGCCACGGGCGGCCCTGCCACCCTGCTTTCCGGATTCACCTGGTCGCCCGGCGAGTCGTATCTGATCGAATGGGTCTACGACATGGACGCGGGCACTTATAACCTGTCCATCGATGGTCAACCGTACATCAGCAACCGCCCGCACAATGTGGACATGGGTGATCGTGGCTTGGGCGCACTACTGGTCGGCATTGGAAGCTCCTCACACCCCGACTCGCGCATCGATGTGGACGACATCCTGGTGACCTGGTCGGGCGAAGGCATATTCGCCGATGGTTTTGAGCCCATTCAATAAAGCAGCAGCGGCGGCACGCCTTCGGTGCCGATGCCCTGCCGTTCCAGTACCTCCAGCGCCTGTCGACCGGCATCGCCACCGGCAAGCAGGTCGGCACGCAGCGCCAGCAGTTCATAGCCGATGGCACGCGCCGCTGCGGCCACCTGCGTCGCCAGCTCGGTGCGGCCCCGCTCGCGCAGCATCACGCGCAACAGGTCCAGGCGCAGCGACGCCATCGCATCGGGATGGGCGATGAGCTCGGCTTCCAGCTGCTCCAGCAGGCGTGAGGCGGCGGCGCCTTCGCGTTGACGTTCCAGCACCGCCGCCAGCAGCAGCCCTGCCTGGATCGCGGCATGGGCATCGCCGGCCTCGGTCATGTCACGCCGCAGCTGGCGGGCGGCCTGCTCGGCCCGGGCCAGTTGCCCGGCACGGGCTGCCAGCTCGGCCAGATCCAGTTCGCTCATCCGCACCCAGTCCGGCAAGCCGGCCGCTTCCCGCAATTCCCGTGCGCTGCGGAAAGCGCTCTGCGCCGATTCGATATCACCGCGCAACGCGGCCAGACGCCCGTGCGCGGTGAGCAGGGCGGCACGTGGCTGCGGACTGCCCGCGTGCGGGTCCGGATCGGATTCAAGCGATTGCGCGGCTTCGTCAAGACGGGCCTGTGCCAACAGCAGTTCCGCCAGGCTGGCGCGTGCCTGCCGGGTGTGATCGGTGCTGCCGATGCGTTCAAACGCTTCCAGCGCCTCGGCAAAGCGTGCCCGGGCCTCGGGCAGGCGGCCGCTGCCGCGATCCTGCACCGCCAGGTTGAATTGCAGGCGCGCCACATCCGGCCACGAGGCCAGCTCGCGGAAAGCGGCCAGTGCCAACAGGTTGCGCTCGCGCGCCGCCTCTCGCCGCCCGACACGGCCGTCGAGAATGGCCAGGTTGCTCTGCGCCAGTGCGGTACCGCGCCGTTCGCCTGCGCTCTCGAACAGACGCAGCGCCAGCTCGAACTGTTCACGTGATTCGTCATCACGACCGGTGCGGCCATACAGCATGCCCAGCTGGTTACGCGCCGAGGCTTCGCCAAGACGGTCTCCGGCCTGGACATAGGCCGCCAGCGCCGCCTCGCTGGCGAGCAGTGCCGCCGGCATGTCGCCGCTGTGTTGCAGCGCCAGCGCCAGCACATCGCGCGCGTTGGCCAGTTCACGGATGTTGCCCTGCGTCTCCAAGGCCTCGATCAGCGGCCGCAAGCGGGTGATCGCCTGCTCCGCCTGACCTGCGTGGATCTGCACGAAGGCGGCCTGGCGCTGGGCGCGGGCGGCCATTTCATCCTGCCCCAGTGCCCTGGCAGCGGTGGCGGCATGTTCCAGCCGGGTTTGTGCGGCGGCGTAGTCGCCCTCTTCGCGCAGCAGGATCGCGCGCAGTTTTTCGGCACGCAGGGTGTGGATGTCGGGCGCCTGCCCATCGTCTGCTTCCGGCATGTCGGCAAGCAGCAATCGGGTTTCGTCGGGGTGTCCCAGCAACAGTTGGGCACCGGCCTGTTGCAGACGGCTTTGCAGGCGCTGGGCTGGTGTGCGTGCCAGCGCCTGCGCCGCGATCGCCGCCTCCAGCCGCGCAGGATGGTCGCCCCGGGCCTCGGCCAGGCGTGCCTGCGCCATCGCCACCCGCCATTCGTCCAATACCGGCAACGGCTGCGCCGCGACCGCCTCCAAGGTTGCGGCCGCCTCGCGCAACCGGCCCTGCGCCAGTTGCGCATCGAACAGGTGCAACGCGGTTTCTGCATCGCCGGGATCCAGTTGCGATACGGCGGTCAGATGCGTGACCGCATCATCCCAGCGGTAGTCCAGGGCTGCGCTGTAGGCGGCAATGCGCAACTGCTCGACCCGCGGCAAAGTGCTGGCGGCGTGTTCGGCGGCGGCCATCCAGGCACGGGCTCGGGTGATCGCACCGGATTGTGCAGCGGCCCGGGCCAGCGCGCTGAGCGTGGCGACGGCCTCGGGTTCGCGCGCACGGCTGCGTTCCAGCCATTCCCGTGCCTGCCCCGGATCACCGGCATGCAACGCGGCCAGTCCCTGCTGATACCAATGCCGGGCCTCGGGCTCGTGCGGTTGGCCGGCAGCGACGATGGCAAGCCCCGTTCCCGTCGTCTCCGGAGCAAAGGGCTGGCTCCGGAGCCACAGCAGCGTGCCTGCCAGCAGCAGCAACGACAGGACAGCCCACCACCAGCGACGGGGGGATGGTGTGGTGGGCATGGCGGGCAAATTCGTCGGCGGCGTTTCGTGCGGTTCGGACGATTCGGGCTGTATTCCTGGTGTCGCGCTGGAGACCGCCATCGACGCTGCCACCGGAGCTGCCTGGCTGTTCCGCGTTTCCATCCGCACCGGCGCGATGAAGCGATACCCGAGACGGTGGCGGGTTTCGATGAAGCGTGGCTGCTGTGGCACATCGCCCAGCGCATTGCGGATTTCCCGGATCGAATGGGTCAGCACTCCGGGAGTCACCGCCTGATTGCCCCAGACCTGGTCGATCAGTTCGTCATGCCGCATCAGGTTGGGCGCGCCATCCAGCAATGACTGCAAAACGCGCGCACTCATCGGGCGCAAGGTGTGCTCACCCTGCGGGCCGATCAGCGATAGATTGTCGGCATCGAACACGAAGCCGGCAAAGTGATAACGCATGGCCGCAGTCTATCGGACCTGCCAATGACCGTGCCGGAGCGCGATCCGACACCAGCCGGCAGCCGGGAACGAAGCTGCGTCGTACCGGCGTAAGTGTCGAAAAAGCGGGTCAGCCGGCCCGCAAGCAGGAGATCGCCGGCGCCACCTGTGCTTCGCGGCCCAGTGCCTTGCCGGCCTGCTCCAGGGCATCGGCCAGCACGCCGGCATCATCGGCACGCAGCGTGGCGTGGCCGACCTTGCGCCCGGCACGCGCGGGCTTGCCGTAGTCGTGCCAATGTGCGCCGGGCACCGCAAGCAGTGCGCGTGCATCGGGCATGTCGCCGAGGAAGTTCAACATGCAGGACATCCCGCGCGCCGCCGTGCTGCCCAGCGGCCAGCCCAGCACTGCACGCAGATGGTTTTCGAACTGTGAAGTTTCCGCGCCTTCAATCGTCCAATGGCCGGAGTTGTGCACGCGCGGCGCCATTTCGTTGGCCAACAGGCGGCCATCGACTTCAAACAGCTCCAGTGCGAACACCCCGACGTAGTCCAGATGTTCCGCCAGCGCCCGCGCGTATCCGATTGCCTGCTTCTCGATTTCCGGCGCCACCCGCGCAGGTGCCAGGCTCAGCGACAGCACGCCATCGACATGCCAGTTGCGGGTCGGCGGCCAGCAGCGGAAATCACCATCGCGCCCACGCACCGCGACCACCGACAACTCGCGCTGGAATGGCACGAAGGCTTCGAGAATCAAGCCCACCGTTTCCGCCTGCGCGCCCAGCGCAGCCCAGGCCGCGTCCGCATCGGCGGTACTGCGCAGCCGGAACTGGCCCTTGCCGTCATAGCCGAAACGGCGCGTCTTCAGAATCGCCGGCGCACCAAGTTCGGCGAGCGCGACATCCAACCCGGCACGGTCATCGACCGAGGCAAATCCCGGCGTCGGGATGCCGAGATGGTTGAAGCAGGATTTCTCGACCAGCCGGTCCTGCGCGGTGGCCAGCGCCGCGCTGCCCGGATGCACCGGCACGCGCGTGGCCAGCGCTTCAACCGAGGCTGCTGGAACATTCTCGAAATCGAAGGTCGCCACCGCCAGCCCGTCGGCGAATTGCGCCAATGCCGCGACATCGTCGAAGCCGGCCACGCTCAGCGGCGCCAGCTCCGCCGCGCAGGCATCGGCATGCGGGTCGAACACGCGGAAATGCAGCCCCAGCGGCAACCCGGCCAGCGCCATCATGCGCGCCAACTGCCCGCCTCCCAGAATCCCGACAACAGGCGCGGAAGCGTCCGCACTCATGGACGCGAAGGATCCGGATGCGCCAGCACATCGGCGGTCTGACTGGCGCGGAAGTCATCCAGCGCCTGCCGCACCTGCGCATCACCACCGGCCAGGATCGAGGCCGCGAACAACGCCGCATTGACCGCACCGGCCTGCCCGATCGCAAACGTGGCGACCGGCACGCCAGCCGGCATCTGCACGATGGAAAGCAGCGAATCCAGCCCGTTCAGCGCGCGCGACTGCACCGGCACACCCAGCACCGGCAGCGGCGTCATCGACGCGATCATGCCCGGCAGATGCGCGGCACCACCGGCCCCGGCGATCACTACGCGCAGACCGCGCGATTGCGCGCTTCGGGCGTAGTCGAACAGCAGCTCGGGCGTGCGGTGCGCGGAAACCACACGGGTTTCGAACCCGATTCCCAGCGCCTCCAGGCGGGCGGCAGCATGCTGCATCGTGTCCCAATCCGAGCGCGATCCCATCACAAGACCGACGAGCGGCGGCGGTGACGTCTGGTTCATCCTGAAAGTCCTTTCGAGGCAGCCGCTATTGTAGTCGTAGCACACGGCTGACAGAATTGAAGCATCGCAATGGGCACACTCCACATGACACTCGATACACGCCTGCTGGAGATTCTCCGCTGCCCCGCCTCCGGCCAGAGTCTGGGCCTGATGACATCGGCACAACTGGAATCGGTGAACCGCGCCATCGCGCAGGGCCAGGCGCAAAGCGCCGATGACGGCACGGCGCCGCAGCCGCTGCGGGCCGGCCTGATCACCGCCGCGCAGGATCGCTGTTATCGCGTTGAAGACGGCATCCCGGTGCTGCTGGCCTCCGAATCGATCCTTCTGCCGCCCGCCGGTGCGGCCGCAGGCTGACCCCGACATGCCCGAAACCGATATCGCGCTGCGCACGCGCCTGCGCAGCGAACTGCAGGAGCAACTGGCCCAGCCGCTGCACCAGCTGTTCGAAGAGCTGGACAACCGCCTGTTCGATCTGGCCGAACGCAGCCGCGTCAGCGCCCAGCAGCATCTGTATTTCGACGGCCTGCGCGAATTACGCCGGATGCGGGTCGATATCGAAACCGCCTTCCTCGACGCCGCCGCGCAGGCCCTGCAACCCGAACCCGCATCACAAACACCGGCAGCGCGCAGCGGCCCGCTGCAACTGGTGGACAAGGACGAACAGGAAGAAACCCTGAGCCTTGAAACCCAGGTACAGCGCCTGGGCGAACGTCTGGCGCCGCTGCTGTCCACCCTGCTGACCCGTTTGGCCGCACTCGATGGACAACCGCCGCCGGCCGATCCGCTGAGCAGCGCGATGTCACCGCGCGGTCTGGGCCGGGCCTTCCGCACTGCGATCTCGCGCGCCGACGTCAATGTCGAACTCCGCCTGATCGCGCACGCGCTGTTTGGCCAGCATGTGCTGCGCGCGCTGGAAACCCTGTACGCGCGGCTCAATACGATGCTGCAGGAAGCCGGCATCCTGCCCGAGCTCCCAGACCCGGCAATCACGCCGCGCGCGCCGATACCGCCGCTGCGCCGTGGCCAGCCACGCCGCATGCCCGATGCCGATGCCGATGCGCCACGCCCTGCCCCCCCGGAGCCGGCCCAGGCGGCCGACGGCAACGAGGTGCGGCTGGGCGAAATCCAGCAATTGCTGCAAGCCCGCAAACAGGCGGTCCAGCGTCTTGCCGTCGATGCGCCAGCACTGCCGCCAGACACCGAATCCGGCCCGGCGCTGCCCACCGCCACGCTGGATGCGGCGCTCGATACGCTCTGGACCTACGAAGGCGAACCGCTGCAGCTCAAGCCGCAACTGCTTGAAACCGCGCGCGAACTGGCCGATTCCGGCAGTCTCCAGCCGGCCGCCGAAGACGAGGACATCATCGACCTGATCGGCCTGCTGTTCTCCCACATCCGGCACGATCCGCATCTTCCCGAACCGCTGCAGGGCATCCTGGCGCGGCTGCATGTGCCATTCCTGCGCACCGCGCTGAAAGACCCGCAACTGCTGCGCGGCAGCAGCCACCCGGCGCGCGAACTGGTCGACGAACTGGGCCAGCTGGCGATCGGCTGGTGCCGTTCCGCCGATCCCAACAGCCTCCTGCTCAAGCAGATCGCGCTGACCGTGGAGCAACTGGCTTCGCACTTCCAGGACGAACGCCCGATCGAGTTTGCCCAGGCCGTCAACGACCTGCGCCAGCAGCTGGAAAGCAGCCGCCACCGCGCCGATCTTGCCGAACAGCGCGCGATCGAAACCGTGATCGGGCGCGAGCGCCTCACCCTGGCGCGCAGCCGCATCGCCACCCTGCTGGAACAGCGCCTGCGCCAGCACGAACCGATGCCATGGGTGCGGCAACTGCTGCGCGGCCCCTGGTCCAACCACCTGGCCCTGGTCTGGCTGCGCCAGGGCGAGGCCAGCGCCGCCTTCCGCCAGGTGCTGGAATTCGTCGACGAGCTGCTGTGGGCCGACGACCCCAGCGCCGCAGGCAATGATCCGGAGCGCCTGGCGCGCGCGCGGCAGACGCTGCCGGATCTTCTGCGCCAGGGCCTGACCAGCGTCGCGCTGCACGACAGCGAAATCCAGGCACTGGTCGCGCGCCTTGAGGACTTTCTCCAGAGCCAGGCCGAGCAGCGCGAGCCACCCGATTACCTGTACGAAACCGATCCCAGCCTGGCGCAGTCGGATTTTTCCGCGCAGTGGCAGCACGAACTGGTCGAAAACCAACCGCACCCGGACGATATCGATCCGCTGCTGCTGGCGAAGCTGCGCTCATTGCAGCCGGGCAGCTGGTTCGAATTCCGTCCCACGCCCGAGGCCGATGCCGAGCGCGCCAAGCTGTGCTGGACCAGCCCCTACACCGGCGTCAGCCTGTTCGTGAACCGCAACGGCAACAAGGTGCGCGAAGCCGCGCCCGAAACACTGGCGGCCGAACTGGAAGCCGGCCTGGCCAGCATCATCGAAAGCAACCGCCTGCTGGAACGCACCCTGCGCACGCTGATCGACGAGCTCCAGCAGCACGGCAACGGCAGCACCCGCGCGCAGCGGTCCTGACCCATGCAACTGCACGCTCCCGCCCCGGAACAGATTGCGCTGGATGTCGCGCGTGCGCTGTGTGAAGACATCGGCAGCGGCGATGCCAGCGCCGCCCTGCTGCCCGACAGCGCCCGCAGCGCCCGCAGCGCCCACATCGTCTGCCGCGAACACGCCGTGGTCGCCGGCCTGCCCTGGGTCGAAGCCTGCATCCGCACGCTGGACCCGCAGGCGCGCTTCGAGTGGTCCGTCGGCGATGGCCAGCAGATCGCACCGGGCACCGTACTGGGCCTGATCCACGCGCACAGCGCCGCGCTGGTCACCGCCGAACGCAGCGCACTGAACTTCCTGCAGACGCTCTCGGCCACCGCCACCACCACCGCTCGCCATGTCGCGGCCGTGGCCACGGTGCCGGGCAGCCGGCTGCGCATCCTGGATACCCGCAAGACCCTGCCCGGCCTGCGTCTGGCACAGAAATACGCGGTGCGTTGCGGCGGCGGCCACAACCACCGCATCGGCCTGCACGACGCCATCATGCTGAAGGAAAACCACATCCTCGCGGCCGGCTCGATCACTGCGGCCGTCGCCAGCGCACGCCAGCGGTTTCCCGCGCTGCCGCTGATCTGCGAAGTGGAAAACCTGGACGAACTGCAACAGGCGCTGGACGCCGCCGTGGACCGCGTGCTGATCGACAACTTCACCGTGCAGGACATGCAGCGCGCCGTGGCACTGGCCGCCGGCCGCATTCCGCTGGAAGTCTCCGGCAACGTCAGCCTTGAAACACTGCCGCAGATCGCCGCCACCGGCGTGGATTTTGTTTCGATCGGCGCTTTGACCAAGCACGTGCAGGCGATCGACTACTCGATGCGGCTGCTTGCCTGAATCCCAATCACGGCATCGCCGTCCTGCTGCACAACAGTTTCCGGATCAGCCGGTGCGAAAACCCGGCGCCACGGTTTCACCGCCCGCATCCTCTCGTTTCACCGCCGACACCTGCGCCTTTTCCGGCCCCTGCCGCAGCCATGTAGCCAATGCGTCGATCGCGGTTGGTGAACCGGCCACCAGCACTTCGACCCGGCCATCGGGCAGGTTCAGCGCATGCCCGTCCAGCCCCAGCGCCACGGCGCGGTCGCGCGTGCTGACGCGATAGAACACGCCCTGCACCCGACCCTCGACCAGAAACCGGACCGTGCTTCTCATGGCAGCGCAGCGCTGATCGCCTGCGCCAGATCGCGCCCGGTGACCGGCCCGAGGAAACGCTTGGCGACCTGGCCTTCGGGCGCGATCAGCCAGGTCATCGGCAGGCCGCGCGGCGCGGGAAAATCCGCCGGCGGGTTGTAGACATCGACGATCGCGATCGGATAACCGGCCGGGTGTTCGCGCAGAAAGGCCCGCATTTCCTCGGCACTGATGTCCTCGTAGGCCAGACCGATCAGCGCCACGTCATCGCGCGACTCGGCGAAGGCACGCAGATCCGGCATTTCCTTCAGGCATGGGCTGCACCAGGTGGCCCAGTAATTCACCACCACCCACTGCCCGCGCTTGGCGGAAAGATCGAACACCGGCCCGTCGAGGGTGGCCACACGCAGCTCGGGCACCTCGTTGTCCTCGTCCTGCGCCAGCGCCGGAGTGGCAGCCAGTGAACAGCCCAGCAGCGCGAACAGGCCGAGTGCGTGAAACATGCGATTCATCAGGATTCTCCGTTGTCATCAATACCCAGCACCTGCGCCAGACTGCGCTGCATCGGCACGCGCAATGGCGCACGCAGCGCTTCCAGTTCATCACGCAGACGCCGGCCCAGCGCGTCCTCGCCATCAGGCAGCGGCTGCCCGCTCATCGGCAGGCGCAGGCCGGCGCGTTCGTGGAATTCACCCAGTTCGATGCTGCCCAGATCGCGCGCCAGCACGAAACCGCCGTCCTCCAGGCGCCGGATCACATCCAGATCCACCAGCGTCCGCAGCATCCGCATCAGCACATCATCGCCGATCGCCGGCTCCAGCTGGCGCAGATGCACCGTGGTCAGGCCGCAACCAGTGCGGTAGGCCTGCGCAAAACGCCCGACCACCCGCAGCAGCCCATACATTTCGTATCCGGCCGGCAGCAGGCGCTGCGCCGGCTGGAAGCGGAACGCCGACAGCGAGGCTGCGAAAGATGCCCCCAGCAGCATCACCACCCAGGAGACATAAAGCCAGATCAGGAAGATCGGAATCACCGCGATCGCGCCGTACAGCGCCTGGTAATTGGCCCGCGTCAGATACAGCGCAAAGCCCCACTTGGCCAGCTCGAACAACAGCGTTGCCAGCAGGCCGGCAATCGCGGTATGGCGCAGGCTCACGCTGCGATTGGGAATCAGCCGATACGCCAGGGTGAAGGCGACGAATTCCAGCAGCACCGGCAATATCCGCAGCAGCCCGGCACCGGTTCCGTCCCCGATAATCGGCAACGACGCCAGATAGGAAGTCACCGCGAAACTGGCCACCGCGAGCAGCGGCAACAAGGTCAGCGCCGCCCAGTAGATCAGCAGCCGCGACAACGGCCGGCGCGGGGTGGTGACGCGCCAGATGCGGTTGAAGGTGCCTTCGATCCGCGACAGCGTCAGCAGCGCCGTGGCCAGCACCGTCACCGCACCCACGCCGGAAAGCGCACGCGCATTGCCGGCCGCCTCTGCCAGGAAACCGGCCACCGTATCGGCCGCACCCGGTACGAAATTGGTGAACACGAAACGGGTCAGCTCTTCGATCCAGCCTTCGTAGACCTGGAACATCGACACGATCCCGAACACCACCGCCGCCAGCGGCACCGCCGCAAACAGCGTCGCGTAGGCCAGCGTCGCGGCCGAATCCAGGCAGCGGTCCTCAATGAAGCGGTGCACCAGAAACCGCACGAACGCCCGCGCCTTCTCGCGCCGCGCCTCGACCCATCCACGCATGGAGTGCAGAAAACCCATGGCGCGAAAGATACCTGATGCAGTGCCGGACGAGCCTGAAGCCAGGCATCACACGCGATGCAAACCTTCGATATCGCGCCATCGCCGCTGCGGGCGCCCCCAAACTCCCGCCCAGCCCCTATCCTTGTCGCCCTGCCTTTTTGCCCGTGCCTTGCCGATGAACGACATCCTGATCCTCTACTACAGCCGCGGCGGTTCGGTCGCACGTCTGGCGCGGCAGGTGGCGCGCGGAGTGGAGGAAGTGGCCGGGGTGCAGGCGCGTCTGCGTTCGGTGCCGCCGGTCGCGGCGGTGACGCAGCTTGCGGCACCACCGGAACCGGAGGACGGCGCCCCCTATGCCACCCAGCGCGATCTGGAGGAATGTGCCGGGCTGATCCTCGGCAGCCCGACGCGCTTCGGCAATATGGCCGCGCCGTTGAAGCATTTTCTCGATGGCAGCGGCGCGCTGTGGGCCTCGGGCGCGCTGATCGGCAAGCCGGCGGCGGCCTTCACCTCGACCGCCACGATGCACGGCGGGCAGGAATCCACATTGCTGACGATGCTGCTGCCACTGATGCACCACGGCATGCTGCTGGTCGGCATCCCGTTCACCGAAAACGCATTGAACACCACCCGCAGCGGCGGCACGCCGTATGGCGCCAGCCATGTCGCCGGAGCGCAGGATGATCCGGAACCCAGCGACGAGGAAAAGCAGCTGGCACGCGCGCTCGGCCGGCGCGTGGCGCAACTGGCACGAAAGCTGTCGGCATGAGCGCGCGCCGCCTGGCCGCGTTCGGCATCCTGGCGCTGGTGGTGCTGGCGCTGGTCTGGCATCTGTGGTGGCTGCCGCCGCAGCAGGTGCCGGCCTGGCTGGCCGCACTGCTGCATACACTGCCGATGCTGCCTGCCGCCGTGCTGGTGCTGTTGCGACGCCGCAGCGCGCCGTTCTGGGGCAGCCTCGGCGCCTTGCTGATGTTCAGCCACGGCGTGATGGAAGCCTGGGTGTCAGCGCCAGCGCGGGTGCCGGCCCTGCTCGAGGTGGCGCTGGCGCTGCTGGTGATTGTCGCGGCCAGCTGGAACGGCTTCTGGCACCGGTTCGGGCGCAAGCCCGGTGTATGATGCGCGCCCTCGCAGCAGGCTACAGGTGAACACCATGGATCGACTGTGCATCGTCACCACCGGCGGCACCATCGACAAGATCTATTTCGACGACAAGTCCGACTTCCAGATCGGCGAACCGCAGATCGGCCGCATCCTGGAAGAGCTGGGCGTGGCGTTCACCTTCAACGTGATCCCGATCCTGCGCAAGGACAGCCTGCACATCAGCGACAGCGACCGCGAACTGCTGCGCGCCACCATCGCGGCGCAGGATGCCGGACGCGTGCTGGTGACGCACGGCACCGACACCATGGTGGAAACCGCGCGCGTGCTGGCGAGCATTCCGGACAAGACCATCGTGCTGACCGGCGCGCTGAATCCGGCCCGCTTCCGCGGCTCCGATGCCGAGTTCAATATCGGTTGCGCGGTGGGCGCCGTGCAGTGTCTGCCGGCGGGCGTCTACATCGCGATGAACGGCCGCATCTGGGACCCGCGCAGCGTGCGCAAGAACGTCGCCGCGAACCGCTTCGAAGCCAGCGGCAACTGACCTTTTCCACATCTTTCGCATCAACAACAAGCCCCGGCATGCCGGGGCTTGTTGTTTTGCATCGGCACATGACCTGTCCGGTCATGCGGCCCGGGTCAGTTGTGGCTGCCGACCAGGCTCACGCCGGAGAACGTGCTGTAGCCGCGCACCATGATGTGGTACGTCCCGGCCATGGGCGCGTTGAAGGTGCAGGTTTCGTTGTTGCCGACGCGGTACGGACGGCAATCGTAGCTGGACGTGGTCGGGGCCGAACCGCGACGCACGTACAGATCCGCATCACCGCTGCCGCCGGACATCGAAATCTCCAGGCTGCTGCGGCCGCTGGGCACCACGATGGTCCAGAACTGCGTGCTGCTGGCCGTACCAGAGATGCCGCTCACCGGCACGCCGTTGGACAGCACATTGCCGCCACCGGATGGCTCGGTGTAACTGGCCGTCAGGGTCACGCCGGAGAATGAGCTGTAACCACGCACCATCACATGCCAGGTGCCGGCGGTGGGCGCGGCGAAGGTGCAGCTCTCGTTGTTGCCGGCGCGATACGGACGGCAATCGTAGCTGGACGTGGTCGGGGCCGAACCGCGACGCACGTACAGATCGGCATCACCGCTGCCGCCGGACATCGTGATGTTCAGATTGGTTGCGCCGGCCGGCACTTCGATCGTCCAGTACTGGGCATCGGATGCCGTGCCGGAAATGCCGCTCACCGGCACGCCGTTGGACAGCACACTGCCGCCGCCACTCGCCGCCACCGTTACCGTGGCGCTCTTGCTGTGGCTGGCGCCCTGGTTGTCGGTGACGGTCAGGGTCACGCTGTAACTGCCGGCCGAGGCGTAGGTCTTGCTCGGGTTGGCTGCGCTGGACGTGGTGCCGTCACCGAAGTTCCAGCTGCGCGAGGCGATGCTGCCGTCGGCATCGGTCGAGGTGTCGGTGAAGTTCACCGTCAGCCCGTTCACCGTGCTGCTGAAGTTCGCCACCGGCGGCGTGTTCGGGGCCTGGGTCGAGTAGCTGCCGACCAGCGAAACACCGGAAAACGCACTATAGCCGCGCACCATCACATGCCAGGTGCCGGCGGTGGGCGCGGCGAAGGTGCAGCCCTCGTTGTTGCCGGCGCGGTATGGACGGCAATCGTAGCTGGACGTGGTCGGAGCCGAACCGCGACGCACGTACAGATCGGCATCACCGCTGCCGCCGGACATCGCGATGTTCAGGTCGGTCGCACCGGCCGGCACTTCGATCGTCCAGTACTGGGCACTGGAAGCCGCGCCGGAAATGCCGGTGACCGGCACGCCGTTGGCCAGCACGCTGCCGCCACTCGCAGCCACCGTCACCGTGGCGCTCTTGCTGTGGCTGGCGCCCTGGTTGTCGGTAACGGTCAGGGTCACGTTGTAGCTGCCGGCCGAAGCGTAGGTCTTGCTCGGGTTGGCTGCGCTGGACGTGGTGCCGTCACCGAAGTTCCAGCTGCGCGAGGCGATGCTGCCGTCAGCATCGGTCGAGGTGTCGGTGAAGTTCACCGTCAGCCCGTTCACGGTGCTGCTGAAGTTCGCCACCGGCGGCGTATTGCCCGGTCCGCTGCCGGCCACGGCCGACACCGCGGCATAGGCATCGACGATGCCGGCACCGCAACCGCCGCTGCAGGTACCGGGCAGCGGACGCGCGGTGTTCTTCAGCGTGGTTTCGATCTGCGCCGGAGTCAGTGTGGTGGGCGAGGCCGCGATCATCAATGCCGCGACGCCGGCCACATGCGGGGTCGCCATCGAGGTGCCGTCGTAGAAGGCGTAGGTTTCGGCCACCGGCGTGGTGCTGCCACTGTTGAGCGTGGACAGCACGCCCTTGGCCGTGGTCGCGGTCTGGCAGGCGGTCAGTGATGCATTCGGGATGCAGGTTTCACCGCCCGGCGCAGTCACGTCGATCAGATTGCCGTAGTTGGAATACCAGGAACGGTTGCCTTCCTTGTCATTGGCCGCCACCGCGATGACGTTATTGCAGTTGGCCGGCGAGGCGTTGGACACGTTCATATTGTCGTTGCCGGCCGCAATCACCACCACCGAACCACGCGACACCGCGCTGTTGATCGCGTTCTGGAAGGTGCTGCCGCACGAACCGCTGCCGCCCAGGCTCAGGTTGATGACCTTGGCTGGCGTGGCATTGGCGGGCACGCCGCTGACGTTGCCGCCCGATGACCAGACGATGGCCTCGGCGATGTCCGAATCGTAGCCGCCACCACGGCCGAGCACGCGAACCGGCTGGATCCTGGCGCCGAAGGCAACCCCGGCGATGCCCTTGTTGTTGTTGCCCACCGCCGCCACCGTGCCGGCCACATGGGTACCGTGCCAACTGGAGGAATAGCCGCCGGAGAAGTCGCCCGGATCGCTCGGATCGGCGTCGCGGCCATTGCCGTCGCCAGCCACCGAAGTGCTGGAAATGAAGTCGTAGCCGGCTACCACGTTGGCATTGAGATCGCTGTGGTTGGTGATGCCGGTATCCAGCACCGCCACCACCACGCCGCTGCCGGTGGAAATATCCCAGGCGTTCTGCACATTGAGCCCGCCCACGCTTTCAAAGTAGTGCCACATCTCGCCGTAGCGGGTGTCGTTGGGCACGAAGCGGATCTGGTTGAGCCGATCCACTTCGACGTATTCCACGCCCCCCTGCTCGACCAGATCGCGCATGAATTCATGCGCCTGGGTGGCATCCAGCGCGCGGTCCAGTTCGATCACTTCACCGCCCACGGCCAATTGCCGCAGGCTGGAAACCTGGAGATTGTGGCGGCTGCCGGCCAGCGAGAAGGCCGCGTTGCGGCGGGCGGTGGACAGGCGCGCATTGCCGCTGTCCTGGAATTTGATGATGAAACGGTCGTAGCGGCCATCGGCCTCCAGCGCCGAGGTCTGGAGCCGGGCTCCTGAAGCCACGAATTCATCGGCACCGGCAAGCGGTGCGGCACACGCCAGCGCGACGGCAAGCGCCATCGCATTCGCCCTGGCCAGGCGGAAGTTGCAGATAAGCACGGTTGAACATCCCCATTGATGGTAAGGAAAAGGTCATCGGACGGATGATCCGGCACCCCCGGATCGCGTCTCCCTTCGCCCATCCATCGGCACTGCATCCAGCACTGCCAGCTCCCCTGCCACGGCCTCCCCCCGGTGACCGCGCGCCCCGCCTCACGACTGCACAGACGGCATGCAGCGGATGCGGAATCGGATGGTGGCGCCCACCCCGTCCCCAAGGCGGAAGCGCGGCTGGACCGTAGCAATGGCGAAAAAAAACTGTCAACCAGAGCGTGACTTTCATCACGACTGTGTGGAAAAAACCGCATGGCATCACGCTTTTCGCACAAGTCAGCAGAACCGGAAATCTGTTCCGCACCGCAACAATGCGCGAAATTCTGCCGCTGGGCGACAACAAAAGACGCGCTGCGTCACCTCAGAACAACAAATAAAGCCTTGACGGACGGGAAATTATGAAACACCATTTGCGACACTAATGGTGTCTATATGAAATTATCCCTCGAACAACTCAGCGACCAGTCCGGCGTGCCCAGTCGCACCATTCGCTTCTACATCCAGAAGGGCCTGCTGCCGCCACCACATGGCGAACGGCGCGGCGCCTGGTACACGCCCGAGCATCTGGCCGCGCTGCTGCGCATCCGCCAGTGGCAGGAGAGCGGCCTGTCGCTGGATGCCATCGCCGGCCTGCTGCAGGCCCGGCAGGAAGCGCCACTGGCGCCAGCCCGGCCTGGTGCGATCGAAGTGCGTTCGCACCTGATCGTGGCCGACGGTATCGAACTGTCGGTCGCACCCGAGCGCGCCGGCCTGACCCAGAGCCAGATCCGCCAGCTGTTCCAGCGCGTGCGCGCGGCGCTGGACGAACTGCGCCCGCCACCCACCGACGACTGACTTCCCGAGCAGGAGAACCGCATGATCATCGCCCCGCACCGCGACCGCCGCCACCGCAACGCCACCATCCCGCTGGCGCACACCAATCTGCAGATCGGCATCCACAACCTGCTGGCCACATACGAACTGCGCCACGTCTTCAAAAACCATGGGGAAACCGCCATCGAAGCGGTGTATTCGTTCCCGGTGCCGCTGGATGCCGCCTTCTGCAGCATGAGCGCGACGATCGGTTTCAACGGCCGCAATCTCAGCGCCCAGGTGCTGCCGGCACGCGGCGCCGAACAGCGTTATGACGGCGCCATCAGCGACGGCGATTCGGCCGTGTTGCTGGAAGAACTCGAACCCGGCCTGCTGTGCGTGAACCTGGGCAATCTGCTGCCCGGCGAATCCGGCGAAATCGTGCTGACCTTCGCCGCCGCGCTGAACGTGGCCGATTACAGTGCGCGTTTCAGTCTGCCACTGGTGCACCGCCCGCGCTATGGCCGCAGCCGGCTCGATGCGCTGGTCACGCCTCAGCATGATTTCGCCGTCGAGCATCCGCTCAGTGTGCAAATCCGCATCACGGGCCTGCTCGCCGATTGCGCGGTGCGCTGCAACCTCGCCGGCGTACGCCATCACCGCACCGATGCCGGCGCCGAGCTTGCGATGGACAACGCCCTGCTCGACCGCGATCTGGTGCTGGCCTTTGATCTGGCCGAAGTGCCACCGGCCCGCGCGATGCTGGTGCAGGACGAAACGCCGGCCGGATCCAACCAGCGCCACGATTGCCTGGCCGTGGTCACCGCGCTGGCACCCCGCGATGATTGTTCGCCTGAGCCAGCACGCGACATCTGCCTGCTGCTGGACGGCTCGGGCTCGATGATCGGCGATGCGATCGTGCAATCGCGCCAGGCGCTGCACTCGGTGGCTGATCTGCTCGGTGAACAGGACCGCATTCAGGTAATCCCGTTCGGCACCCGGCCGCATCCGATGTTCCGCCGCCCGTTGCGCGCCAGCGAACTCGTGCGCCAGAGCCTGTACCGCCTTGCCGACACCGTCGATGCCAATCTCGGCGGCACCGAAATGGCGGCGGCGCTGGAATCGGCGCTGGACACGCTGGAACGGCTCGACGGCCCGCCCGAAAACAGGATCATCATCCTGGTCACCGATGGCGGCGTGACAAGCGAGCAACTGGAAAGCGTGTCGCGGCGTGCGCAAACCGGCGGCGTGCGCATCTTCAGCGTCGCAGTCGGCAGCAGCGCCGGTGCCGATGTACTGGCGCCGCTGTCGCAGGCCACGGGCGCCACGATGGAACGCGCGATGCCGGCCGAACCCATCGATGACGCCGTGGTGCGCCAGCTTCGCCGCGCCCGTCACAGCCCGCTGCTGATCGATACCGACTGGGGCACGCCGCAGGTGTGGCCACTGCCGGCGCCGCGGGTTTATCCGGGCGACGCATTGACGCTGATCGCACGCTGCGATGCCACCGCACCACCGCGCGAATTGACGCTGACGTTGCGTTCTCCCGATGGCCAACTCGCCACACGTCAGACGATCACCTTCGCCTTACCGCAGCCCGATCCCGCACTGCGCGCCTGGGCTGGCCAGCACCTGTATGCACACGCGCCAGACAACGACAAGGAAGCGGTGGCGCTGCGCTACGGTCTGATCACGACACAGACCAAGGCCGTGCTGGTTCACGAACGCGCGGACGCTGACAAAGCTGCGGAACTGCCGCAGATCGTGCCGGTGCCGCATATGCAACCCGAAGGCATGCTGCTGTATCAGCACGCGGCGCCAGCACCGGTCGCAGGCGAATACATGGATATCCCCTGCCTCCTGCGCCGTCAGGCCGGTGACGTCCCAGTCGTGTTGCGGGACGCTGCGCCGAAAACCCCAGCCCTGTTCACTGCGGAACAGAAACAGGCCTTCGCCGCCGCCTTGGCCGAACTGCTGCTGGCCGACATCCTGCGCCCCGACCTCTACCTGATCAGCAGCCGGGTGCCACCCGAGCATCAGGAGGCACTGGTGGAATGGCTGAAGCAGCGCTCCAGCACCCGCCTCCTGCGCCGCATCAGCAGCAAACAGCGTTTCGACACCGTCGCCCTGTTGAAGGAACTGTTGGATGAAGGCGTGCCGCCGCCGGCCGCGCTGGACGACGACGCGGAAGCCGCACTCGCGCTCCACCTCGCCCGCAAACCCACGAACCCGCACCTGCCGTATTGAACCGCCGCCGCGTGAAAACCGCCCCTCGCGAACAAACCACATGTAGCCCGTATATGGACTCCTCCTCTAGCGCAACCCCATCGGACGGGAAGATCACCGCGAACGTATATTCGGCTTCATGAGTGGGGCCCTCGCCCCGAGCCTAGATGGGTCAATCGCTGCCAAGCTGCCTATCGGATAAGCGGCACGTCATGTGCCTGCGGGCTACACGGCATTTGCTTGGCCGGATTCGATCCTGGTTCCGTCTTCCGGGTGCGC
>Ga0265293_10005234_pt1 | contig 21907 bp, 18 predicted proteins | sample Munlanlewell138R_FD_192505 | JGI IMG/M metagenome (GOLD analysis project Ga0265293, IMG submission 192505) | Leachate microbial communities from a municipal landfill in Southern Ontario, Canada - Leachate well 138R | ecosystem: Engineered > Solid waste > Landfill > Unclassified | place: Canada... | reverse complement strand
ATATGTAATCCACAGTGCATCTATGGCATTGCTAAGTGCAGTAGCTATGGTTCATATCTACCTAGGAACTTCATTGTGGAAAGAAGCCTTAGAAGGAATGTTAACTGGTTATACTGATGCAGAATTTGTTAAAGGACACCATGTAAAATGGTATAACGAAGTTATGGAAGAAGAGAAAAAAGGTAAGAAAAAATCTTCTTAATTCGTAAGTTGAATATTGTAATAATATAAGATAAGCTTGAAATAGCTTGGATGAATTGATGAATCATGGAAGCTAAATGCTTCCATGATTCTATTCATAATAGCGTTATATAGACTATCTAGGCGTATATATACAAGGGGGTTATCAATATGGATTCCGCAGCAAACCAAGATTATCTTAACATGCACAAGGAAATAATAAATGAAGTAGCTAAATTATCTGAAAAAGTTACATTTGCAGACTTGGAGTTGGATGATAGCTTTTTACAAGCACAGATTAAAGAGCATAATCCAATGTCGTCAGTGATTGATTTTCCGATTGATAGCAAACTGTTCTTAAGCCACTTAGATGATGTAATAGCAATAGTTGAGAAACATCAGCCACACCTCAAGGATTCATTGGATGACATAAATGCATCATTTAAGTCGTTAGAGGATCTTTCACCATTAATAGAAGCAACTAAAGCTACAAACTATTTTTATTTTGAAGAATTAGCAAAAACACACAAGCTAAACACAGCTATTTTACAATTTATAGTTGAAATGGCATATAGACCTTTTCTGAAGGCTTTTTCGGAATTAATTAATTCAAAGGTTAAATTTGACGAATACGGTGGGAATACTTGTCCAGTATGTGGAGAAACTGTTCGAATTCTTAGAACTGCAGATGAAGGTAAGCGTGAAGCATGTTGCACTCGCTGTGATACTGTATGGGAAGTAAAACGTTTGCAGTGTCCTCATTGCAAAAATAATAATCATGATAAGCTGCGCTTCTTAACGGCAGATGCATCAGAAAGTAAAAAGCTATACGTATGCGAAGAATGTAAAGGGTACGTGAAGCTCGTGGATACGAAAGATCAGCTTGGAAAACCGAGCTTTTTCCTGATAGATTTAGAGACTATCTATTTAGACATGATCGCTGTTCAACAAGGATATGAAGGTCCAAAGGAAGTAGATAACAAAAAAATTCAATAGTATATGTTAATCAATAGCGTTTCAATAGATAATATATGAAGCGCTATTTTTATTTTGGTAGAGAGTTTAATTATTTCGATTTTTTTGATAACATATACATAAGAGTTTAAAGCAGAAAATAAATATTATAGGAGTGACAATATGCATGCACGAACAATGGCTAAATCAAAGGTTTGGTTAGAAAAAGAAGGAAATGTAATTTACGGTGATGGAAGACAAGCACTATTAAAGGCAATTGATCAAACGGGTTCCATAAGACAGGCTGCTAGTAAATTAGGGATGTCATATCGTGCCGCCTGGGGAAAGCTTAAAGCAACAGAAGAACGGTTAGGAATAGAATTAGTCAGTAAGAAGGCAGGCGGAGCTGATAGTGGTACAAGTCTTACTGAAAACGGCAGAGAGTTTATGCGTAAGTATGAGCAATTCAAGAAGGAATCAAATGATACAATAGATAAAATACACACTAAATACTTTGAATAATATTACAATTTAGGACAATTTAAGGAGAGATAGAATAACGTGCAGAAGCCAGAAGAAAAGGTTATAGTTTTAGATTTTGGAGGTCAATTTAATCAATTAATAGCTCGTAGAATTCGTGAACTTGGGGTATATAGTGAACTTGTGTCTTATAAGACAACTATTGAACAAATTAAAGAGTTAAATCCTAAAGGGATAATCTTCTCAGGTGGTCCGAATAGTGTTTATAGTGACACAGCGCCAAAAATAGATCCAGAAATATATGAACTGGGTATTCCAATATTCGGTATTTGCTATGGTATGCAAATGATGTCGTATCATTTTGGGGCTAAGGTAGAGCGGGCTAATGTGCGCGAATATGGGAAGGCAATTATTACTGTTAAGAATCCAGACAGTAAGCTTTATTTAGACTTGCCAATAGAGCAACAAGTGTGGATGAGCCATAGTGATTTAGTAATTGAACCGCCTACAGGTTTTAGCGTTGATGCGAGTACTAGTCATGCTCCGGTAGCAGCGATGAGTAATGTAGATAAGAAATTTTACGCAGTACAATTCCATCCCGAGGTATTACATTCAATATACGGAAATGATATTCTAAAAAACTTTATTCTGCATGTATGTAATTGTAAGTTGGATTGGACAGCTAGTAATTTTGTTGATTTAGCTATTGCTGATATTAAAAGTAAGGCTGGGGATAAAAAGGTATTATGCGGATTAAGTGGTGGCGTCGATTCATCAGTTGCGGCAGTATTAACACATAAAGCAGTTGGCGATAACTTAACGTGTATTTTCGTTGATCATGGGTTATTGCGTAAAAACGAAGCAGAGCAAGTTATGAAAACATTTAAAAACGGATTTAATATGAATATAATTCTCGTTGATGCTAAGGAAAGATTTATGTCTAAATTGAAGGGTGTAAGCGATCCAGAGCGCAAACGCAAAATTATTGGTGAAGAATTTATTCGCGTATTTGAAGAAGAATCAAAAAAGCTTGGTCAATTTGACTATTTGGTGCAAGGTACACTATATACAGATATTATCGAGAGTGGCACAGACACAGCGACAACTATTAAATCGCATCATAATGTTGGTGGCTTACCAGACGACATTCAATTCAAATTAATTGAGCCATTGAATACATTGTTTAAAGATGAAGTTCGTCGCGTTGGTGAAGAGATGGAGCTTCCTGAACATATAGTGTGGCGTCATCCATTCCCAGGGCCTGGACTTGGTATAAGAGCCTTAGGCGAAGTGACTGAGGATAAGCTGCACATATTGCGTGAGTCAGATGCTATATTAGAAGAAGAAATTCGTAATGCAGGCATGTATCGCGAAATATGGCAGATGTTTACAGTCGTGCCTAATGTTAAAACTGTGGGTGTAATGGGCGATGAGCGTACCTATAGCCACACTGTGGCAATTCGTGCTGTCAATAGTACAGATGGTATGACTGCTGATTGGGCGCATCTACCATACGAGCTGTTACAGAAGCTGTCCACTAGGATGATAAATGAAATTCCAGAAGTGAATAGAGTAGTATATGATATAACGAGTAAGCCTCCTGCAACAATCGAGTGGGAATAATAATGAGTATTTAAAAACAATCTAAAAATATAAACAAAATAATACACGAACATTTTCGGCAAAAAACCCGATAATGTTCGTGTTTTTTATTGACTTTTGTCGAAATAGTTGTTACACTATTTTTGGACAAAGTTATTATATATTTATTATTGTATGGTTCGTATAATCCTGAGAATATGGCTCGGAAGTATCTACCAGGTAACCGTAAATTGCCTGACTACGAAACAAATCACGTATCAGTACTGTTATATTATTGATACGCTTGTTTTCGTAGAGCCTAGTGTATAAACAGCATTAGGCTCTATTGTTTCAAAAAAATCATATAAACAAAGGGGATGTACGGTTTTGACAGGTAATGAGAGTGCTGTAGGTAAGTTTTTTAAGTTTCAAGAGCACAACACAAATTTAAGGACAGAAATAATTGCTGGTATTACGACTTTCTTGACAATGGCTTATATTATTTTTGTCAATCCAGCGATACTGTCTGATGCAGGCATGGATTTTGGCGCTGTATTCGTAGCGACAGTGTTAGCTGCAGTTATTGGTACTTTGATTATGGGTCTTTTTGCAAATTACCCTATAGCGTTAGCACCTGGTATGGGTCTGAATGCATACTTTGCTTATACTGTAGTATTAGGCGGCGGCTATTCTTGGGAAGTTGCTTTAGGGGCAGTATTTATTTCAGGGGTTATATTCTTAATTTTAACTTTAACAAAGCTTCGTGAACTTATAATTAATTCAATTCCTTCAAGTTTAAAAAGTGCTGTTGCAGCAGGTATTGGTTTATTCATTGCTTTTATTGGTTTGCAAGGATCAGGTATTCTAATTAGCAATGAAGCAACAATAGTTTCTCTAAATCCTGAAGCTTTTACAGGTACACCTCTATTAACATTAATCGGTGTGGCAATTACAGCATTATTGATTATTCGTAAAGTACCTGGTGGAATTTTATTAGGTATGATTATTACTGCTATTATTGGAATTTTTACTGGTCAGGTTGTGCGTCCGGAAGGTATTATAGAAGCTCCACCTAGTTTAGCACCTACGCTTATGCAAATGGATATTTTGGGTGCATTAGAATTGGGAGTTTTAACAATCGTTTTCGCATTCTTGTTCGTTGACTTTTTTGACACTGCAGGTACATTAACAGGTGTTGCTAAGCAAGGCAATATGCTTGTTGACAATAAGCTTCCTAGAGCAAATAGAGCTCTTACAGCTGACGCTGTGGCTACTATGGCAGGTGCGGCGCTAGGTACTTCTACAACGACTTCATATGTTGAGTCATCAGCAGGGGTTGCAGTAGGTGGACGTACAGGTATGACAGCAGTTGTTACAGCAGCGTTATTCTTATTATCTTTACCGTTTTTCCCTATTATCAAAGCATTGGCTCTATCTCCAGCAGTAACTTCACCAGCCCTTATAATTGTTGGTGTGTACATGGCATCAAGCTTGAAAGATATTAATTGGGGCGATTTTACAGATGCTATTCCAGCGTTTATGACTGTTATATTTATGCCATTAAGCTATAGTATTGCTAACGGTATTGCATTTGGGTTTATTTTCTTCCCACTTGTAAAAATATTTGCAGGTAAGGCTAAAGAAGTACATCCAATTGTGTATGTTCTAGGAGTACTGTTTATTCTAAGATTCTTATTCCTAGCTGAATAATTTAATTTACAAAAATACTTAAATTTAATAGAGAGGACTCTTTCAGAGGGTCCTCTCTTACTTAATAGCAGAGCGGTATATAGATGTATAAGTCTACAATGTCATATAAAAATAGATACTACGATGTCATAAAGAAATGCATACTACGATGCTATATGAAAATAGATACTACAATGTCATAAAGAAATGTATACAACGATGCTATATGAAAATAGATACTATGATGTCATAAAGAAATGCATACTACAATGTTATATCAAAGATGAATATTACAACGATATATAAAAAAATATATATCGTTGAGAAATATAGATTATATTTAATTAACCAAAAAATAAATCAATATCATGGAGGATGCTAATGGAAGCCAAGCCAATTGTAGGTGTAATTATGGGAAGTACTTCTGACTGGGAGACAATGCAATTAGCGTGTGAAATACTTGAGCAATTACAGATACCTTTTGAGAAAAAGGTTGTATCTGCACATCGTACTCCAGACTTGATGTTTTCATATGCTGAAACCGCAAAAGAACGTGGTTTAGAGGTAATTATTGCAGGAGCAGGTGGAGCAGCACATTTACCTGGTATGGTAGCAGCTAAGACTGAACTTCCTGTAATTGGCGTACCGGTGAAATCAAGTAATCTTAGTGGACTTGATTCATTATTATCAATCGTGCAAATGCCAGGGGGAGTACCAGTAGCGACCGTTGCAATAGGTAATGCGGGGGCGACTAATGCAGGTATTCTAGCAGCACAAATTCTAGGTATTAAATATCCAGAATACCAACAGCAGGTTATTAAGCTTCGCAAACAGAGAAGAGAGGCAGTGTTGGCTGATGAGCTACCGTAACATTCTCCCGGGTTCAACTATTGGGATATTAGGCGGCGGGCAGCTTGGAAGGATGATGGCGTTAGCGGGTAAGGCTATGGGATACCGTTTTGTTACACTAGATCCGAGTGAAAATTGCTCATGTTCTCAGGTAGCTGATGACCATATCATTACTGAGTATAAAGACGCTAAAGGAGCTAATCAACTAGCTAGCAAAAGCCAAGTAATAACATATGAATTTGAAAATGTTGATGCAGAGATTGTTGAAAATTTAGAGAAGTTATCTTATGTTCCGCAGGGTAGCCTGTTACTTAAAATAACACAAAATAGAATTATGGAAAAAAGAATTATGCAGTCATTCGGACTTCCAATTGCGCCTTTTGAAATTATTAATAGAGATCCCTTTGAAATGGTTAATGTTGATCCTACAAGTCATATGAAATTAGTTGCTACATCTTCAGTAACTAGGATGGAAGCTATTCTTATGAAAGCTATTGACACGTTAGGGATGCCGCTGATTATGAAAACGGCAACAGGTGGCTATGATGGTAAGGGACAATGGATAATCAGAAATGAACGAGACTATTTCACTGCAAGTCAAGTATTCTCACAGCCAGAATACGCAAACATAGATTTTATTGTTGAAAAATTTATAGATTTTGAAAGAGAAATATCAGTTGTTGTGGCAAGAAGCAGTCGAGGAGATATTGAAGCCTTTCCAGTAGCAGAGAATAAACATGTTAATAATATTCTACACATGTCTATAGTGCCAGCACGTATTCCAACTTCAGCACAAGAGAAGGCGAAAGAGATAGCCAGCGATATTGCTGAACAGTTAGATGTGGTCGGGGTTTTGGCTATAGAGATGTTCTATCAAGCTGATGGGAATATATATATCAATGAATTAGCACCGCGTCCACATAACTCTGGACACTATACAATGGATGCTTGTGAAACTTCTCAGTTTGAACAGCATATTCGTGCGATTTGTAATTTGCCGTTAGGTAATACAACTTTATTGACACCAGTGGTAATGGTTAATCTACTAGGGCAACATATTCAGCCATTTATGGAGCTTTTACCTGAATTGCCTAAGCAAGTTAAGTTCCATTTATATGGCAAACAAGGAATAGTGCATAACCGTAAGATGGGGCATATAAACGTAGTAGCAGAAGATGTTGAACAAGCGCTAACAATCATTAAAACCAAGCTAGCGTTCATAGAAAACCTGCTTTAAGTATTCTATATTTTGGAGGAAACGAAATGATTGAAAGATATTCACGACCAGAGATGAGAGCAATATGGACTGAAGATAATAAGTTTAAGGCATGGCTGCGTGTTGAGATAGAAGCGTGTGAAGCATGGTCATCGTTAGGAGTAATACCTCGAGAAGACGTTCAGAAGCTATGGGATAATGCAAGCTTCGATATTAAGCGTATTAACGAAATAGAAGCAGAGACAAGGCATGATGTGGTAGCTTTTACAAGAGCGGTATCAGAGACCTTAGGTGATGAGAAAAAATGGGTTCATTATGGTCTAACTTCTACTGATGTCGTGGATACGGCGCTGGCTTTTCTAATTAAACAAGCTAATGATATTCTTCGCAAGGATATTGAATATATAATTGAAGTATTAGGGAAACGTGCAATAGAGCATAAAGATACGATTATGATGGGCAGAACTCATGGTGTTCATGCTGAGCCAACAACCTTTGGTTTGAAGCTTGCGTTATGGTATGAGGAAATGAAACGTAATCTTGAGCGCTTTAATAGAGCGGCAGCAGAAGTCGAGTTCGGTAAAATGTCAGGTGCTGTTGGCACATATGCTAATATCGATCCAGACGTTGAAGCTTATGTATGTCGAAAGCTGGGTTTATCACCTGCACCTGTATCAACGCAGACATTACAGCGTGACCGTCATGCGCATTATCTATCAGTGTTAGCTCTAATTGGGACAACCTTAGAAAAAATCGGAGTGGAAATTCGCGGTTTACAGAAGAGTGAAGTGCGTGAGGTTGAGGAACGTTTCCATAAAGGACAAAAGGGTTCATCAGCAATGCCGCATAAACGCAATCCAGTTTCTAGTGAAAATATATGCGGTTTAGCGAGAGTTCTACGAGGTAATATGGTTGCAGAATATGATTGCGTACCGCTATGGCATGAACGTGATATTTCGCATTCATCAGTAGAACGAGTGATTATCCCTGACAGCACAATTCTATTAAATTACATGCTGCGTCGTATGGGTGGCGTATTAGATAATCTAACTGTTTTCCCAGAAAATATGCTCCGTAATATGGATCGTACATTTGGACTAATATTCTCACAACGAGTACTGCTTAAATTAATTGAAAAAGGCATGTCACGAGAAGCAGCGTACGATATGGTACAACAGAGGGCAATGCAGGCTTGGGAAGAACAGACATCATTTAAGAATCTAGTAAAAGCAGAAACAAGTATATGTAATCATTTATCAGATGCAGAAATAGATGATTGCTTCGATCCAAGATATCATGTGAAGCATGTAGATACGATTTTCCGCAAAATTGGCTTAATTTAGTTACAAGTGAAACTTAAGAAGATTAGTTGAATCAGTGGGGGGCAAGACGATAATGGCAAAGGGGTATTTACTCTATGAAGGAAAGGCCAAAAAGATTTTTGGCACAGATGATGAAAATGTTTACTTGGTAGAGTATAAGAATGATGCGACTGCTTTTAACGGGGCAAAGAAGGGCCAAATTGAGAATAAAGGTTTTTTGAATAACAAAATTAGCGCTTTGTTTTTCAAATTATTGAAGCAAAACGGAATTGACAACCATTTCATAGACAGCATATCTGACAATGAGCAGTTAATTCGCAAGGTTGATATTGTAAAGGTAGAGGTTGTTGTTAGAAATGTTGCAACAGGCTCGTTTGCAAAGCGTCTAGGATTTGCTGATGGTACTGAGTTAAGTCGTCCGATTGTTGAATTTTATTATAAAGACGATGCATTAAATGATCCGTTCATCAATGAAGACCATATTGCTATTCTAGAATTAGCCAGCCCGGCACAGGTACAACAAATGAAGCAACTAGGGTTAAAGGTCAATGAAGTACTAAGTAAATTCATGAATGAAATTGGTATATTGCTGGTAGATTTTAAATTGGAGTTTGGAATTACTTCTGCGGGAGAGTTATTACTGGCAGATGAGATATCGCCTGATACTTGTCGTTTTTGGGATATGAAGACTATGGAAAAGCTAGACAAGGATCGTTTCCGTCAAGATTTAGGCGGGGTTAGTGAAGCATATCAAGAGATATTGCGTAGAATGGAGGCAAAGCTATAATGTGTGGCGTTTTCGGCATATTTAACAATAAAAATGCAGCTCAACTTACTTATTATGCCTTATATGCACTGCAGCACAGAGGTCAGGAAAGTGCCGGAATAGTAACTTCCGATGAGGGTAAATTTCATCATTATAAGGGACAAGGATTAGTATCGGATGTTTTCACAGAAGAATTGATACGTTCATTAGCTGGTACTGCGGCAATTGGACATGTTCGCTACTCTACGACAGGTGAGAATACTTTGCAGAATGTTCAACCTATTTCTTTTGAGTATCGTCGTGGCAATTTAGCACTTGCGCATAATGGGAATATTGTCAACGCACATCAATTGCGGAATCACTTAGAAAGACAAGGTAGCATATTTCAGACAACTACGGACACCGAGGTAGCGGCACATCTTATTGCACGTTCTGGATATGACAATACAGAGGATGCAGTTGAGGAAAGTCTTAGCATGATTAAAGGCGCTTATGCCATGTTATTTCTAACTGATACTAAATTAATCGCTGTTCGTGATCCGAATGGAATTCGCCCGTTAGCACTTGGTAAATTAAATGGTAGCTATGTTGTATCATCTGAGACCTGTGCCTTTGACACTATGGGAGCTACATTTATTCGTGATATTGAGCCAGGCGAAATGATTATGATTACAAAGGACGGAATAACAAGCAAAAAGATTTCTAGTTTTCCAAACGATGCAACCTGTATTTTTGAATATATATATTTTGCTAGACCAGATAGTAATATAGAAGGTATTAACGTGCATTCAGCCCGTAAGCAGTTAGGTAAAAGGCTAGCTTTGGAAGCTCCTGTGGAAGCAGATGTTGTCACTGGCGTTCCTGATTCTAGTACATCGGTGGCAATTGGTTTTGCTGAGGCGACAGGTATTCCTTATGAATTAGGATTAATTAAGAATCGTTACATTGGTAGGACGTTCATTCAGCCTACGCAAGAGATGCGAGAACGTGGAGTTCGCTTGAAGCTAAGTGCTGTACGCAAGGTTGTAGAAGGTAAGCGCGTTGTCATGATTGATGATTCGATCGTACGTGGGACAACAAGTGGTCGCATTGTCAACATGTTGCGTGAAGCTGGTGCCTCAGAAGTGCATGTTCGTATCAGTTCACCTCCTGTAACGCATTCATGTTATTATGGTATTGACACTTCATCAAGAGAAGAATTAATAGCAGCTAGCAAGTCAATTGAACAAATACGAGAATTTATAGGTGCAGATTCACTTGCATATTTATCAATAGATGGAATGATTAACACAATAGGTGAGCGTACAGACAATTGTAATGGTCAGCGTAAGTGCACAGGATATTGTGATGCATGTTTTAGTGGATCGTATCCAACGGAGATTATTCAGAATGGCAAGTTTTGCCTAGAATAAAGAAAACTTGTGTTCAGATAAACAACATAATAAGAAAGCGGGTGAAATGAATGAGTTCATATAAGGATGCTGGCGTTGATATTGATGCTGGCAATGAAGCGGTCGATCGTATGAAACCTCATGTAAAGAAGACGTGGCGCAAGGAAGTCTTAACTGATTTGGGTAGTTTTGGTGCTTTATTTCAGTTAGATATGCAGAAATTCCATGAGCCTGTGCTTGTTTCAGGGACAGATGGTGTTGGTACGAAATTAAAGGTAGCGTTTGCATTAGACAAGCATGATACGATTGGGATTGATGCTGTTGCTATGTGCGTAAATGATATAGTTGTTCAGGGTGCAGAACCGTTGTTTTTCCTTGATTATTTGGCATGCGGCAAATTAGAGCCCGGTAAAGTTGAACAAATAGTTAAAGGAATAGCAGATGGATGCTCCCTTGCAGGTTGCTCTTTAATTGGCGGTGAAACAGCTGAAATGCCAGGGATGTATGCGCAAGGGGAATATGATATTGCAGGATTTTCAGTTGGAGCAGTTAATAAAAGTGAAATCATTGATGGTTCTAAGGTATCAGATGGCAGTGTATTAATAGGCTTAGCATCTAGTGGGATTCATTCTAATGGATTCTCATTAGTACGTAAGATTCTAGCTGATAATCAGATCGCGCTAGATAGTGAGATTGGTCAAGCTACTCTGACGCCTACCAGAATATATGTTAAATCTGTTTTGGCTATTAAAGAAAAATTTGAATTACAGGCAGCTGTCCATGTTACAGGCGGGGGCTTCTATGAGAATATTCCGCGCGTATATCCTAGTAACTATAAAGCGATAGTTGAACTCGGCAGCTGGGAAATTCCTGAAATTTTTACTTTGTTAGAAGAAAAGGGCGGAGTATCTCAAATAGAGATGTTCAGAACATTTAATATGGGTATAGGTATGATATTAGTTGTTCCAAGTGAACAAGCTGCAGGAGTAATAGCGCTAGCTACTGAGTTAGGTGAAAAGGCATTCCAAATTGGGCATATAGAGAAGCGTAACGAAGCAGAAGCAGGTGTTATCATTCGTGGAATTAACTAATAGAGCCGAAGCTAACTACGTAAATGAAGCTATAGTAGCTATCGAAAATGAAGAGGTGACAGAACCTAAGTTACGGGTGGCAGTATTAGCATCTGGTACTGGTTCGAATTTGCAAGCGTTAATAGATGCACAAGCTAAATCTTTTGCAGGCTATGAAATAGTAGTCGTTATATCAGATAAGCCAGGGGCGAAGGCATTAGAGCGAGCTAAGAATGCAAGAATTCCAGCTTTTGAAGTCTTGCCGAAGACGTTTGCTAGTAAAAATGATTATGAGCAACAGTTGCTGGTATATCTTGAGAATCATGGTGTTGACTTAGTAGTACTGGCAGGCTATATGCGAATTGTCGGCACAACATTATTGGAAGCATATGAGGGTCGTATGATAAATTTACATCCATCATTGTTGCCAGCTTTTCAAGGTATTGATGCACAGAAACAGGCAATTGAAGCAGGAGTTAAGCTATCCGGCTGCACGATGCATTTTGTCGATACAGGACTTGATACAGGGCCAATCATTGCCCAAAGCTCTGTAATAGTTGATTATAATGATGATGAAGCCTCACTTAAGCAGAAGATCCAAGTTGAAGAACATAAATTAATTGTCAACGTTGTTGAATTGATAGCCGAGGGCCGTGTTATCCAGCATGGACGGCGCGTTGAAATATTGTAGACATGTAAATCGATATAATGAATGATATGTGTTGTAGAGAAGGAGGATGTAAGAAAGTGAAAAAGCGAGCCTTAATATCTGTTTCTGATAAGTCAGGAATAGTAGATTTAGCAAAAAAGCTAATTGACTTAGATGTTGAAATTATTTCTACTGGTGGTACTAAGAAGCTGTTACAAGAGGATAATATTCCAGTAATAGGTATATCAGATATTACTGGTTTTCCGGAAATTCTCGATGGACGAGTTAAAACGCTTCATCCTAACGTTCATGGAGGATTATTAGCACGTCGTGAGTTACCATCACATATTCAGCAAATGCAAGATAATAACATTGAAGCAATCGATTTCGTCATTGTTAATCTATATCCTTTTAAGGAAACGATTACTAAAGCGGATGTCACCTTAGAAGATGCGATTGAGAATATCGATATCGGTGGTCCTAGTATGCTTCGTTCTGCAGCTAAGAATCATCGAGATGTGATAGTTATAGTAGATAGTCAGGATTATGAACCTGTACTGTCAGAGTTACAAGATAGCGGACAAGTATCATATCAGACAAGACTTGCATTAGCTGCTAAGGTATTTCGCCATACAGCAGCATATGATGCGCTCATTGGTGATTATTTGACTAAACAAACAGGACTGCAGCTACCAGAAAAAGTTACACTAACATTCGAGAAAATTCAGGATTTACGTTATGGTGAAAATCCCCATCAGCAAGCAGCGTTCTATCGTGAGGCAATAGCGGATGATGGCAATATTGCAACAGCTAAGCAGTTACACGGTAAGGAGCTTTCGTATAATAATATCAATGACGCTAATGCAGCGTTGAACATATTGACAGAGTTTAGTGAGCCTGCAGCAGTTGCAGTTAAACATACGAATCCTTGTGGAGTCGGTATTGCGGACACAATTTTCAAGGCTTTTCAGAAAGCGTATGCGGCAGATCCAGTATCAATCTTTGGCGGAATTATTGCTCTAAATCGTGAGGTGGATGAGCAAACTGCTAATATGCTTAAGGATATTTTCTTGGAAATTATTATTGCGCCTAAGTTTTCGGAGAAGGCATTGTCGATACTAACTGCCAAGAAGAACTTAAGGCTATTAGAGCTTGATGTTAAGACAGCAAATAGTAATCCATATACGCTACTTAAAGTTGGCGGTGGGTTGCTAATTCAACAGCAAGACTTACAGGCAATTTCCCAGAACGACTTAAGAGTAGTTACTAAGCGCCAACCGACGACAGAAGAGATTACACAGTTGTTATTTGCATGGAAGGTTGTTAAACATGTGAAATCTAATGCAATAGTGTTAGTTAAAGATGATCAAACAGTAGGTGTAGGTGCTGGGCAAATGAATCGGGTTGGTGCAGCCAAGATTGCCATTGAGCAAGCAGCAGACAAATCGCGTGGTTCAGTATTAGCATCAGATGCATTTTTCCCAATGCCAGATACAGTGGAAGCGGCAGCAAAGGCTGGGATAACGGCAATTATTCAAACAGGTGGCTCGATTAAAGATGAGGATTCTATTAATGAAGCGGATAAACACGGTATTACAATGGTATTCACAGGTGTCCGCCATTTCAAACACTAGGATAGGAGGATAAGCATGCGAATACTTGTAGTAGGACGTGGCGGCAGAGAGCATACATTAGCATGGAACATTGCTAAAAGTTCAGAGGCATCAAAGGTGTATGTAGCACCAGGTAATCCTGGAATAGCAAAAATGCCTAAATGTGAATGCGTAGCTATTGATGAATTAGATATTGAAGAAATAGTGACATTTGCTATTCAGCATACAATAGACTTAGTTGTCGTTGGTCCGGAAGCGCCTTTATCAGCAGGATTAGTAGACGAATTAATCGGAAATGGTATCCCGGCATTTGGTCCTTCAAAGCAGGCTGCACAAATTGAAGCTAGTAAGGAATTTGCTAAAAAATTAATGATAGAGAACAATATACCAACTGCGGCATATCAGTCATTTACAGAGTTGGAAGCGGCTAAGGATTATATTCGCACAAAGGGAGCGCCGATTGTAATTAAAGCAGATGGCTTAGCAGCAGGCAAAGGTGTTATTGTTGCTATGACTTTAGAAGAGGCGGAAGCGGCAATTGACCAAATCATGGGCGATGGTATCTTTGGTGAAGCTGGTAGTAGAGTAGTAATTGAGGAATTTCTAGAAGGTGAAGAAGTAACCATAATGGCATTCGTCGATGGTAAAACGGTAAAGCCGATGGTGATGGCGCAGGATCACAAGCCTGTTTTTGATAATAATGAAGGACCAAACACTGGCGGCATGGGTACATACTCACCAGTACCGCAGTTCGATAAATCGTTAACTGAGCAGGTGGTAGATAATATCATATTACCTACAGTTAATGCGCTTAAAGCTATGGGAATTACATATAAGGGTGTATTATATGCAGGGTTAATGATAACAAAGGATGGACCTAAGGTTATCGAATTTAATGCACGCTTTGGTGATCCAGAAACACAAGTAGTATTGCCGCGATTGGAGACTGAGATTATCTCAATATTTAATGCTGTTATTCAGGGTAAATTAGAGTATATAGATATTGAATGGTCTGATGATGCTACCGTTTGCGTAGTAATGGCATCTGAGGGTTACCCAGGTGAATATAAGAAAGGCAAAGTTATTGACGGTCTTGATACTATTAATGACGAATTCGGTAATAATGTCGTAGTATTCCATGCTGGCACTGCATATCAAGATGATAATGTAGTTACTAACGGTGGTCGGGTACTAGGGGTTATGGGTATGGGAATGGATCTGCTTCAGGCGCGTGACTATGCTTATCAAGCTATTGAGAATATTAAATTCGACGGAGCACATTATCGCACTGATATCGGTTTAAAGGCAATTAATATAGTAAAATAAAGAATATTAATGTTCAAATATATATGATCTGAATATTGAGGCTGTTCCCTAAAAGGTTGTTTATCAATCTATGGGAATAGCCTCTATTTTTGCATATCATAATTTATCAAATTTTGTAGATTTTGTTTGTCATAGGTATGTATTGTGTAGTAAAGTGAAGATATATACTTATGAAGCGAGGAGAGCATATGGAATTAGCAGTTCTCAACCAATATTTTGAAGGATTCGTGCTAGATTGGCGGGCAATCATAGTACATAGATATTTTCATGCTATTTTTTTAGTGTTTGCGTTTTTTATATTAAGAAAATTTGTTGTTACTAGAATATTCCGATTTATATCTAATCGTCTGAAATTGAGAGTAGATAGCAATAAACAAAATATTCGCGCGGAAGTTTTCCAAAGAATATTCGATTCTATGGCGTATTCAGTAAGAAACATTTTCTTTATTATTGGCTTAAATGTAGCAGTATATATAGCTAAATTTGATGTTAGGATTGAACAGGTTGCGATTAATTTACTCAAGTCGTTTATGATTTTCTTTGTTGGGTATGGTATTTATAAAACTTTAGATGCTTTGAGAAAAGATAGAGAACGATTATACCTGCTACTTAATGCTCGCTTTGATAAAATTTTAATAGATTTTGTAATTAAAACATTGAATGTATTCGTTGCAGCTATTACTATTTTATTTATTTTGCAAGAGTGGGGCTTTAATGTATCAGCGTTTATCACAGGACTTGGGTTAAGTGGATTGGTGCTTGCCTTAGCAGCAAAGGATATGGTATCGAATATCTTTGCTGGATTTGTAGTGATAACGGATAAACCGTATTCAATAGGGGATTGGATTGAGACGCCATCAGCAGAAGGTACTGTTGAGGAGATAACTTTTCGTAGTACTAGAATTCGCACATTTGCGAATGCGTTAGTGACTGTGCCAAATGCCAAATTAATTGATAATGTAATAACTAATTGGTCGCGTATGCGAAAACGCAGAATATCCTTTAACCTGCAAGTAAAATATGAAACTACAGTAGAGGGCTTAATTAATGTCCGTAAACGAATAGAAGAAATGCTGCGTAATCATCCTGAAGTGGATCAAGATGTTATATTTGTTCGCTTTAATGAATTTTCTACTAATAGTTTAGATATTTTTATTTATTATTTCACTCGGTCTACTATATGGGGCGAGTATTTACGCGTTAGGGAAGATACGCTGATGAAGATTATAGATATTCTGAATGAAGAAAAGGTGGAATTTGCTATACCGGCGCAATCTATCTATATTGAGAACATACCAAGTGATCAAGAAGCAAAAATTGATAATTCCAATTCCCAGGCTATGGAGGGTTTTAAGAAATGAATATATTGAAAGCAATAATTAGACCAATTGAGATAATTATGAACCAGTTATCTTACATTAAAAAATTTATTTTGCTACTTTTTCTAGGTGGTTCACTTGTATTAGCAATGAATTTTTTCTTGTCTAATGAAATTAATGGAAAGATTGACACAGCTCGGAATCAACAGATGGGAGCACAATATAATAATGAATTAAAAGATTTATTGAAAAACATGCAACAACATCGTGGAATGACAGGCTCTTACTTAAGTGGAGACAAGTCATATGAAGCACAGATTAAAGCTAAACAGCTTGAAATTGAGCAAACAATTCAATCAATTTCTGATAACCAAAAATCATATGAAACTGTAGTTGACGATCGAGGATACTGGAACCAAGCGACAAGTAAATGGAACGATATTAAAGGTGAAATATTTAATCTAGATGTCAGTACAAGCTTCAGGGAGCATACAGACATTATTAGTATCGTATTAGAGTTAATTGATACTGTAGGTATTGAATCAGGATTATCACTTGATACACAGATTGATAGACACCATTTAATTGAAGCAGTTGTTCATGATTTACCATTACTGTCAGAAGATATGGGACAGCTACGTGCTAAAGGAGCATCGGTCATAAACCGAGGTCAAATAACAAGTGATGAACGGTTGGAATTGTTGGCGTTGCATAGTTCCGCACGATTGAAGCTAGCTGAATTACAAGAAAGCTTTTCTGTAGCAATGGATTATAATGAGAGTTTAGTTTCATTGATATCGCCATTATTAGACTCTTTATTACCTGCGGCGACAGCATATTTAGAGCATGCAAATAATTCTGTTATAGATGCAAATATTATGCCAAATGATTCGAGAGAATATTTCGGGATTGCTACAGCTGCTATTGATCGAGAATTCGAAATTTATGAAGTAATCAGTGATTATATAATGCAAGATATGCAGCGGAATGTAGATGAACAGCTTAGATACCGTTACCTTTTGATTATATTTAATGTTGTTATTTGTTCTGTTGTTTTATACTTTTTTGCCGGATTTTATGTTTCTGTAATTAGAACAATTAACACCTTAAATAAGTCAGCGCATTTAATTGCTGCTGGTGATTTAACAACACGAGTCCATTTAGAAACGAAAGATGAGTTATTGGAGATTGGTGTTGCATTTAATGAAATGGCTGAATCACTTTATAGCGTAATACAGAATAGTAAGCAAGTAGCTAACCAATTAGCCGATGCGTCAGTTGAGCTAGCAGCTGGTGCTGACGAAACAATGAAAACAACTAACGAAGTAGTAATAGCTGTGCAAGACGTGGCCGCTGGTGCTGATGAACAAGTAATAAGTGCCGAAGAAAGCTCGACGGCAATTGAAGAAATGGCGCAAGGAATTACCAAGGTTGCTGAAAGCGCATCAAGTATCGCAGAATACACTAATGAGATGGCTAATAGAGCAGTACGTGGTAATGAGAGTCTGAAAGATACCGTTAAACAAATGAATGACATAAATAATGTGACAGATGAATCTTCAATTGTTATCAATAATCTACAACAGGATGCGAAGGAAATTGGTGGGATATTAAATATTATATCGGATATATCAAGCCAAACTAATTTATTGGCACTCAATGCAGCGATTGAAGCGGCAAGGGCTGGCGAGGCGGGTCGAGGCTTTGCAGTAGTAGCTGACGAAATCAGGAAGCTTGCAGATCAGACTGCGCTAGCGACAGGCCAAATCAATGAATTAATAATGAAAATGCAATCGAACGTTGGGCAATCAGTTGCCTCAATGGATGGTAATAAGGCTCAAGTGCATAAAGGATTAGCTAATATAGAAGTAGTAGATAGCATGTTCCAAGATATTCTGACATCAGTAAATGAAGTTTCTAGGCAGATTGAAGATTTATCAGCTGTATCAGAGGAAATGTCTGCAGGGGCACAGCAAATAAGTGCATCGGTCCATGAGTTGGCAGGTATTGCAAAAAATTCTTCTGATAAAACACAGACGATTGCAGCGTCAACAGAAGAACAATTAGCTATTATGTCAGAGGTAACAAAGTCAGCAGAATCTTTAGAAGTTACTGCTATGGAACTTAATAAATTAGTATCAAAGTTTAAAGTTTAAAAAATAAGCTAAACCATAAAAATAAGCCTAATCGTAATTAATAAACTAAATCATAATTAATAAACTAGACCATAAAGAATAATTAGGGAAAATTTAAGAGCATAAAATCGCTAATAAATAGGATTTTATGCTCTTTGTAGTTTCGACCTAATTGCAATATATATTAGAAAGCTCGATATGTATCGATCCACTCTAATAAATTGGCAATATACTCACCAATGATAGGCATAGCTACACTTTTGCTTAATATATAAATTAAGATACCAAGAAACAGAGCAGTTCCAAGCGTCATACCCACACCTCTAGCTAACCCTACTAAAAAGTTAATCCGAATTACTCGCCACGGGTTTGAGTAATTTTGTAATACATCCTCAATTCGTGAACGTTTCATCAGAGTCGAAATTTTATCTAAGCTAGAATTTAATGCGGATATTTCTTCTGATTTGCTGGTGTTATCTATAAGAGGTTCAATTTGTTTTTGTTCAGGCTTTGTTTCGTGCGCATTGTCCTTATTCATAGCAATCCTCGCTTATAGAATGATTTAGATAAGAGCTAATAATCTTTTTGCATAACTAGTATAAATGTATTCAATTACAATTACATTTATTATATATATATTCGGCTAAAAAGGAAAATATGGGGCTTTACAATATTGTTTGATTTGCAGGGATATGTAAATAGTATGTCGAATATTTTTATTTGACATAAGAAAGGGGATGGTGGAATGCTTGGATTTTTGCAAAAGATTCCTAACAAATGGAAGATTGCAATAGTTATTGCGTTAATAGCATTTCTATTAATAATGGTGAGCTTGTTTACTAAAAGCGAACCTACTGGAATGCCTGTTGATACAAATTTAGAAAATGAACAAGAAAATGATTTAGAAGAAAATATAGAAGAGGTTGAAGTAGAACCAGAAGTAATCGAACCTGAAGAACCTAAATATCGTGCTCCGCTTACATATGAAGGAATAGACTATGAAATAAACAAACGACCATATGCTATTTATGTTGAAAATAGCCCACAAGCTAGACCACAGTCAGGCTTAGATAAAGCAGACATAGTATATGAAGTGCTTGCAGAGGGTGGAATTACACGCTTTGTAGGAATTTATCAGAGTCAGAAGCCAGAAACGATTGGACCAATCCGAAGTGCTCGTGAATATATGCTTGATATTGCGGGGGATTATGACGCAGTTGTTGTGCATGCAGGGGGAAGCCCAGGCGCAATGAATCGTATTCAGAAGGAGCAGCTACCTACTTTATCAGAGATTATTAACGGGGCGTATTTTAAACGTGAGAGCTTTCGTAAAGCGCCACATAACGTCTACTCGCATATTGATTTATTAGATCAAGGAGCAAAGGCTAGAGGCTTTAGAGAAACATATACATTACCTAAACTGACATTTGTATTAGATGATGTTGAAGCTAAAGGTGAGCAATATTCTGAAGTAGTTATTCCTTATACTTCTGGATATCAAGTGAAATATATTTATGATGAACATACTAATCAATATCATCGGTTCATCAATAATATGCCTCATAATGACTTAACGACTGGACAGCAGTTACGCACTAAGAACTTGTTCATCGCTTATGCAAGACATAATGTGTTAGACCAAGCAGGTAGATTGGCAATCAATATTCAAGCAAATGGTAAGGGACATGTACTGCAGCAAGGCAAAGTGCAGGAAGTAACATGGAGATACGAGCAAGGACTTATGCGTTTCTATGTGGCGGGACAAGAGATTCCGTATTACCCAGGAAATACTTGGATTCAGGTTGTGCCAGATGTCGTAAGCGTATCGTTACAAGACTAAAGAATACTTAGCTCAGAAAAGTAGATATACGTCGACTCTTCCTTTATTGATATAATTCTTGTATAATGTTATTAAATAGTATTGCAACGCTTTAAAGAGTGAAATTATCTCGAAACTCCATATAAAAACAGATCTTCTTTAAAGTTGAATGCAGATTTCATGATACTAAGAATCAATATGATTGGAGGAATTTGCGTGCAATTAGAAAAACTACGCGATGATAAAATAATTAGGCAGTTGTTTACGGCTATTTTACAATTAGAAAATATAGAAGATGTGTACCAGTTCTTTGATGATTTAAGTACTGTTAATGAAATTCAATCAATGGCACAACGATTAGAGGTAGCAAGAATGCTTCGTCTAGGTTATACTTATAATCAAATTGAAAAAGAAACAGGTGCTAGTACGGCAACAATAAGTAGAGTTAAACGCTGCTTCCAGTATGGTACAGATGGATATCAGCTTGTACTCGATAGAATGCAACAAATTGATGAAACCCCGTAGTAGGGGTTTTGTTTATTTGAAACAGTAGTTAGAAAGGTTGGTAACATTGGAATTATTAGCAGGGTTAAATCCTGAACAGAGTAAGGCAGTTACTACTGTCAATGGACCATTACTGATTATGGCGGGTGCAGGAAGTGGCAAAACAAGAGTATTAACTCATCGAATTGCACACTTAATTGACTTAGGTGTAGCCCCGTGGAGTATTCTTGCTGTAACATTCACCAATAAAGCGGCAAAAGAAATGAAAGAAAGGGTACAGAACATTGTCGGGGTCAAAGGTTATGATGTTTGGGTATCAACCTTTCATTCTTTGTGTGTGCGAATTTTGCGTAAGGATATAGATAAATTAGGCTATGATACCACATTTACTATTCTAGATAGTTCTGATCAGCTAAGCGTGATTAAGGGGATTCTGAAATCAGAGAATTTAGACCCGAAGAAGAATGACCCCCGCGGAATCCTATCATTAATTAGCCAAGCTAAGAATGAATTACAAACTCCCGAGCAATTTAATCAGTTATATACAGGCTATTTCGAAAAGATAGCAGGCAGAATATATGAAAAATATCAGCGCAAGCTAAAAAGTAACAATGCAGTTGATTTTGACGATATTATTATGTTGACAGTTAAGCTGTTTACAGATTTTCCAGAGGTATTAGCATTTTATCAGCGCAAATTCTTATATATACATATTGATGAATATCAGGATACTAATAAGGCACAGTATTTATTGGTTAATCTATTAGCTAAGGAGCATCAGAACCTTTGCGTTGTTGGTGATTCTGATCAATCTATTTATAAATGGCGTGGAGCAGATATTCAAAACATCCTGAATTTTGAAAAGGATTATAAAGAGGTAACAGTCATAAAGCTAGAACAGAATTATCGTTCCAGCAAAAACATTTTAGCTGCAGCAAATAAAGTGATTAACAATAATAGTCAACGTAAGGATAAACAGCTATGGACTGAAAATGATGAAGGCTCAATCATTAAATTCTATCAAGCATACAGCGAATCTGATGA
>Ga0265293_10005233_pt1 | contig 21909 bp, 17 predicted proteins | sample Munlanlewell138R_FD_192505 | JGI IMG/M metagenome (GOLD analysis project Ga0265293, IMG submission 192505) | Leachate microbial communities from a municipal landfill in Southern Ontario, Canada - Leachate well 138R | ecosystem: Engineered > Solid waste > Landfill > Unclassified | place: Canada... | reverse complement strand
CGCTAATGTCTGCAACAGCCCATCTAATAGACAAAAAAACCGTTCGCCTTATATTCGACACCCCCGTCCGTGCCGCCGCCGCAGGGCAATACGCAGTAATTTATGATGACAGAGTGTGCATTGGCGGAGGCACAATTGCAGAACCTAACCAAAAGGTTTGATAAAAAATATTTAGTTTTTTTATAGCTGCGAATATGCTTAAAGCAGCATAAATTCAAGCAAAAGTCTTAAAATTTTAGTTACCATAAAAAATTATTTATCTTTTAAACCCAACCAAAAATCTGCACTTTTATTAAAGCTCAAGGACAATTGCTTTAACATATTATAGCCGGGATTTGCCTTGCCGCTAAGCCATTCGCTCACCTGACTTTGCTTAATTCCCGCCTTTTTTGCAAAACCAACCTGTGTCATATTGTTTTCCAAAAGAAAATCACTAAGAATTTCTCTAAACTCTAACTCTTTCATAACCATATGATATAGAATTTTCTATGATAATGCTTGAGGTATAGAATTTTCTATTTAAAACACACAACAATATCTTGACAGCGTAAAGATTGCGTGCTATAATCTTTACAGTGTAAACATAGGAGATAAAAATGAGCGGAGATAATTATCATCACGGGAATTTACAACTTGCTCTCATTGAAACGGGCATTGCCCTAATAAATAAAGAGGGGCTGGGGGGATTTTCACTAAGAAAAGTGGCGGCACTTTGCAATGTTAGCCACGCCGCACCCTATGCGCATTTTAAGGATAAAAATCAGTTGCAAAAAGCAATGCGTGAGTATGTGGCAAGCAAATTTACCAAGCTTTTTGAGGATATTTTATTAAATAATGACAAAAATCATCCTAGTATAATAGATAAACTCGGGATTGCCTATGTATCATTTTTTATTGATAACCCAGAATACTTTAACTTTTTGTTTGCACAAGGAGATATAAAAATCAACCTTTCTATAAGCGATACGGCAAAGGACAGCTTTCCCGCTTTTCAAATTTTTAAGGATACAGCAACGGCTATCTATAAAAGCTTGAGGTTGCCCGATAGCCAAATTGAAAATATCATCATAATAAAATGGTCTGTTGTACACGGGCTTGCCTCAATAGCAACCATGGACGGCGCAACCTATGATAAAGACTGGAAGTCGCAAATTGCAGAACTTCTTTGCATATAAGAATAAAAAATTAAGAGGACAATATAAATGGTAAACAAAATGATTACAAAAAATGATACAAAGAACGGCTTTATGTTTCTGCTATTTGCATTGCTTGCATTTGGCGGTTTAGGACTTGAGATGCTGCTTGCTTTTTTGATTGAGCCGCTAATATATGGTGTTACTCTAAACGACTTTTCTACTGTTCAAATAATTGTTCATTGGGTGATTACCTGCGCTATATGGGGTATATCCGCATTTTTGCTGTTACTTTTTGCAAAAAGGCACTTTGGCTTTGATATGTTTGCCAACAAGCAAAACATCAAAGCCCTAAATTGGGTACTGTGCTTTATCTGTCTTGCCGCATCTATTACGATTAGCCTAATTGATTGGAACGGCTTTAAACCTGCAAAGGAATTCATCTACAACGGTTGGTTAAAGTTTATATTCCAATATATTTATTACCTTTTTGAAACCGCACTTGTTTATTTAATGATAATTTTTGCTCAAGAGGCGGGTGAAAAGTGGTTCAAGCAAAGTAAAATTCCCTACGGCGGCATATTTACCGCCCTAACTTGGGGTCTAATCCATTGGCTGACAAAGGGCGACCTCGTCATAGGACTTCTATCCCTTGTTTTCGCCCTACTATTTGGAGTAGTGTATCTCTTAGCCAAAAAGAACACTTATATCGCTTTCCCCTTCATTCTCCTAATGCTTATACTCTAAAAAATCAATTCTGTTGCTTTTCAAGGTTTGTATTGCTTTATCAGTCAAAGTTTGGTAAAATAAGGGTAAGGTGAAAAAATGAAAGCTAAACAATCAACAGAAAATTATTTGGAAACAATTCTCATACTTTTTGAAAGAAATGGGACTGTGCGCTCAATAGATATAGCAAATGAATTAGGATTCTCCAAACCTAGCGTAAGTGTTGCAACCAAAAAATTGCGTGCTTTAGGTTATATAGAGGTAGATTCCCACGGCGCAATCACCCTCACACCATCGGGGGCGGAACTTGCTAAAAGCATATATGAGCGCCACAAGGTACTCTCCTCATTTTTAATTAGCATAGGGGTATCCAAAGACCAAGCTATGGAGGACGCTTGCCTTGTTGAGCATATAATAAGCGAGGAAACTTTTGAGCATATAAAGGACTTTTTCAAAAATCGCAAGCAATAATCCGATTAAATCCAAGGCAAATATTTTCTTTTTATATCCAAAAACTATCTGTTAAATAAACTACCGACGACTTTTTTGCAATGCCAAAACTATCGGAGGAGTTATTGCCGTACAAACACCAAGTTCTATTAAAAAATTCCCCGTTATTGTTGCCACTATCCATTCCCAGCCAATATATAAACCACCAAATGTAGCGCCAAAGTGCAATAAAAGTATTGTGCCAAGCACAAGTGTGGTATTTGTAATAACACCCATTGCTGCGCCAATAGCATAGGAAAAAATCGGATTAAGGCGAGGCAGTCCCTTTTGCACGCCACGCATAACAAAATAGGTAACTACTCCTATAAGCACCCTTGGCAGCACTGAAACTAAAGGATTATAAAATACTTGCGAAAGTATATTAGGGCGCACAAACGCACTAAGCAAGCTAACCAATCCGAAGGTAAGCCCAGTAATCAATCCATTTTTCCACCCAATAAACTCTGCCGACACAATAACTGCAACCAAAGGAATAAAGGCAAGCTGAAGTGGTCCAATACTAATAGGTACAAGCACAAAAAGGAATATGATAGCGGTAAGCAAGGCATTAATCGCAATTAGTTGTGTTCTAGTAAATTTTTTTGCATTCATAAGTATAATTTTTTACCATTATACAAAAACGATACCCAAAAGTCAAACAAGCAACTATCAATACTCTAATTTATGCTAAAAATAAATTCACCTCTTATTTGCTTGCGAAAAATATATAATAGTGCTAAAATAACTTGGACAAAAATACGGAGAGATGTCCGAGCTGGCCGAAGGAGTGCGATTGGAAATCGCATGTGCGGCAAAACCGTACCGTGGGTTCGAATCCCACTCTCTCCGCCAAAGTTAGGCACATCATTGCATGTGCCTTTTTTGTTATAAAACTCCACTTTTAGCCAGAAAACAGCCGTTTTTACTCATTTTTGCTGATTTTAGATGTTCGTCAAAAATGCCCCTAATAACCTTGATTTTCCTCATAAAATGAACTACCTTGAAAAGTCAGGGAACTTACCTGAAAAGGCTGGATGCTCTTAGCCTTTTGCTGTAAAAAAACGGGGTTTCGGGGTTTACGGGCAGAGCGTATTTACCTGTATCCGAAAATAAAAACGGGGTTTCGGGGTTTTGAAACCCCAACACCCCATTTTCATTGACGAAAAGAAGGGATTTTTAGGTGCGGAGGGTGATTGTTGCCTTATCGTTATCTATGACGATTGACTCTATGAGACGCTCCACCAGCCTGCGCTTGTCGGTATTAGCGTATTCGGTAGGTTTCTGCAAGGGGACGCTTGAGGAGCGGAGCTGTTCGAGATATTCTAAATTATCTTGATGTCCGTTCAATATGCCCTTTAGCTTCTCGATGTCAGTAGCACTACTCTCAATCTTCTTCCGCACGGCGGCCATAGTATTGGAGTCCCAACACTCCCCCAGATTGTCTACAAATTTTTCGTGCCGTTCGGTCGCCCCGGAGAGGTCTCCTTTCGCTCTTTGGACGGACTGCATCACCTCGGCCTTCCTTGCGTCTATCTTGGAAATGACCTGAGCCTGCACAGCTGGATTGTTGACTATGCCGCCGATAATTGAAAATGCTGTGTGCTCCAAATATTTCTTGTTTACATCCTTTACACAGCACGAACCCTTCGCACCATTGTGCTCGGGGCAGTGGTAGTACTGAGTCGACTTGCCGACTCTGTTCGATTTCGATGTGCCGTGCATGGTTCTGCCGCACTTGCAGCGAGTTTTTCCCTTCAAAATATATGAGCCGTCCAGCCCAATGCCATCGTGGGAGCCTTTCTTTCGTCCGGCGAGTATCTCCTGGACCTTGTCGAACAGCTCCTCCGATACGATTGCGGGGATTACATTGGGAATGAGAATTTCGTCTGCCTCTATGCGGGTAACGCGGTAGCTTTTCTTTGGCTTGTCCTGGCGGTTGTACCTCATCCAGCCCTTGTATTTCACATTTGAAAGGATGGAATTAATATATCCGTTGGAAAACTCGCCTTTGCCAAATCTGGTCTTAATTCCCTGCCTTTTTAATTCCGCCCTTATGCTTTCGTATGAAAGGCCGTCGGCGACGCTCTGGAAAATAAAGCGGACAACTTTAGCGGGACCCTTGTCGATGGCGTAGCGTTTCTCTTTGCTCCCCTTTACCTTCTCGCTTTTTAGCCCGTAGGGAACTTGTCCTGTGACTCGCCCCTTTTCGGCAATCTTCAAAAGGCAGGTGAAAGTGTCGTCGGCCGCGCGCACGACATGGTATTCGTTTACGCTGAGGGCGATATTTTGGACAAAACGACCGTTCGCGTCATCGCCGTAATCCTCCTGAGTACTTATGACGCGCTTACCGACCTCTCTAAATTCCCGCGTGTGCCGCAGCATTTGCTCCATGTCTCGGCCGAAACGCGAGAGATTGAAAACAATTACGCAATCAATATCGTTTTCATTGACATAGTTCAACATCTCCAAAAATACGGCGCGTCTTTTCGGCTCCATACTGCTTTTCTGCTCTTGAAAAACTTTTTTTATCCGTATCCTATGCGTTTTTGCATAACTTTTACATTTGGCGATTTGCACCTCGCAGCTAATGTCGGCTTCTTTATCCTCGTCCGAAACACGGGCGAAGATGACACCGTGTACTGCCTGAGGTTTACCTTGAGCGGCTTTCCCTTGACGGCATTTCTCCAAAAATTCCTTATTCGCTGAAGTCATAGACAGGTACCTCCCAAAATATTGTCAAGGACGATGTCCGCTACCGCGGAGGCAATCTCATGGGATAGGTTGAAACTCTCGGGAAGGGCAGCCGCGCCGCCCTCCCTGAAAAGACGATTGAGTTCTTCTCGGGTGAAGGTTAGAGTAATCATAGCTTACCTCCAAGCGAGTATTCGATATCGCATGTGGATGTCATTTTTACGCCGTCTATCTCGCTAAAATCGGGCGGCTCTATTGGCTCAGCATCCTCATCCCCCCATTGTTCCGGGGCATTTACATCCATCTTAAAAGCATAGCAAAGCGGTTTGATTGGACCATTTTCGTTATGTCCGAAAACAAAGTCGCGGCATGTGTTTCTACCTACTTCATGGGACAAAATGCCATGAAGTTTAAGTTGTTTTAAAAACTGTATCAGAGATAAGGTGATTTTTTTACTGGGATAATTTTTGTTATGTATCTCAATATAATGATTGTATGCAAATTTAAAATATTGTGCTTTGATTACAATACGGCCTTCTTTTTTAAACCCGATTCGTTCTCCTTTATTTGAAAAGACATCGAATTGCTCCGCCGTGTCAAAATCTTTCATATTTGACAATAGGCTGTAGGTTTTACTACTTTTAAAAAACTTATTAAAATCCTTGCTCTCAAACTGCCCGTAAAAATTTTCCTTAATAAAATTACGGAGATTTTCGACTTGCAGTAAATGATTATAACTAAGCGCAGCTTCGATAGTATTTTCGCTAATTCTAAGAGTAAGCCATTCGATAAAGGAATCAATATCTATTGCTTTGCATTTTGCATTATCTCCTGTTGCGAAGAAATGATTGAACAGTGCTAACGACGCGGGGACATAGCGAAACAACTTCGCCAGTCTCTTCATAACGCCCAATGATTGTTTATTTTCGATTTGAAGTTGGTCAAGTTCTTCTAATATCTGCGTGTAGTATTTTTCCACAAGCGTGTCTGCGGCCGTCGGGTCTATTTTTAATAGTTCCATGAGATGCAGAACATATGCAGGACCGAGTAATGAATGGTGGCGTCTTGCGACTTCGGAGAGTGCATCCGCATGGGCGGCATTCCGACAAAAACTAGTTAATTTTAGTTCCAAATATCTTGCAAAGACGCCGCCGTTGGTTTCGGGAGTTATTAGACTTTTCTCGCTTGAAAGCCCAAAGAAAGTACAAAATTTGTTGCGTTTAGCAGGGTTTCCTTGTTTCGTGGCTCTTCCTTTCTCCTCACCGTGCGATAGCTGATACAGCACATGCTCATGGTCGTCGATTACGCCAGCTGTTAGGTCGTCAATTTGCATAAATATTCCGTTATCCTTGTCAATACCGCCAAACAAGTAGTTGGTTGTGCAGTTTGCATTATGCGTGGCAGGTAGGACGACATCATCATAGGTTGCAGTGTCAAATTCCCTTCCGTAACACGGGTTAGCAAAGACAGATGTCGAGAATTCGAGGTTTACAGTTTTTCCTAACGATGTTGAGGCTACATAACCGCAAGCTCCGGAAAAGCTCGGTAGCTTCTCTTGGTTATAACCGAGGAGCGAAGACCCTAACGCCAAGCCGAGAGCCATTTCGCTAGGATGCCAGCCATTAACATGTGTGTCGATTGTAGCCAAAAAAACATTTAAATCGCCGTAGGGCTTTGATTGATAAGCAGGGTTCATTTTGGGAGATGAGAGATGGTTCCCCCCGTAGATTTTGTCTGCAATGAAGAGCTTTTTCCCGTTATGCCTCACCCAACCTCTAAATTTGCTGGAATAATATGGTGTTTTCCTTAGCTCGCCATACTTTTCTTTAATGTAGGCTATTAGCTCGTGCTCGCTAACATTTCTAAGATAAAAACCCAGAGCCGCCAGCTTTTTGATAAGCGGATATCTGCCATTAGTATGATGGAGGAAGTCGTCAGGCGCGAAACTGCGGGTAATCATATCGTTGCCATAGAGAAACATAAACTCGCATTCAGGAGGACCTCCTTCTAAAAGGAATGTGACTGACTTAAGAAAGAGCGGGTCGCACTGCGCGGTGCGCTCCTCGTCTTGCTCGTCCAGATAGTACAATGCGCCGGTGTCATCCGGTTTTTCGTACAAGTTCTTAAAAAACTCATTGTTTTTCTGGTAATTTTTTTGCATAAATAAATAAGCTCCTTTTTTGCATAAAGCATAATTTTGCATAAAGCATAATGTTTTGTTCAACAGCAACTTTTTAAAAAAACAAAGTCGAACGCGCGCGCGTACGCGGGCGCGACCCAGTTAAAAGAGCCTTTGAGGATATCCAAAGGCCCTTTTCCACATATTTGATTTAGTCAATATATTATTATTTGGAATAAGCAAAGGAGGTAAAAAAATGCTTACGAACAAAAACGGTTCCCCAGAGACGGTCTGCTGGGGGCAGGAGGCTAAGGCCGTAACCTATGCAAAGTATGTAGCGGCTGCGCCAATCCAACAGGCTCAATCGCCGCCGCCAAAGGAGGAACAGCTGACGGATGTCGCAATCTATCTCCGCTACTCATCAGACATGCAGAATGCCGCTACGATAGCCAGCCAGAGAGAAGCCATCCTTAAATACTGCGAGGCAAACAAAATGAGAATCGTCATGGAATATGTCGACGAGGCTCTAAGCGGAACCAACGACCGCAGGAAGGCTTTTAGGAAAATGATGGACGATGCGGCAAACGGAGTCGTCCGATTCTCTGTGATACTGGCATATAAACTTGACCGCATAAGCCGAAAGGTGTCGGATCATTTACGGTTTAGGGAGTATCTGGAGGATTACGGCATCAAGATTATAGCGGTGGAAGGAAACTTTGACGACGAAAACCCGGAGGGCTGGCTCGGAAATCTCTTTCAAATAGGATTGAGCGAGTATTATATCAAGAACCTTAGGCGGGACACCCTTCGCGGACTATTCCAGAACGCTAGGGAATGTAAACATACCGGAGGCAAGCCCCCGCTTGGCTACAAGCTAAACAAGGAAACGCTAAAGCTGGAGATAGACGAGGAGCAGGCCGACAGCGTGCGCCGCATATTCACGATGGCGGCAGAGGGTAAAACATATCGGGAAATAGCCGACACTCTCAACAAAATGGAACGAACTAACGCATACGGAAGACCGTTTTCGGATTTCTTCCTTGACACGCTGAAACAGAGGAAATACATCGGCGAATATGTTTTCAACCTCACTCTGCCGGTGGATAAAAGAGGCCGCCACTACCGCAGGCGATATCGGGACGAAAGCGAGGTTATCCGCATACCGGGTGGAGTCCCCAGGATAGTTTCGGACGAGCTGTTCTATAAAGTACAGCGGCAACTGGAGCATAGGCAGAGAATCCGTCCTAATAAGCGCCGCAAATACTTGCTCAGCGGCTTCACCCGTTGCGAATGCGGATATGCCATGAGCGGAAGCAGCAAGCCCACGGGCAGAAACAAAAATCAATATTACTATTATCGATGCAGCTGCCCTAAAACATCCAAACACGAGGCGCACATCTGCAAAAACAGCACCATATCGATGGCTCTGCTAAATGAGTTCGTAATAAACAGTATTCGCAGCTTAATCCATGACCCGGAGGGGATAGTTAGCTTAATCAACGAATCGCTGACAGCAGAGGGGAAAAAGGCGAATGTAAAATTATACCATATAGAGGCTGCCGTCCGAAACTTTGATGAGCGCGTAAGAAAAAGCACGCCCGAAGAATGGAGTGAAATTCTATTTAGGCTTGTCAAGGAAATAAGGGTAACCAAGGAGCAGGCCGAACTGTATATCCGCCTTAACGCATTTATAAAATACAGCGAGTCCAAAGACCTGCTGTGTATGTTCACAAAGGATAGGATACACCTAAGAAAACTAGCACCCTATGTAAGAAAGAAAAGAAAGGAGAAAGAAGGAAATGAAACAGAAACAGAAAGCTGAGATAAGGAAACAATCAGCAGGCAAAAAGCAACCCAAATTCGTTGATTTATCAACAATAACAAAGAAGGTGTGGCAGCGGCTGGAGGAGGAAGTATCTTTTGAGCTAATACACAAGATACTGCGAGCCGAACAGTCTGTCTGCACCGAGCAACTAGCCAAAGGCGAAAAAATCATCATGTGGAACTATCTGACAATGTATACATCCATATATCCCGGGCGCAAGCTGAAATGCCCGATGAACGGCAAGACATACGATGTCCAGGACACCGTCAAGGTTAATGTCAGGATTGGAGAGGGTCTTCGCCGTGCCGTGCAGAAGCCTAAAGAAAATATGGAAGCTCCGATAGAGGATGAAAAGCTGTCGCCCTCAAGGAAGAAAAGCAAGGCAAAGCTATATGCCGACCGCTTCGTGCAGATAACTCCAAAGGACAAATTTATGGGGAAGAAGCCACCGGAGGTAACCGTATGAACAAGCTGCCCATAGACGCAGGTCGGCTCCTGCCACAATTCAAGCCCAACACCAACCAGCCCAAGAAGTATGTGCACTTGCCAACCAACACAAGCGGCGGCAACGCAGTTCAGCAAGGGGATAACTTCACCCAGAATGTGCAGATAAACTGCCTTTACCTAAATCACTCGCCAAGGCAAAAAATCCTTAAAGGAAACCACAGAGGCAACAAGAAGTTCAGACGGAGAAACGGAGGACACCGCAATGAGAATATACAAAAGAATGGAGGAACTAAGGGAGGATTACATAAAACTGCCCAAAGAGCTTGTTCAGGAAATGCTGTACGACCTGCTGATACTCGAAACGGAATACCCAGATATCGACGCTGCACAGGTGCTGCTGCTGGAGGGAGCCGCCGAGCTGGACGCCATATATCGCCTGTTTCCCTACCTGCAAAATCTGGTAGCCGAGGTAGATGAGACCGTCCGCTGCAAGGATAACACAAGCTATCGCAAGATAGTATGGATAATCTCGGATGACGGCATAGGACTTGTCGCATTCATAAGGAACGGAATATAAACTACAAATTCAACAAGGAAAAGTATATTACGAAAGGAATCAGCGATGCCATAAGGACGCCGCCGCACTCGCAAGACATCAAGAGGCGGCAAGAGACTATCATAGCGGCAACGAAAAGCCTTCCTCAATACCTCGAGCCAACTGGGGCGAAAATGTCGGACATTGGCACAGAGATGACCACAGGCGAGGTCTTCCGGACAGCGGTGCCGGCGGCAACCACAGAAAGAACTATGGGAAACTACACAAGCTACTAAGGAAGCCTAAACTAAGGCAGCCAGAACACAGAAAAACCAAAAGCAAAATTGAATATACAAAAACAACAGGTAAAGGGAGAGGCAAATTGAGCCTCTCCCTTTATTCTATTCTCAAAACCATAGGAGGTTATAAGAAATGAAAGACAATCAAAAGAAACTAAAAGCCGTAATATACATAAGGGTAGGAAACGACGGCAACACAGAAAGACAGGCGGAGAATATTCGCAAGAGGCTAATCCCATATAGGGACAGGCTGGAGATATGCGACGAAATCTCTGTCCTCGGGCAATCCAGCAGCGGCATAGCAAAGGAAGCCAAAAGAAAAATAATTGAACAGCTATCCCCGGAATGTGACATGGTGGTGTTACTGTCCAGAGACCGCTGGGCGCGCAATGTCAAGGAGTTTTTGGAGGATTCCGCCGAGGTGGAGGCTAAGGGCTGCAAGATATTAACAATCAACGAACTCGAGGAATATCTAAGCAAAAACGAACACCGTCAAAGGCTGTGGGCAGTAAGCGAGCAATGGTGCTGCAACTGCGACACAGGTTCCTCCGTAGGAATATTCTCCACAAAGGAGAAAGCCAGGAAGCATCTCGACAGGCTGGTAGAAAAGGAACTCTCGCAAGGCTTTGCTTCACAGCATACCGATAAGGACGGTAAGCCTAACGGCAACTATATACTGACAGACGACAGAGACGACGGACTGTGGGAGTTCTACGACAATCTGCATTACAACAGCGCATTCGTGTCGTTCGTAATGACCGAGGTAGAGGTGGACGCAAGAGACTAAGAAAAAAGAGCCTTTCGGCTCTCGCTCATTTCTTGTCGGAGTCTCCGTCCTCCTCCCTTCTGTCAAGAGCAAACAATACAGCCTCGTTAACAAGCCGGTTAAACGACACTTTATTTGTATTTACAATGTCCATAAGCCTCTCATATATATCGCCCTGCCAGCGTATGGTACGGTTAATCGAGTCGCTGTCTTTCCCCCCTCTGGGGATTCTAAATTTATCCATGTGACACCTCTGCAAAGTAATACTAAAATCTTACTAAATATGCGCAGACATATACAACGTACAAATGCAGATAAATATGCAGACAAAATCAAAATAGTGTGCTCTAATATCTCCAAAGTACAAAATAGTGTACTATACTAACACAAAATAGTGTGCTATACTATTTTCAAAGCAAATTGTAAGGAGAAAGAAGAGAACGAAAAGAAGTCATTGTCAGTAAAAGAGAGTAAGTTAATATATTATTTAATGAATGAGGTAAAAAGACTTAAAGAAGAGCTAAGAGAGAAAAAATTAATTGAATGAATATTTACAAATATTCGGTAAAAATAATATAAAGAGGTGTATAATGAGAAAGAAAATTAGTATTGTAATGTTAGTAATTGTGTTGGCTATGTTAGTTTCTATCGTAGCGGTCGCTTGCACTGGAGATCCGGATCCGGACCCTAAGCCCCAAGCGGGTAAAGGACTTGATGTCGCCTTTCTAAAAGACTTGAAGTTCGACCTTGACGGTGTTACAGGTTTAGCAATAGAAAAACGCGCCACCGCAGCACAAGCAGAGGTGAAAAACGCAAGCAAACTGGCAGTGGCCTATGCAGATGAGATTGTGGAAAAGAACAAGCTGGTCGGCGAAACAGAGGACAGGGAAGTCATTGAGATAATGTTGCGCACCAAGTTGGGAGAAGTGTTCTCTCAGGACGACCTACAAGCGCAGTTTAACAAACTATGTGTGAGCGGTAATTTTATCTACTTTGAACTTATCCCCGCCGATATCGCCGAGAATACTGGTGATGATGGTATGTATTACTACTACACCGAGGACGATTATGACGAGAGTGGCGAACTTAAAGAAGATGCCGAGCCAAAGTCAAGTTTTATCAGCCTAAGAACTAATTACTCTGGCGAAGCTCTTACAGAGTTTGAAAAGACTAGCGTGCCGAGCGATGTTGTTGGTGCGTTCGTGTATTCTATGGAGAACGAGAAGATATACGACCTTAGCAATAATGGATATGAGGTATTGGGTGTTGGTGTTGTAAGAGTCGGGGGCGAACTATACAGGGTGTCAATCAACGAAGACGATGTGATGGATGCGGACGAAGTGTTTAGTAGTTACCAAAAAGACAAAGTTCGAGATATTAGAATTGACAAGTATGGAAATGTATTTGCCAAGAGCAACACCAGCTTTGTCGACAAAGAAAAAAGAGTGTATGTGGAAGATGCAGAGAGCAATAAAGTCTGGTATTTTATGAATGACGAAGGTCAGGCGGTGCAGCTTAATGAAAGTGGTATCGCAAAATGGATAGATGGTAATGGTCTGCGTGAACTACAGGTTGACGATAACTTTGTACAGCGGAAAACTTATATGGATAACTTTTACTGGGAAGGTATATCTGATGGCGAGTCAATATATTATAGATCCACTATGGATTTTGATGTATGGGATATAGACGCTTACAATGAAATTGTAAATGATTTGGGATATAGCAAAAATTTAAGACTTTCATCAAGGGCTTTTGTTATAGTTAGTGATGAGGCAGCAGTGTGGCTTGATGTGGAAAATCCAGAAATAGGGGCAAATGTTTTTGAAGACTTTGCCTCAGAATACCCCAATGCTAAGCTTGATGATCCATGGGGGAAAAATCCTAATTCCTTCGTTGTACAAAGGCATGATGGCGAAACAACTTACGAGTTCTATTGGGACGACGAAGAAGAAACAGTAGATATACGAGTGCAAGAGGAGATTACCTCTACGCCTGTAGAAACAAAGAAATTTCAACCAATAAATTAAGTAAAAGCCAAATCAATAATGGTTAAAATATGGAAATGGGCAACTAAAGACTTTAACAGCATCTCCGAAGACAACACACCCAACTGGGTACTACTGTCCGAATATGTCCAAGAGAACACGGTAACAATCGGCGTCCCCATCATATAACAATATAATATCACAACTTAGGCCCTGCTCCAGAAGTGAGCTCACGGTCTCCGCAACTAAGTGGAGAAAAACTTAATATATTTTATTTAATAAATATGTTATTATAGTGAATAGCAGAAAAGGGCAAAGCTATCGTATCAAGATCGTAACAAATGGTTAAAAAAATCTTATCAAAATGCAAGGAGGAACAAGATGAAAAAGAGAACTTTATTAATAATGGCAACTATACTAATAGTCGTCATGCTCGGAGGAGTATTTGCCGGCTGTGTCAAGGACGCAGAAGACCCCAGCAAACTCGAGCCAACAGAAACCCCCAACAAACCTGAACCAACCCGTTCAGAACGGCTACTCAATGTACTCAAAGGCGTCTCAAAGTCTCTAACTGAGTACGACGAAGTAGGAATAGCCCCAAAAGGGTTTGGAACTGATGCTAATGTAGTAACAAAATCGCCCCTTAATTCCGCACCTATGAACGAGGAATACACTCTGCCGGAAGACGAAAACATATTCAATTTTGACGAAGAGGACTTCACTGACGCTCCTGCGGAACTGCACGGGAGAATTGGGAACTTTGTCGAAGAGGTATTGTTTAAGGGCGCCGACGGAGAGGAAGGCAGTATCACGGACTATGGATTTGAAGTAACCCAGACTTACTACTGTGATGATTTTCTCGTACTGGCGATAAGCGAATTTGACGAAGTCCAAGTGCAAGGGAATATGGTAATCGAGCGTGAAAATCCCATCGTTGGTGACGGGGCTCGTTTCGCAGATAGCAGTATGAACTTTATCGTGGATAGCGAGTATGGCCGGGTCTATGGGGACTTCATGGATACCGAATTTACAGTGAGTAACTCGACTATTGTCATAGCCACGAGTCATTATGAACATGATGTTATAAAAGTCTCGTTCACTGAAGAAAACATTATACAGACAGTGATAAACCCTCGTGGTGGTAAGCTTGTGGGCGTCTATAACGGAACTCCTATCTACTGCGAGGTCGATATTAATGCTATTGATCCTGATACTGGAGCGGAGTATCTGGTTGATCGCCTAGTGTATGCCAAGTTCATTGATGAAAATCAGTATTATCCTATTCGATGTAGAGAAACTGAAGAAGTTCCTATAAGTATTTATATTTACTATAAAAATGAGTGGGTTAGTATTACAGAGCTTTTAAATCACAATATAGAATTTTATAATAAAGATTTTGAGAAAGATTATATAAATCTGCCGCCACTTCGTTTATACGGAGTTAGCGAAGATAAACTGTTAATTCATGATGAGGACCAATTTTTCCCCAGCACACTCGGTGCAAATTATCTTTATTCACGTTCATATAATAATGATTATGATTATTATGCAGCAAACTACTCCGTCGGAGGAGAAACAGGTGACACAGTAACAATATCAGGACAAACTTTCCCCGTCTTAGAGATTCTGACAGGCGACTATATCTATTTTGAGGACGGAGAAGGAATCAGTTACATCGACTTTAGTATCGCTGACGGTAAAGAACTTCGCAACGGCCTATACAAGACCGAAGTCACACTTGAGGCCACCAAAGAATACTACCTTGAGAGCATCTCCGAAGACAACACACCCAACTGGGTACTACTGTCCGAATATGTCCAAGAGAACACGGTAACAATCGGCGTCCCCATCATATAACAATATAATATCACAACTTAGGCCCTGCTCCAGATCGGGCAGTGCTAAGACCATAAGAATGTAGACAGTGCAACATAGACAACCGACTTGCTGTCTACATTTTTTGTACACTTTATCAAAGGAACGAACATATGAGCACTTCAGCCACATTAGCGACATTGACCAACGCATTAAAAAACAACATTCGAAAGCATATATACAGCCGTGCCGAAGCCGTCGCCGACACGGTCAAAGCAGTAGAATTACTGTCATATCCTACTGACGACCTCACTGCTATGGGTCCATTGAAAGTCTACCTATTGAAAGAAGACGAAGACTGCCTAATAAGCTTCGACTTTGACCCAATCACTAAGATAGTCACTGTCAACAACATAGCTTCGAACTTGGATGATTCGCCGTTCGTCTTTAAGATATTTGATAACGATGATACTGCTAATACCCGTAGTCTGTTCGTCCAATCTACTCATGTTGGCGCCACAGGTAGTTATTTGACTGGGCTGATGACGATGGTGGTAGAAACTAACCAAACAGTGGGTATTGAACTACTTCTGGCGGTGGAAGCTGTCCCTGAGACTGCAGAGAATCTAACAATGAGGGGATTCCAAAAATGAAAACAGCAAAAAGCTGTTTGAAAATTAGGCGGTCAAAAAAAACCAACCCCGAACGCCAAACACTTGTTTTTCAGCCTGCGTGATGTGCGCAAGGTTCTAAACCTGCTCTCTCCGCCAGAAATGGGCTGTGGTTTTTTGGAACACAGCCCATTTCAATTATATTTGTCTGTCGGAAAATGGTATTGGTCTAACTTAATGTAATTTTTGATTTTTTCATATAATATCCTCACAATCATAAGCTTGTTTTACATTACTATTTACATAGCAATTGTTAAGCTTTTTTTAAACATCATCTGTTTTGGGGGAGCAAGGGCAGCTTGCTTAGCTGCCCTCATACCCCCCACACAACTGGTCTGCTTGAAAAATTCCAATAAGAATCCCAGCCGCTAGGCTTGGTAACTGCCTTCTGTTTGATAACGGCAGCCTCAACCTTTCGGGATAAAGGTATAATCTATACCGCCTATTGAGATTGAATCTCCGATAGAGTTATATATGCCAAAAACATTACTTTCATCTCTTAATACAAGTGTCAACTGCCCTTCTCCTTCGTCAAACTCAAACAACATGGCATAAGGTTCGCCATTTAATATGACGCTGCCGTCTGGCTCAATGTATAGTTCATCCTCGCCGTTTATGTAAGGCTTGCCGATAAAAGGCGCATTTTCAAATGGCAGCTCCGGCTCATCGGGCTTGGAATAGGTAGTTTCTCCTATAGTAACCGCATTATTCGTATAGCTTGCGGATGCGGGCGGAGTAACGCCGTCGTAATAATTGACTGTGAATGTGCGCTCTTGTTCGTCAAAGTCCGAGATATATCCGACTACTGTACCACTAATTCTTGTGTTTCCTTCCTCGTCAATGCTGAGCCACTCAGATTCCGACTCAGGGTTGGAAAACTCCCCGTTTGTAAAAGGCTGTCCTCTATAAACTGGGTTGTATTTTGTATAGGTAATATCGTCGTAGGTTATAGTATCGGCAGATTGGTCATAAATCAGCGTAATTGTATCCTCCCAAGATTCTACGGTGATAGTGATTAGATTTCCTTCGCTGACGGAGTCCGTCACATTACCGTTTACCATGCCATTAACAATGCCGTTGGAGTAAATCTCAATTGCGATGCCTTGGTAAGTAAATCTTCCCACATATACCGCCGGCGCATCGAACTCAATGCCGTCGTATATAAGCTTCCTTGTCGCTATGTGATATTCCCCTGCAACTGGCATAGACGCACCGCCGTCCGCCTTAAAGGACAGCGCAAAAACCCAGTTGCTAAAGCTTGTGACCTCAAATCTTCCTTGTATCCAGTTTTCGCCTACCGTGCCGAAATAATTGCCGTCCGCCATAAGCGAAATATTCTGCCCGCCGCCTCCCGTAAATTCCCCTAGAAAGGGGAGTCCCGCATAGAATTCTCCGTCATTGGCGCTATAGCTTTGGACATATACTCCGTCAAAAAGCACCATAGTATAGGGGTATTCCGTTTCAATTTTCGCATCGAAATTTATTCCGTCAAACATCAAAGCAACATAGATATAATCATCGTCTATATCGGTTATTTCAAATGTCCCGTCATATTCGGTTAGCCCTTCGAACATAGTAACGGTTAATGTATTGATGTCGAAAACAAAGTGCTCCGGATACTTGCCGAAAATATAAGAGTCTGTCAGCATACCGCCGTAGGTACTGGTTGCTGAGGTTAGCTCTGCGGTAATATTGACGGAAATATTTTCCCCTGCATAGTCGGCAAATTTCATCAGCGTTATTTGCCCGTATTCTACCTTAACGGACGGGAAGGGTTTGCCCTTTTCCACGATATATTGCATACAATACCGACTTAATTCTTCGTCCTCGGACACAACCGTAACAATAGCGTAAATAGATTCGTCCAATCTATCTAACTCTATTGTAGTATCTTCGATTGTCGCAGTTATTTGCTCTGTGGTTTTGTCATAGACATAGAGCACTCCCCCTGCCGTCAATGTCCATTGCTCCTCCGATTCCTCTGCTGTGTAGTAAAAGCTCGCTCCGAGTAAAGAAATTTGATTCTTGTTAATTATAAGCAACATACCGTCGGTTTCATAATAACCTAGAAATTCTGCGCCTGTATAATCCGAAGTCTCAAATATACAATAAATTGCCATATCCGCATTAAACACAGTTTCGGGAGTAATAAGCCCTTCCGAAGTTACCTCCTCGGTCAGGTAAAATTTGCCGAAAGCCGCAAAGCTGTCGATTTGTTCTGCGGTCAGTTTTCCCCCGACCGCCACCATAATTGCCGGGATTGCGCCTATAGGCGTGTCTACCGTAAAGGAAAGGATATAGTCCTCACTGTTCAGCTTTATCAAATCCTCGAACATCGTATCGAGGGTAGGATTATAGGTATAACTGCAGTAAGCGTTGCCACCCACATACAGCGTAATGTCAAAGCTGTTGTCGCTCTTTACCGCCGTATATGTAGCATCCGTTATTACCGAAGGGTCATCCTCATCATAAAGCAGGGCATTTTCGTTGTCCGTAAACCTTAACTGCAGGAAAGCTACAAGCGGTGCGCTGGGCTCGTCAAGCACCGTATACCATGTTGTTCCGACAAACGGATAATTTATTGTGATAAAAAATTCTGTAAAAACACCACTAATCCAATTGGGCATTGCCTCAGGGTCTAAGTTCCAATGCTTTGCAGTTACTTTGACCGTCTGCGACTCGCCGTCCATATCGGGCTTGTCGCTGTCCTTGATACCGTAGCGGCTGGAGGGCAGTTCTATCCAACGCTCACCGAATAATGTCGGTATTTGCGTTTCGATGACAATGCCTTCAAGGCTAAAGGTTTCGCCCGCATTATAAACAGTTTTCGGAAGTGTTTTTGCCCTTAATACCGCCCCGCTCAAATTCATATCCGTCGTGTCATATACATTAATTCTGAACAGCTCGCTTTTTATGCTGTTCATAAAAGTGGGGTCGCCTATGCACACCTTGATAGGCTGGCTTTGTCCCTCTTGTAGCACCGTGTCCGCCGTGATTATGTTGTTATCAAAGTCAATAAACTCGTATTCGTCGGGGGATGCGTATTCCCAATGCTCGTCCTGATAAATCTTTTTGACCACTATTCCATCGGGGTTGAAGGTGTCGCCGACCATATAATTCGATTGAGTGGGAGCGGTGGTTACCTCTAACGAAGTTAGGTATCTGTAGGGAAGCGTCAAAGTATATTCAAAATCCTTATAACCGCTTGCGTTTATTAGGCGGAAGTTATATTTATACACTCCGTCCGCCGAATATACGGGAATATTCTCACTGTACCAATAGTTTACATCAATCCAATTACCCCAAGTTTCGCCGTTATCTTCGCTGGTGCGCACTATCAAATAATAATCGTCCCAACTTCCTCCTTGAATAGAAGAGAGAACCAAATAATAATCATCCGTTTCGGAAACATTTCGGACAGAAGCCGAAGTAGTAAGACCTGTAACCTGAGAGTCGGGTGCATAAACCACCTTGACGGTGAAAACGCTCTCATAGCCGCCGCCCCGTACGACCTTGACCTTAATATCGCACATCGAGGTTACCGTCGGGATATTTTGCACATAGTTTGTGCCGTTGTCCGTACTGTATGTTATAATGTCGCCGACTTGCGTACCGCTAAGCACGAAAGCCAATGCTTCGCCCGCCACGATATGCACCATAGAGGGAGCTGCAACATCGGGGACATCGGTTTTGTTTATCCATATGATAAAGAATTCTCCAACGGTCAAATAGGTGTCTTTGGTTACCCTGAACTGCACCTCATATCTTCCTGCGTTGGTAAATTCGGGCGCAGTTTCGCTCCATTCGCCCATACCGTACCGATACTCCGCCTTTGCGCCGTCAGGCAAAGCAAATTCTGCCGTTACGCTCTTAGGCGTTCCGTCATAATCAAAAGTCTTATCCGCTATAGACATGCTGTCCGCATTATCAAACGGGCGTGCGGTGATGCGGATAGAAAGCTCATGGACAACCTTATCCTCGTAGCCGTCTTTTGAAAACTTCACCTCGGCGAAAAGCTCGCCTACCGTCGTAAGAGAAGGCTCGGTGGCTGACCACTCGCCGTACTCACCGCTAAAAGTCGTCTTTGTGCGGTACGAAACGGTCACTTCCGTAACACCCGTAGGCGGCGTTACCGTGAGCTTGCCCTCTATACCGTCCGAATATATTTGATTAAAAGAAGAAGCCGAGCCGCCTGTGAATTCTATTATATCCCTTTCCTTTACCCTGACCGAAATATTGCCGCTTAAATCCGTGCTGCCTATCAGCCTGTACGGGAGGTAATAATATCCCGCTGTATTTTTGTCGTAGCTGGAAGTGTCTATAGTGTAATCGGTATCCTTGACAAGCGTCTTTGTCGAACCGTCGCTTCCCGTTCTTGTAATAGCAAAACCTGCAAGATTTAAGTCCTCACTCCATGCGTATTCGGTCTTAGCGGGATTAGTAACGCTATAATAATATGTAACCGTGTCTATCTTTCCTTTTAGCTTATCAACGCTGCCGCTTTTAAGGTTAGCCGTTACAATCGCCAATGCGCCCGTTTCTTGGTTAAACGACACAAGCACAAGCGTTTCGCTTTTATAGAAAGTGAGCGGCTCGCCCGTAAGCAAAGTCCAGCCCGAATCGGAAGCCAAGTACAGAGCGACATACGCCTCGGCATCGGCGGCACTTACACCCGTATAGGCTTTTGCATCGCCCGAGATAAAGCTTGACGCATCTATTTCCAAATGGAAATCCGACCTAAGCGACGAGGCGGTTATCGCAGGCGCATCGGCAGGTGTGCCGTCGGTAAAACCTATCGCACTTTCTTCTTTTGGCGTTGTGTCATCGCATGCGGCGAGCGCAAATGCGCTGACTACAAACACCGTTATCAGCATAAGCATCATACATATCTTTTTTACTCTTTTCATACTTTCATCTCCTTAAAATTTCTATTTTAAACGGCTACCGTTTCCAGCTCCGGAATATAGATAAATATTCTTAAATTTCATTTTTTTGTCCGTGAAAGGTTGCGTCATTTCTTTATCTTTGAACCATACTAAGCCTCTTAATTCCTCGGGGACAACGATAGTTCTGTTGAAACCGAATTTTCTCCTCATCCACTCATTATCGTCCACAAAGAAAAACACCGTCCGTTTAAATAAGAAGAACAACAGTATCAAGAGTATAAACAGCATAGCAATGCAACCTACAACTATTCCTATAATCGCTCCGATAGGCAAGCCCTCATTGTCCTTTTCCGCTATAAAAACCTCGATGGCGGAGCTGTCAACATATTTTATCTGCGTGCCGTCGGTATAGGTAACACGGCAATAATATGTGCCGCTGTCCGAAATATTTCTTACTGTAATAGCTGAGTCTGTTTGCCCCTCGATAATGTTCTCGGGTAAAACAGACCCTTTGTACCATTGATAAGTTACGGAACCTAAATCGTGGCTTGCGGTAACCGTAACGGAATAGTAAGCTCCGTCATATGTTCCCGAATGTCCGACAGTATCAATAATAGCGGGAGATTTAAGAATCCATTTCGCCGCAAAAGTTTTGTTGCCGACACTGCCTGTCGGGATTGCGTTGCCTTCTGCAAAGCCGTCGAACAAATATCCCGTCCTTACAGGCGGCTGCAAGACAATCGCACCGCTCTCTACCGTATATGTGTCTGGGTTATCGGAGTGATTTGTGCCGCCTTCAAGGTCATAGTCTACCATATAAACTTCGGCTGTCCATAATGCGGTATAGATTAGATTTTCGGCTGGCATCTCCTCCACAACCGCCTCATTCCAACCGTCAAAAATGTATCCGTCCCTTGACGGATTGGCAGGAGCGGTAATATCCGCCTCATACTTGACGCTTCCCGCAGTATATTCTCCCGAAAGCGTACCGCCGCTCGTTTCCCAAACGAGAGTATAACTGTTGCGGGTGTATAAGATATGGACGACCGTGCTGCCGTCGCCTGCAATTTTTTGCTGCTCTACCGTTTGCGCAGTAAAACCCTCGTAGCTTTTTGCGGACGCTGCGGTATCGGTATCGGTAGTTCCTACAAGGTTTTGATTATCGTTGGTTACCGTTTCGTACCCGTCGCTGGCTAAATTCTGTTTGCTATGTTCCACCTTATAAAAGGTATTGGCTTTTGGAACTCCCGCCGCAGTTAGGGATATATCTCCCGTTACAAAATCAGCGTAAATAATAAGCTCTCCGATGCTTGAATTATAAGTAAAGCCGTCTGTAGATAGCGGATTTCCTTCAACTTCGACTAAAACGCTTTCTGGCAGATTATAGCCGTCCGCCGCAGTAAGCGTCGTTCTATATTCACTTATATGTATCGCCTTTCCCTCTCCCCAAGTTCCCTCCGCCGCAGTTAGGTTTGTAAGAAAATGTTCTACAGCGTAGGTTTTTTCATATAATCCGCCG
>Ga0265293_10005232_pt1 | contig 21910 bp, 12 predicted proteins | sample Munlanlewell138R_FD_192505 | JGI IMG/M metagenome (GOLD analysis project Ga0265293, IMG submission 192505) | Leachate microbial communities from a municipal landfill in Southern Ontario, Canada - Leachate well 138R | ecosystem: Engineered > Solid waste > Landfill > Unclassified | place: Canada... | reverse complement strand
AACCTTTTTTCTTTTGCAAAAAGAAAAAAGGTTCCCCCCGCGCAAAGCTCTCGGATTTACTCAATGCGCCAAGTGGGGCCATTGATAAATCGTGTAGCCGTTTTAACACCAAGTCGCGAAACGGTGCATCTCTCTTTCTGCCCTTCGTAATTCAGAACAAACTTAAACACAAAGCCCATGAGTGCTCCCATAAATTGGCTTTGCTGTGCTGAAAATTTGAACGAAGCACTAGGAGCGAACTCTCGTTGATAGAAGAGAAGAAGCGAAGCCACGGGGGGGATGCCGAGATCATTGGCAAAAGCAATGCAAGAGATGCTGACGGGATTCGCTATCGTTCGAATACAAAATTCCCATAACTCGCCGGAATCATAAAACGACGTTGCATTTTTGTAGACTGACACGAAATTTGCATCAATTCTTTTGATAATTGTTGTCGTTTTAATGGACAAGACATGGTCACACATTTTCGTTCCCTGTTCTGAAATTGAGCTTTTAAGCGACAGCTATTACAAGCATCACTCCCTAGCGATGGAGTCTAGGAAAGCGAATAAAGAGTTGCTCTGCTTTGTTTGAGTCAGTCAGCATCTTATTTCGTTTAGCCTAGTTCTCTGAGGCTATACTTGCGTTTGAATGTATCGCGAATCACATCAAACACATTCTCACCATATTTAGTTGTCATTTTCTCCATCGCTTTTATCTTACACTCTTCACGAAGCTCAAAGTCAGCAGTTTCGATTACTTGGTCTAAGCATGCCTTGCGGCATTGGTCGAGCCAAAGTTCCGCAAATTCGAAGAAAATCGCTCGTTGATCATCAGAGAGCCAAAATAGTGGAGACGTTGAGCGAAATCTGTCATTGAGAAAGAAGAAACAGCATCTATTCTCGCTGAGGTTCTCACATGTGATTTTGGATAGCTCAACATGATCATACGTATCTGCGCTAGTCTGATCCCTAAAGAACTTTTCATTCACTTTAAAGAATTCATCAAGAGCATCCGTAAACACCTTTTGTCCGTAACTGGCTAGCAATTGTTCTTTAGCTCTTTCCATCGCATCCTTGCGATTCTTTTTGGTTGCTTCCTCAGTTATTTCACTTATTTTTATTCTGCCATGGACGATAAACCTTTTCATAGCCTCCCTATACCAGAGCTTACCAAATTCACGGAGAATGATTCGATGAACCTTAGAAAGAGATAGCATGGATTTCATAAAGAAAATGCTATCATCAGCGATCAAAGTGTCGAAGTCCTCCAAGCTCTGTAGATCTCTCAATAGAATACGTAAGTTAGTTTTTGGAAAAATAATTTCTTCAATGCAATATAACCAACGTGAATTTTTAAAACTTTCGCGACGTGCATTGTATATTTTGGAGAATTCATCAAGAAATGCATCAAATTTTTCAGCGCCGCACTTCGCTTGCATTGATTCCATCGCTCGAATTTTGCTTTCGCGGCAGAGAGCGAAAGCAAAGTCATACCGCGAGGGTACGAGATCAAGGGCTAGGATCAGTTGGCGACATTCTTTGTGCCAGTGTTCTGAAAACTCAATAAAAATGGCTTGCTGCTCTTCGGAAAGCTTCAATATGGAGTGAAGTAAAAAATCCCAGTCATCAATACTACGAAAAACTCCTTCTAGGGCCAAATCTTCGTATTTTATTTTGGGATTCACTCGTCCACAGGCATCGGACGTTTGCATCTCTCGGTAGAACTTTTCATTTGTTTTTGAGAACGCATCGCGTGCTGCAGCAAACGCCTCTGCCCCATACTTGGTGTACATGGCTTGAAAGGATATTTCCAGCTCCTTTTTATTACTCATCAATTGCTCAGTAGGAGGAGTCTCGTCAAACACATAACGGCAATGGTGCCAGTATTGCAAATGCTCCAAGAGCATTTCGCGATGCTCAGATGAGAGAGAGTGCATTGTTTTTAAAAATAGAATTCCATCATCCAGACTCGAAACGACGATGCCTCTTTGAAGCATGTAACTATTAACTATTTTTAGGGGAGGTTCATTCCACAGAAAATCTAGAAGGGGAGGTCTAGGATAAGCAATGTCCATGAAGGAAGGGCGAGGGAAGAGGAGCTCTTCGATCCCGTTGCACCATAAATGCGTTCTTCGCATATCATTCAAGTGTTTTAAAAAATCATCATAAGCCGATTCGAACACCTCTGCACCATACTCGACTGCCATTTCTTCATAGGCCTCAAGGCGGGTCTCATCGGAAACTCTTCTAACCTCAGCCAGTGAACGGAACATAGCAGAATTATTATATAATGCATCCCAACGTTTTGAGAATTCTCGCATCATTGATGCTTGTTCATCTGTAAGCTGAGCCAGAGCGGGTGCATAACGGAATGCCTTAGGAGAGTCGGGTGATATAGATGACATAGAATAGTCATCACTTGCCTTTAGATATTGTTTCATTGTCATTCTCCAATTATTGTTTTGTTGGTGGCACTGTAAATGCAAAAAGGGCGTTTTTAAATTTTATCTTCACAATTTGTCATCCTCCTCGTTCTCTTGTGCGAGATGCTCAATGATGCCTTGATATTTTTTCATATATTGCTTCGGCATGTGTACGCTAAGCTCCATGTTGGGCTCAACTGTGTTATGGCTATCGCTTTGGTCTAGCGGGACTGTTGGTGTGAGGTGTCCAGCAAAAAACAAAAAATTCCAAAAAACTTCTGATGACATTCCACTGTCAGGTGTTTCCAATAACATCTGTTCGTTGAGCTTAATCTTGATACTTTCGCGATTGAGGAGCTTTTCGAATAGGGAGTGTTCAGATCTCATATGTTTTCTAAATCCGCGGGCGATAACTTGATATTTATCAATATAATCGATATTTTTCATATACTCTATGCCTTGGGAACTTTTGTGCTTCAAACAAATGACTTCCTTAATGCTCTCAATATTGTAAACTTTTACAGCCCTGCTCTTATTGCCAATGGTGTAGCTATCGCAATGTGATTCTAGTGTTTCAACTCCGTGTTCATCGTGTTCGTTGTTGGACATAAGCAATTTTCTGTACTCATCCTCTGTTACACCAAATTTATCTGCAGCGAATGTGCTTAGCATGGAGCTAACGTATATGTTATCTATGCTGGGGAAGAGACTCTCTTTTGAAGGGTGCCAAACGCCCGTCATTACAGCAAAGTCAAGAAAAGGATTGTTTGTGAGGATAGCAGCAAAAAAGCTTCGGAAGCGTTCCAAAACTTTTTGATAGTAGGTTCTATCGTAGGGATATAGTCTGCTATCGAAGCTCTTATTGTAGGCAAAACGAAGCGGCTCATCATAATTGTCGATCAGGAGAATGACTTTCCTTCCATGTTGCTCGTAGAGTAACTCGCATATAAGCTGGAATATCCACACGAGGAAGTCTTTGTTTGGCTTGGTTCGTCTTGCTATATCAATGCGCTCGGTATAGAGATCAGCCTTCTTAAATCCTGAAAATTCCGCGTAGCGAAGCTCGTAAACAAAGCAACAATATAGCAAGTCTATGATTCTTGTAAAGAGATGATCGACTGCGTTATCACAGGATTCCTTATAAAGAAATCTATGGGACCAATAGTTGAAGTCGTGCCGATTCAAAGACCGAGCCTCATAAGCGGTTCCTTGATACCAAGCATAGTCTATTGAACCAAAATTTGACATGTCAAGAAAATCATCTAACTCCTGAAAATCCAAAAACACCACAGGACTTGAGCCAATTCGAGCGAAATGTGGCGATTTGCTGATGGCCAAGTGACGGAAATTCTCTACACTTCGATCTCGCGCTCTGATATCGAAAAAATTGCTCAACATCGATAGGCTTGTTGATTTTCCGAACCCCTCGGGGCGCGTGATGAGGACGAGGCTAGGCTTTGCATTGAGAATGTCATCGATCAAGAGCGTTTTATCGATGAAGATAGAATCGGTGGTCTTTTCCAAAACAGATTTTGCCTTAGATTGGCTAAGTAGGTTATTTTTGATAAGTTTTGTAAAAAATTTATTGATTTCATCTGTGTTAGTGGTCAAGTATGTAATGTAATCACGATCCATATCTGCTTGCCCTTTCGAGCTCGAAGCGAGAAATCGTTTCCTCTTTTTCTTTTCCCTATTTACATCATGATGCCCTCTTTGCGCAGATCGTTTATTCTTTCCCTGCGAGTATTTTGAGTCTTCTCCATCCTTTGCCCTTGCCTTAATCTTTGACAACACAAGCAATCCAAATCTTTGGGCTTCAGGCCCAAAGCTGTTGTTAGCGTTGACGAGTTGCTTCAAGATGGTTTCTGGTCTTTTGATCTTTCCTTCGACAAAGAGTCCCATGATGAGCGCAGTACGATCGCAATGGCAATGCTCTTCATCTATGAGATATTCCCCATCGTTTTCAGTCAAATCTTCCTCATTGCCGTGTTCATATTCTAAGAGCCCAACAAGAATATCCAAGCCAGCCCTCTTCGCCCTGCGTTTAGGTGAGTTGAATAGACATTTCACAATATGTAAGATGTCCCTGTCAGATGCGTATTTGACAATGTTTTGGGTGAGGTTTTGATGATGTTTTTCAGGGCTAACAGCATAGTAGTTGCATAATCGAGGCAGCAAAGTTTTTCTAAAATCGCTCAATGACATGAGTAAAAAAGTTGCAACACTGTATTGTGCATCGCTGACTTTGATAACGCCTGTGATGATATCAAACAGCAATTCTTGTTGAGTCTCTTGTCTTGGTGGAAAAAGACACACGAAGGGTAGCAGAATTTCTAAGCGTCTCTCATAGAGGGTCGTTGCGGGTTCAAGTTGGGTAAGGTAGTGATATGCTTGCTGCGCGTAGTTGAAGCCTTCATTTCGAGACCTCTCAGAAAGAATCGCAGCACATAGGCACATCTCATAGATCACTCTATTTTTATTGTGCGGCGTAGTCCCTAAACCCACAGGCAGGGCACTTATAAAGGAAGCATAATCCTCTGCAGCATGAATGCTACCTGTATGTTCTAATAACTTGCGAAGGCATTCGAAATGTAACTCTACTGCATCCGTTGCATCCATATTAAGATAGGAAAAAAAGAAGCCATTATCCCGAATCATTGATATTTCATCACAATCATCATTGTATAGATCACTTTCCAGACTTGTGAGTTCTTCTATCATTCTTCGTAATGAAGAGCCGATCTCTGCCCGATAATCAATCCCCATCGTCTCTGTGAGCAAAGCTAATGCGGCGCGGAAGAAAATCGCTGGCTCCGCCTTCAATGCATATTGCTTGCATTGCCAGGAAGCATTTTCTAATTTGATATAGCTTGGGATAACAGGGAAGAAGGCCGACAACTTTGCTGTTTCGATATCTTGTAAAAGATACGCATACACGGATTTATATTCCTCAGATTCCCACAAAAAGGCTAAGTCAGCAAAAGTTCGAGCCCTGCAGTCATTGGCCTTTAGCGAATTTCGAGCCAGTTCGCAACTCATCTCTTTGTCACCATTATGGCAATACTGAACCTTTAAGCCATAAAAGTGCTCAACGACATCGTCGCTTTTTAGCATGGCTTGACGGCTTTCATTATTGACCAGAGCCTTTGCCATGCGTTCGACATCTCTATAGGGTCGGGCATACATGCCTGTCTTGAAGAATAATGGGAAATCATAAAAAGGAGAATAATGTCCGCTGGTGTATCCCTCAGGATCGCGTTCTGCTGCGATCTTGAGCAGAGCTATATGATTCTCTAAGCGCCCATAACACGTTAAGTCCACAAAATCAAAATACATATAAGAACGGCTTTCAAAGCTTTCGTGTATTTTCTGATAAGTAAACAAAAAGTTCTGAAGACCCTCAATAAGATCGCTATTTTGGCATTTAAATATCCCACTGATAAACATGGGGGACGGAAGTTGGTTGATAGCGTTCTGAATTGTCTTTTGGCAAAGAGCAATGATTCTTGGATTGCCTTTGTCAATTTCGAGAGCCAGATAATCACTTACAGGGTAAAGCTCCTTTTCTCTTACATGGAAAAGCTCCTCTTCTCTAAAAAAACCTTCTTCGTAAGGATCGTAATAAAGGCTAGGAGCGATGAATTCATCCTGAAAACAATCCTCAAGCGTGAACCCTGACTGTTCGAAGAAAAACATGAGTACAAACAAATCCGCAGCAGTATTTTCATGATGATATATCTTTCGGCTTAAATATGGTGGTCCGGCGTAGCGAATGTATTTGGGCAAACGAGCAAGAAGTTCAAAAAAATCATCGGTGTATTTACCGAGGTAAGCCTCGAAGAATACTCTAGATTCGCGTAAAATTCCCAGATAATCAAAATAGGCATTCTCGACATCAAATGTTAAATTTGGGCTATCACCAAAAATATGTGTTGGAAGATAATCCAAACCATAATATGTTTCAGTAAATCTTGGAAAAGATAAGTCATCTGTATAGTCTATCATATTCTCGTGCGCGGAAAACCATCTTTCAAAGGCATCTGCTGCGAGTGCATTGCGGTCACAAGAACGCTTCTCTACTTCGTCAAATATTTCAGTTTGAAAGAAATAATGTTCAGAGTGGACATATTCGCCTTCACTAATTGCCCAAAGATCACCTGCGCTAAATATGGCGCGATGGTAAAATTGTAAACAGTACTTGTAGACGTAAAGCGAAAGAATGGGCACATCTTTAGGAAGCTCAGCCAGTAAGCTTAGCCAATCTCTAATTCCACCATGATAGAATGTAAGAGGGTAGGTGTGTTCGAATTTTTTTCGTAGTTGTTCTGTTACATGGAACTTTAGTTCTTCGCGCATGGTAGTCTCTTGCAGAAAATAGTCGAAGGTAATCGGAGCAGGATACCTATATGTGACGCCTATTATAGGGAATTGCGGAATTGCTAACAAATGGATTGGGGTCAAGGATAGTTGCAAGAAATTGCTTGTGTCAAAGTCTTTCGCAGCTAGCCATGACTCCCAGCCCAGCATTGCAGCATGCCCCAATCAGGTGGTACAAAAAGCTTGCATTGCAAGGTTTGACCTATTAATCCGACATATATATAGGTGATATCTCATTCAAGTTGTGTTAATGTAACAAATCCATTGTGATTTAGCAATGGAAAAATTAACAAGCATTTTTACAGGTTAATGAACGATATGAAATCAGACGCTAGGAAATTAAGCACTGAAGAGCAATACCTTTTGCGGATACGCGCAGTCGATATGTATTTCAAACATAATATTACTCAACGTCAGATTGCTAATTTGCTTTGCATTTCTCGACAACACATAAACAAATGGTGTAAGGCATTTGAAGAAAATGGTTATGAAGGACTGGAAATGGGGATACGTGGGAGACGAGCGCAGGAACAAATAGCTCTCCAACATCTTCAGTGTGCTAGGATTGTTAACATAATTAGGGCTCGAACCCCTGAGCAAGCTCCCATTTGCACTTTGGGAACGAGTCACTGTTAGAGAGCTCATTAAAAAGTTGTTTGACATCACACTTAGCCTTAGCTGTGTCGGTAACTATTTAAAACGCTGGGGAATGACTGCGCAGCGCCCCATGGAACGCGCTTATGAAAGAAACCCCGTAGCAGTAGAAAACTGGAAAAACGAGACGTATCCACTTATTGAGAGAAGAGCAAAAAAAGAAGATGCAAACAACTTAATATTTTAATTCGAATTCATTGAAATATATTGAACAATGTGTGTAATGTATTTACGTGTCGGATTAATAGTTATCAACAATACACCGAATGATTTTTTGGGGAGGAGTCTCAGAAGTATCTAGGGCATAGATAGATGCTGTTTTGAAGAACTTTGCCCCAGGTAGTTCTCTGTCTACCGCATCTTGGATCTTTTTATAGCCCAGCAAGTTCATGGATTCAGAGACCATTCTACCTATGCTCTGTCTGAGGAACTCATTGCTGAGATCCACTTTGCCCTCGCAGTATGCTTCTATGTCTTTGACATAGGCCCTAAGTGCTGCTTTTCCATCCTCTGAGCAATCTACAGCTAAAATTCTGAGATCCTCCTTAAAGATGATGTTCTCATAGATGTACTGAGCATCCTTATTATCAGCTAGCACATTGAGGGTGGAAAAAGATTTAACAAATTGATCAAAAGCTAACATCTCAATCTCCTTTTTAAGGCAGGACACCTTGGTAGTCAATCTGCCAAAGTGCATGTAAAAGTAGCAGACAAGTCATGTAATACCCTAGATAGCACGCTAAGGCTAATTCGGGAGAATTTGCGTTCTCCAAAATGTCTGCATACAATGAGTAACGCATTCTGCACACAGATCGCTGGTCAGCGTCGTGCATTTTGCTTCACAAACTTTCGTTACACAATCTGTACACTCCAAAAATACTACAACTCTATCACTGCGGGATATGTTTTTGCCTGTCGACTCGACCACCTTATCTTCAATAGCCTCCAGCATTCTTATGCACGCTACAGTCGTCCGATTGGAATCAAGCGCAATGATGCACTTTCCTACTGAGCTCTCACAGCGAGCCGCCCACCAATCTTCGCAGCTTGGCTTAACAAACATGACAGAGCGTGTCGACAACTATGCCATCTTTACTGCTTGTGTTCAATTTCAAGGTATCCTTTACAAGCTTGCCGCAGATCACTAAGGATTGCCTCGTCTCGATTTTCGCAGCAGGATGAAGTTCTTGCATTGAAACCTCATATTTCACAGCTCCCTTTTGATGCTTTTCTCCTTCACAGCTACAGATAAGCCCAGAACTACCAAGAAACACTAAAATCGTGAGTAACGCCTTTCTCATCATTCCTATCCCCTCTCCTCAAAATGCCAAATAGATCCATTAATAGAACACGAAGCCCCGTGAATCCCATATCGTTCAATCTTGCAGCTCATGGTCGTGGGTTCACATAGCGTTTCAATACAGAAGTCCCAAAGTGTCCCAGAGTTCACAAAGCCAGAGAAACTTGGGAAATGCACTGTGCAGCGCAATCCCTCCCTAAAAAGCAGTTCTCATCTGTTCAAAAGGAATGATTGGCATTTTTAAACTATCCTCAACGTTAGAGAATCGAGCGCTTGAGAAAAGCGTCCATTCAAGAAGTCAGTATATCTACAAAAGACTAAGCCGTCAACCATTAAAATCAACATAAATTAAAACCCTATGAATTCCGCGGGTTATATGCCGCTTACACCCCCTACCTTTGCCTAATCAAGAATTTAACTTATCAAGGTTCGCAAATCAAGCGCCAATGAGACCTTCGCGCTGCAAAGGACATTATAGAGACCCATCCACTAACTGTCAACATCCAAAATCAACAAAACATAAAATTGTTTGAAGTATGTGGGTTATCTGTGCCAATTCCGAACCCCCTTGGCCCTGTAAGGCCGAAGTTACTCATCATTTTCAAGGTTCGCAAACCGAGCGCCAATGAGACTTTCGCGCTGCAAAAGACATTATAGAGACCCATCCGTAAACCGTCAACATATAAAATCTACAAAGCCAAAACTTGTTTAAAAAATGCAGGTTAAGTATCGCTTGCTCACACTCTCACGGGAGACTCTGGCTAATGATCCCCTGCCTTAGCGAGCAGATAAATCATGCAATTCACTCATATTATTTTGCAAATCATCGAAATGTCGCAATAAATAAGTGGCAATGGCAAATATTTTGAATTTTCTTTGCGTAGCGCCGTCTGCCGCTCCGCCAAGGGTCTTAGCCCCATGGAAGCTTTTCTGTTTTCAGTCTTTCCCTAAACAGACCTTGAGATTGCCTTGGATAGCCGCTCGCCGAGGGGGTAGCGCGGGATCGCCGAGAAAAAGGCGCAATGTTCGCATTTTGTGCGGTGGTTGAGTGTTTAACGAAAACATCGCACAAAATTTGCGAATATTAGCGAACTTTGCGAGGAAGCCCGCGCGAAGGGGGCGGCGAAGCCCCCTGCCAAAAAATAAATATAAAGTATGCTTAGACTCGTATATTCTTGAATTCAAGCAACGATTCGCTAGCATAGTATTGTGTTGCACGTATCTTCGTGCATTGTAGCTTAGTTTCGATAACCTTTGGAGGCGAAAATGAAGAAATTCTTATTTTTCATAGCTGCGTTTAGTTTAACTTTTTTAGCTTGTGACGACAATGATGCTCGCATTATTGTGTGCAAGAATGACCAGACAAAATGCGTGAGACAACAAGTGTCTGTCTGCACAAACGGCGCTTGGGCTCCGCCTATTGCTTGCCCTGAAAATCAACTTTGCGATGCGGTAGAGCAAAAATGCAAAGAGGGAGGACAGCCACCCCACGAATGTGAAGGCGACTCCCAAGTTTGTGACATAGCCAATGGACTGCACCAACGCTGGGTCTGTGTTGATGGCACTTACGAACCCTTCGATTGCAAAGCAGACGAGGTTTGTGTCGCAACGAGTACGGGAGTGGTGAGTTGTAAGGAATGTATTGTAGAGAATGAAAAAAAATGCCGAGGAAACAACATTGTTGAGTGTAGTGGCGGTGTTTGGAACACCATACACGAATGCCGCGAAGCTTGTAAAGACAGTAGCGACGAAGGTCCGCGCTGCGATGACCCTGTTCCTAGCGACTGCACTGAAGCTAACGCTGGGCAAAAGCGTTGTAGTGCAGACAAAAGCAGTATCGAGATTTGCCAAAACCTCGCCTGGGTAAGTCAACCTTGCACACCTCCTACGACTTGCATCGCATCTGGCGATGACTACGTATGTGACGAGCTACCCGCTCTCTATTTAGAATCTCTAAGCCCAAGTGCGGCCAATGTCGCTCCTGGAAGCTCTGCGTCTTTAGTGGCTAGGCTAAACGCCGTCGCTGCTGACCCCACTTCTATCCACCTCTCAGCCAGTGGCGAAGCCTGTGACAGCTTCCCGAATTCGGTCGTCGTAGCAGCGGAAGCACAAGAGAGTTCATTTGATGTAAGCATCAAAGCGGACGCACAAGCGGGACAAACGTGTGAAGTCACTGCAACTCTAACGGAAAGCTATACATCGACGCTCACTGTTGTCAGTGAGTCAGACTGCGTACAAAATGAAAAACGTTGTAAAGCAGGTAAGCTCGAAACCTGTACTGAATCAGGGCTGTGGAGTAGCGCTTTGGTGAAAACCTGTCCCGCAGGCTATACTTGTCCTGAAGGCGTTGATGGGATCAATAGCTGCCAAATTATTGAAATCGTTGAAGTTTCACCCTCAGAAGTCTATGCAACTCACGGCGTAGAGTCTGTAGAAATTACTATTACACTAAACTATCCCGTGTATGACCCCCCGTTTACGATTTCTTTGGATCCAACGAACTTCACTGGAATGTCAAGTATCGTTTATACGCCTAGCTCGACATTCGACATCACTGGTGGCGAACAATCAGGAAAATTCACCTTTGTTCCTAGTGGTTCCCATAGCAATCCATTTAAGATCACTGTTAAAGGCCCAAATAATGATCCAGACCCCAAAGCAATTATTGTACATTATGATCCCCCTTGTAGTGAAGACACGACAAAGTGCTTGGGGCATTTGGTACAGACGTGTACTACAGAAGGTAAGTGGGATATTCCCAAACTTTGCCCCGAGATAAGCTCAAGCTTGGGTAACTCACATAGTTCCTGTTATGTGCAAGATGACGTTGGTAAATGTGGGCTTACAAATCTTCTACCCCCTTTTGGAGCCCATGGCACAAAAGGCAAACGCATTAAAGTAAAGCTAGGCTTTAAGGAAGCTGCTATTAGTTATGCATCAAGCATCAAAGCGGTGTCGGAAGATAGCAGCAAACTCTTGCCAATTCATGAAGTAGGCGCAGACACGGGCGATGCGCTATTACTACCCTCAGGCACCCAGCACAGAGTTATGGCCTTAGAGGTATTAGACGTTGGTGTGGCACCAGTAGTTACCTATACGGACAGTTACAGCGGCAGTTCTGTTAGTATTGGTTATAAACTTATTCCTTGTGTAACTGGTGATAAACGCTGCCAAGTCATCCAAAATGTCGCGCATCAAGATCTTTGCACCAATGGCACATGGAATTCCAACACAGCTCAGCCCACCTGCGGCGCCGAAGAAGTCTGCAGTCTCTATACCTCCGAATGTGAAAAGCCTCGAATTGAGCAGGTCTTCCCAAACATTATCGTGATGAACAGCCTTGTACACCAAAATAATACCATCGTTATAGACTTGAATGGCCCGCGTGACATCGCACAAACTCTAAACTTCGAAATCAATGGCAGCACCGTCAGCAAAAACATCCCCCCCAATACCCCCCGCGTCACTTATCCATTAAACTCTAATCTCTTAAACTCTAATCTCTTAGATGGCCTTTCGAATTATATCCCATACACACTCAAAATTACACTCGGAGACTCTGAGGAAACTGTCACCATCATCAAAATTTAACGAAGTTCATGCTAGCCATGGAACACCAGAGTTTACGCGTGATTGCCGTGTTTTTGCATTGGCGGGGGGCATGCCCCCCTCGCCAAAGCCTCACTCAAAATGGAGTCATTCGCGCAGTATTTTGTGCGCCGTTTTGAATGCATGCCATCCATGGCATGCAGCCCTACGGGCCGCCTATCGGCGTTCGATTTCGACTTCCTTGTCGAAATCCCACTGGTCGCTCAACCGCCGCACAAAATGCGCTCATGGCTCCATTTTTTCGCGGGGTCTTTGGCTACCCCCCAACAGCTAGCCTAGGGAAGCTCTGATTCATGAGGACTTGAACTGAACCCCAAAGACGCTAACGATTTTGGCTGAACTCGCTACGATCCCCACTGTGCCCTCACCATTACGCAAACAAGGCTTGCTCAATACGAACGAGACGAAATAGCGATCGCGCCGCCAATATCGACTTGCGCAAAAAACAACGCCCGCGATCGCGACGCAAACCCTGAACTCTAGCCCCACGCCAGCTCAACTTTTTTGCCGAAAAACCCAACGCCTAGCTTGGTTATCTGCTGGTATCGTTTATCCTCCAAGACTGAGCTGTAGCGTTTTTCGTTGATTTGGGCGAGTGCTCGTTTGGCGGCATCCGCAAGATCGGCCTCGTCTTTGGCTTTTTTAAATTCGAAGACGTAACCGCGTTCGCGCTCATCGTCTTCGATCAAGATATCGGGGCGCCCGTCGCCATACTCACGGTTTGAGGTAGCGCGAAAGCGATTGCTTCCAACCGCAATAAACACGCCTAAGACAAACATATGAACGGAATTTTCACTTAAAATATCGTGGTAGCTCGGATGTTCACGCAGGAGTTTTTTGAAGTAGAACTCGAACTTTAAGCGATCCTCGCCTAGCCATTGGGGAAGCCCGTAATATTGTGTTTGCATTTCGATAATGCTTTGCAGAGAAACGCGGTAGCTGTCACGGATTTCCTTATTTGGCATGCGCACTTCACACAGATTGCGGCTATCGGGGGGAGTGGCAAGAGTAAGGTAGCCCGAAAAAAACAGCAAGCTCCACAATTCATCAAGGGTAGCGCTTTGCTTCATGGATTGTAGTACAGAGCGATCATTGAGTTGAATGGGGATGCTCTCCCCGTTGACGAGCTTTTCCAAGATGGGAAGAGCCGTCATGATCTGTCTTTTTAAAATGTCATGAATAAGTTTGTCTTGGCCAGTATTGACCCAGTGCGCTTTGAGTTGCATCGAACTCATGGCATAAAGCACGCTCCACGGATTGTATATCTCATAAAGTCGTACACTGTTGCCGAAAGAATAGCCGTCGTACCAAGATCGTAAAGCTTGGATGTCGAAATCGGATATACCAGCTAGTCGCTCTTGTTGTGATTCCAGCAATGCGGCGACCTCAGCGTCGGTAAAACCGAACTTATCGGCAAACTGAAAATCGATTACCGAACAAACGCGCACATTGTTGAGACCCGAAAAAAGACTTTCTTTCGATACCCGCAAAACACCAGTGAGGGCGGCAAATTCAAGATGCGGATTCGATTTAAGTGCAGAGCCCAAAAAGACGCGGAAAAACTTAATCGCTTCGTGATAATAAGCCTCTGCATACGCGTCGTGCAGCGGTGCATCGTATTCATCAATAAGTAGGATAACTTTTTTGCCGTAGTGTTGGTGGAGGATTTGGCACAGTTGTATTAGGCTAGCCCCCAACTCTGTACGAGACCAGCGTCTATCTCCTCCTTGTATCAGGAATTTTTTACTTAACTCACTAAAACCATCAGACATCGCGAGAATCTGCTCACATGTCCTCGCAAGCTTAATCGCAAGACTTTCGAGCATCGTCGGCCAATCGACGGGATCCAGATCTTTGAGCGTCAAAAAAATTACAGGATTTGTGCCGCGACGCGCATAGTGCGGCGAGCGCTCGATGGCTAAGCCGCGAAACAGCGCCGCGCTGCGTTCGCGCTCTGTGATGTCAAAGAAATAGCGCAGCATCGACATATTCAGCGTTTTGCCAAAACGGCGCGGTCGCGTAAACAAAGTGACGTGAGAGCCATTGTTTAGCAGCTCATCGATCAGCGTCGTTTTGTCGACGTAAACATAGTCGCCTTCGGAAACCATCGCAAAATCATCAATACCTATGGGCAGTTTCGTTTTCACGGTATGCGCTCCTTGATTTACCCCCTTGCGATAGTAATAGCATGGAATTTGCGCCAGTTCCAGCACAGTGTGAGTGCCAAACACCGAGCAGCTCTTGGAATAAAGCGCGTTGGCGCTAAGGGGGTAGCTTGCGCGTAGGGGGAAAGCTCCTAGGGCGACAGCAAAGTCCTGTTTCGGCAAAAACTGGACGGGGCGTCGCGGGGTGTCCCCGCGGAGGGGGTAGACGCAAACCCGCGCACAGCGAGGGGTTGCGGCGTAGGGGGAAACTTCCCCCACAAAAACAAACAGCTAAAATATCGAATAAAATAAAGATTATTCGATAAAATACCGAACAACATACGTGAACCTTGGCGAAAAAGCGATAATCGTCTGCTATCTCGCCAAGGGCTAAAAAGAGCCGAAAAGCGATAAGCTCTTACTGGTAATGGTGCTGACGCTTTACATCGTGGGGCTTTCGACCCGCTTTGAATTGTACACGATCTGGCAATATGCATGCATATACAGGGCAGACATTGACGCAGAGATGGCAGCCGACACAGCGATCGTTAATGCTCACCTTGCGTGTCGCGGGATCCCAATCTATGGCTTGGTGCGCGGAGTCGTAACACGAAATGTAGCATCGTGCGCAACCTACGCACTTTGATTCGTCGATTTTGGGAATGATCTGAAAGTCTCGGTCCAAGTCTTCGGCGGGGATAATGTTGGGGATAGCCTTTCCGATGAAGTCTTCCAAGCGATTAAAGCCATTGGCCACCATATAGTGCTGCAAGCCGTTGATCATATCTTCGACAATGCGGTAACCATACTGCATCACCGAGGTGGTAACCTGTAGGTTGGTAGAGCCGAGCAGTAAAAACTCTACGGCATCTTGCCAAGTTTCGATGCCTCCAATTCCGCTAATAGGAACGTCTTTGAGGTCTTTGTCCTGCTTTAATTGAGCAATAAAGCGCAGCGCAATCGGCTTTACCGCTGCACCCGAATAGCCAGAGATTGAGGACTTCGCATTGACAACGGGCTTTGCGGTGAAGTGTTCCAAGTCAATGTTACAAATAGATTTTACCGTATTAATGGCAGAGATGCCGCTCGCTCCTGCGCGAATCGCCGCTAGCGCGGGCTCTTCCATATGGCCAATATTTGGCGTCATTTTGGCAAGCACGGGAAGCGTGGTATTTTCAACGACAATGCGGGTATAGCGCTCCACTAGCTCGGGCGACTGGCCCACGTCCGAACCCATGGCGTGGCTGGTCATTTGCGGGCAAGAAAAGTTAAGCTCCAAAATATCGGCTCCAGCCTCGGTCATAGCGCGCGCAAGTAACGCCCACTCCTCGTCGTTGGATCCCATGATCGACACGCCCAAGACTTTGTTCGGGTAATCCCGCTTTAGGCGGCGAATGATCTCCGCGTTTTCTTGGTAACTCAACTCGGAAATTTGCTCCATATTCTTAAAGCCAACCCACGGCGTTTGCTCCTTACTGTGAATGTCAAAGCGCGGCGAGCATTCATCGGGGATAAAGACACCAACGGTTTTGTAAAAAATGCCGCCCCAGCCCGTTTCGAAGGCTTTGGCAATCATTTCATAGTTATGACAAACGGGCGAAGAGGATAGAAAAAACGGATTTTCACACTTTACGCCTAAAAAATGGATACTGATATCGGGTTTTGCCATGATTTCCTCCTACTACTACGCGAGAGCCAAGAACTTTAGAATTGAGAGAGCAGCTTCCTTGCCCTCGGCGACAGCTTCAACCACCGTACGCCCGCCGTTAACGGCGTCGCCTGCTATAAACATGCCATCCTCTAGCCTGAGATCGCGGTAGTCATCTGCGATACGCTGGCCTACGGCAAAGATCACCAAATCAGCGGCAAGACTCATGTGGGAATCTTTGTTAACGGACACAAAATCCACGGCTTGAACGCTATCTTTTCCTTTTAGCTCTGTCGGCACGAAGCCCGAGATCAAGGTGGCTCCCAAAGAAACTACGTAGTCTCGTTCGGCAACACCTGCTGGCATCTTGTCCATGGATTCCATAAACACGACGCGAACGCTTTCTGCTCCGAGCTGAATCGAAGTCGAAGCACAGTCCATGGCCACGTCGCCGCCACCAATGATAACAACACGCCCAAGCTTAGACGCTAGAGCCTTGCCCTCAGTTTCGCGGGCAATTTTAAGAAAATGAATGGCAGCCTGTGTTCCCGCTAAGTCTGCTCCTGGCAAAGTCGTTAATAGCTTAGCCTCACTCAACCCTACCCCCACAAAGATCGCGTCATATTCTTTGCGCAGAACCGGTAGCTCATCAGCCGAAATTCGGCGATTTTGCTCAAAACTCACTCCCAAAGCCTCGACACAGGCAATGTCCTGATCCACAACGCTTTCGGGAAGACGAGAAGGTGTAATGCCGTAGCGCAAAACGCCACCAGCACGTTCGTGCGCATCGACGATATGTACATCAATGCCATGTTCGCTAAGCTTTGCCGCGCAAGCCAAACTCGCCGGACCCGCACCTACGCAGAGCACACGCTTGTTAACGGGCTCCGCGCGCTCTAGAACCCGCATGCCGTAAGCTTGCTCATGCTGCATCGCAAAAGCTTGCAAACGCCCAATTTGTATGGGGCGATCAATGCCCGTTCGACTGCACGCGCCTTCACAAAGCCTATCGTAGGGACAAACCAAGGCACAACTGGCGCCTAAAATATTGTTTTTGCGAATCGTTTCAACGGCACCGCGAATATTACGAAAACGCAGGGAACGAATGAATTTCCCTGGATCCGTTCCCGCAGGACAATCGCGGCTACACGGCGCATCCTCACACAAAAGACAGCGAGACGCCTCTTCCATTGCCAAACGCACATTGTAAGTAGGCGTAGCTGCTTCGCCGTAACCTAAGTTTAAAACCTTTCCCATAGTTCTTCATACCTCCATTAACAGCGACCTTGGGTAGCCGCTGTCGATTCCTAACACAATCTTTACTGCTAAAGCTAGGAAATCCCGTATTACACAAAGAGAGCTTTGCAAGGGGGAAAGCTTTTCTTTGTGCCAAAGAAAAGATGTATTTATTTTCTTATTTTCTTCTTATTTTTCTAGAACTAGGCTCAAAATGGCAAAGAAAAGCCACATTTGATTTTTGACTGAGTTCGAACAAGCCAATATAGCTTTCCACACTTTAGTCTAGCTACTTTTTCACTGCTCTTGCGTTTAGCAAAGTATCCCTAAGTTGATAGCATTTTGGGGTTTTGCTTCTCTACAAAATGTCTCATTTTGTTTAAAACTATATCGGATTTGTAAAATTAAATTCACTATTTCTAGCCATGTAAATGTCTCATTGCATTAATCAGAGTTTCCCTAGCCAAACTGTTAGCGCTTGTGCTCTATGTCGCCTGTTCAAGCTTGCAAAAACTGATAATTTATCCTATGTTTGAAGGTCGTGAATGCTTGTGTGGGCTTTCGCTTGCGCTTTGCTTTGTCAATGATAATCGGGAGGATACTCGAATGAAAAGATTACTCTTAGTCGCTCTACTAATCAGTTTATCGGCGGGTTGCGATGAAGGCACAACCAATCCTGCAGATGATATGACGATGGCGGAGCGCATTGTCGTGTGCAGCGATGGTCTCGATCATAACGGTAATGGCCTCATTGATTGTGCAGATCGAGAACTCTGCGATGCTACCCCGATCTGTAAAGACGGACAACGCATTGCCGCTGAAAATACTGAAGAAATGTGCCAAGATGGTTATGACAACGATTTAAATGGCAAGGCAGACTGTGCGGATGAGGCGTGTGCAAGCTTTTCATATTGTGAAAATACGGAAGCAGAGGATACGGAAGAAAAATGCAAAGATGGCATTGACAACGACAAAAATGGGAACATCGACTGCGACGATGCAGCCTGCGCTAGATTTGAACACTGCAGAGAGAAAAATAAAGTTGAAAACACGCCAGAGCTCTGCCGTGATGGCATAGATAACAATGAAAATGGCAAAATTGATTGCGATGATGATGACTGCAAGCGCTTTGCGCACTGTCAGTCGCAGGTCATCATTGAAAACACGGAAGAACTTTGTAGTGACAAAATCGATAATGATGCAAACGGCAAAACCGACTGCGACGATCTCAATTGCGCGAATTTTGCGCATTGCAAAAAAGCGAACAACCGTATTGGCGAAAATACGGCTGAACTGTGTAAAGATGGCGCAGATAACGACGGCGATGGCATGATCGATTGCGATGATCCTGAGTGTTCTGAATTCCAGCATTGCATGGGGCGACTCATCGATGGTGAAAGCTCAGAGGCCGATTGTAAGGATGGCAAAGATAACGATGGCGATGGCTTCATCGACTGTCAAGAGGGAGCATGCCAACAGTATGCCCACTGCAAGGACGCTTGCCCCAGCGATCCCTTTAAGTTTGTGGCCGATGATTGTGAATGCGGCTTTACCAAGGTAGTTCTTGATGAAGATAAGCACGAGTGCGCTAAGAATATAAGCTCGAAAGAGGAGTTTATAGCCTTTTCATCCGCGAATACTTCGGGCATCCTGAAAATGGACATAGACTTGGGAACTATTGATGAATGGACCCCCCTCTTTTATCCTCCTACACCGTTTGGGAAGTACTTTTTTGGCAATCACAAACGCATCACTGGCGACCTCTCTTGCAAAGATCTAGCATATAACAACGTAGGATACTGTGGTCTTTTTGGTAGTGCTGCTGTTGCGCACTTTCGTGACCTAGATCTAGCGCTCACCATTAAACTGCACTCAAGAGGTATCAAACATGCCTATATCGGTGGTTTATTGGCCGACGGTCGTTCAGTAACTATCGACAACGTCAATGTTTCAGCAAAAGTTTATGTGAGTGCCCGCGGCGACGACAAAGAAGAGGAATTTTGTAAATCTAGGGCTGTGGCTGGTGCCTTGGCGGGTTCGCTAACTGAAAATAGCAAGCTCTCTCGTGTGCGTTGCAGCGGTTCTTCCTCTTCGCGTACTCGCTATACCAACACCGCGATCGCTGGTGCGGTGGTGGGGGAACTCATCGGTTCCACGATGGATGATGTCTATACGTCGGCACCCACGACAGCCTACGTTAGCGGGGCGTGTAAAAACTCTAACTCATCTAGCCACAAGTGCTGCTACATCTACGCAGGTGGTGCAGTGGGCTATGCTAAAGACTCACAGATCTCGAATGTTGTTGTCGAAGCCCCTACCAAGGGCTATAACTCTGAATATATTGTAAGCTATACACATCACACTATTCATACTGGCGGAGCTGTTGCTTATCAAGAAGGTGGAAGCCTAAAAAACTTGCATGTTCGAGGACGTATTGAAACCATGCCAGAGGGAAACTATGGGTATAACTATACCGGTGGCGTTGCGGGCTATCTGCGAAGTACAAAGCTTGATGGTGCTTCCTTTAAGGGTTCAGTGAATGTTGGGAGCTTGCCACCAAAAACAACTCTAGGCGCTGCTGGCGGGATCGTTGGTTCCACCTGGAACACGACTGGCATCAATCTCGATAGCATGGCGGATCTTCATATGCACGCAACGACGTATTTTACACAAGGAGGTCTCATAGGAAGTGCTGATTCTTCGCATTTCGCCAACGCTGTAGCCAAAACCCGACACTACTTTTATAACACCGTCGAGTTTAATGATGGTCGCGTGGCGGGCTTGGTGGCTTATGCTAAGGATACTACGCTTGTCAACACCTATGCCAAGAGTTCAGCTGAGCTTGCCACTGATGCTGAAAACAATCCCGTTAGCCTTTGGACCGTGGGCGCGCTTGTCGCTGAAGGCACGGGGTCTTTCCTCTACGAGAGCTACTGGTTTAAAGATATCGCCGACAAGATTATCACTAAGATAACGAATACAAATGTCGACTCAACTTGTCTGCGATACGAACTCAACGGCGAAGGAGCAAACGCTCGTCCTGTGCCTGAGTATGGCACGAAAAATCTCTTGGGATACCTCAACTACAACCTCGGCATCCAGGGCGTGGTCTCCATCCATCTACCCTCAGGCAATTACGTGCCTTGGGTCGAAGTTGCCGAGGAAGACGGCATTTGGCCAAGGCTAAACTTTGACGCCACAGAGAGCGAGCGTGTCGTTAAAAATTATGATTAAAGCCACCCACCCTCTTCCTCATGGCTCTTGGCATGGGGGCTAACACGCGAGGATAATGTTTCATGACTTGGTGCTTTTTGAGGAGGCGCCTTCACCAAAAAACAAAGCCTTAAAAATCATCGCTTCACCTTAGCCTTCGTGCAAGCTTGTAAAAAACGATACCTTAGTCTATTTAATCTGCGTCTTGATCTATGTTGGAGCTTGACGCATTTAGCATGAAGAATCTTAGGAGAATAGTCGAATGAAAAAATTACTCTTAGTCGCGCTAGTAGTCAGCTTATCGGCGGGTTGCGATGAAGGCAAAACCAATCCAGCAGACGATATGACGATGGCGGAGCGCATTGTCGTGTGCAGCGATGGTCTCGATAATAACGACAATGGCCTCCTTGATTGCGCAGATATTGAAGTATGTGAACAAACGCCAATTTGCCAAAACGGACAACGCATTGCCGCTGAGAATAGCGAAGAACTCTGCTCCGATGGTCACGATAACGATCTGGATGGGAAAACAGATTGCGACGACCAAGATTGTAAAGACGGAGGCTTTTGCAGCGACATTGTTCCAGAGAACACCGAAGAACTATGCAATGACAAGATCGACAACGACAAAAACGGGAAAACAGATTGTGATGATCCCAAGTGTATGAGTTTTGCCCATTGCCAAAGTCAAATTGAGCCAGAGGATACCGAGGAGCGTTGCGAGGATGGCATTGATAATGATAAGAACGGCAAAGTTGATTGCGAGGAAGCAAGCTGCGCGCAATTTGAACACTGTAAGAATAAGCCGATTATCGAAAACACGGAAGAACTTTGTAGCGACAAAATCGATAATGATGGAAACGGCAAAACCGACTGCGACGATCCCAATTGCGCAAATTTTGCCCATTGCAAAAAAGCAAACAACCGTTTTGGCGAAAACACGGCTGAACGGTGTAAGGATGGCGCAGATAACGACGGCGATGGCATGCTCGATTGCGATGATCCCGAGTGTTCGGAGTTTGAACATTGTATGGGGCGACTCATCGATGGTGAAAGCTCAGAGGCCGATTGTAAGGATGGCAAAGATAACGATGGCGATGGCTTCATCGACTGCCAAGAGGGGGCATGCCAACAGTATGCCCACTGCAAAGACGCTTGCACCGACGATCCCTTTAAGTTTGTGAAAGACGAATGCGACTGCGGCTTTACCAAGGTAGTTCTTGATGAAGATAAGCACGAGTGCGCTAAGAATATAAGCTCGAAAGAGGAGTTTATAGCCTTTTCATCCGCGAATACTTCGGGCATCCTGAAAATGGACATAGACT
>Ga0265293_10005230_pt1 | contig 21915 bp, 18 predicted proteins | sample Munlanlewell138R_FD_192505 | JGI IMG/M metagenome (GOLD analysis project Ga0265293, IMG submission 192505) | Leachate microbial communities from a municipal landfill in Southern Ontario, Canada - Leachate well 138R | ecosystem: Engineered > Solid waste > Landfill > Unclassified | place: Canada... | reverse complement strand
GCCCGTAGCTTAATTGGCAGAGCGCCTGTGTTGCATACAGGAGGTTGTCGGTTCAAATCCGATCGGGTCCACCAGGGGTATCAATTTGCAGATAAATGCAAATTAGCCATATTAGTTTTTTATGTTATATTAAGAGAATGTTTTTCTAGGTTCAAGCTTACTAAAACCACCTTTTATAGAGGTGGTTTTTTAGTAGAATAATCACATATGGCACTCATTTTTAAATTATTTTCATAACTAGGCCTATAGATTGAAGACTTGACAAAATACATTATATAAGATAAAATAACGATAAATAATATTAAAAGACTATAATAAAAGTCATTAATATTATTGATTTGTACCTTAAAAATTTAAAAAATATATTAAGAAAGGAGTGAGTTAGAATGAAAAGATTATTGTTGATGATATTGTTGTTAGTGTTAGTGTTTGGCATGAGCGTTGAAGCAAAAGTAAAATTTGGTAATTGGGATAAATGGGATGAGCAATTGCCGTCTTATGATAATACAAGTTGGAATTGGCTAAAGATTGGAGATGAAAATTCAATTTATCCTATACCATGGGGACCACCTTCCGGTGATGGTGTTAATAATGTTATATTAATATCAAATTTATTTTTTGATGGAAAAGAAAGGATTTCAGTTATTTTTTATTCTTCAGGAAATGAGAGTATAAAAGACTGGGATATTAGTAAGGCCAGTCTCGCTTTAGTAGCTTTTCCTCCAAAGAAAGGAAAGATGACAATAAGGGCATATAGAATAGAAACAGAAGAACAAGTTTTTAAGTTTTATGAGGAATGGAAGATTCCTTTTGAAAATGAAGAGCTTGTGGTTCCTAAAGAGGTTGAGTTTAATAAGATATTTACAGAATTTATGGTTCGTCAAATGGAAAGACTTAATACTACAGAAGAATTATTTTCGAGAGTGAGTAAAGAACAATTTTCTGTTCAATTTCTTCCTCATTTGAAGATTTTTGGTAAAAGCTATCTTATACTAGCACCCAGGTAATTTATTAGCACAAGGGCAGAGTTAAATTCTGCCCTTTTTATTTTTATTGAAAAATACAGATGGTAGTATAATTAATATATAATGAGATTGACATTACTTGCTTTGCTGCTATAATTAATGCATAAATTAATAAATTATAATATATGAATAAAAAAAGAAACTTAACTATTATTTTTGGATTTTTTGTATTATCATTAATAGTTATTTTTGGCCTGAGGGCATATTATCAAGAAAGAGAATCTCAAGTAATGTTAGAAAGGCCAGAAGAAATTAATTTTCAGGAATTTTTTGATCAAAATTATCCTATTTCTTCAGAAGAAGCAATGTTATTTATTGAAAATTGTGCTGATATTAACTCAATGATTTCAGGTCAGGGACAAGAATTTAAACCATTACTATGCATGCTTATGAAAGATAAAACAGATGTTAGTGGTGGTAAGAGTAAAGTCACTCCCACTCCTTTTGAAAAAATGTCTTCCTTGCCTCAAGGACAATACATTGCAATAGCTGTAAATTATAATGATTTATTGCAAAAAAATATATCTACTGTCATTTCAGACGGTAGTTTTGAAATTTGTGTTGTCACGGAACCTGCTTTAATAGATCCTTTTAGAGAAGAATTATCTAGTGATAGCCAGATTATGGTTTATGATTATAACATTGTATTTCCAGAAGGTGAGATTTTTTGTAGCAAATTCTCAAATTTGCCTCTTAAAACAACAAGTCTTTTAATTAGCGGGTTTATTCCTGAAGCCCTTGAATCAGATTTATTTGAGGCAAAAATATATCTTGTTTCAGAAAATGAAGAGGTAGAAGATTCGTCATTTAAGGAATCATTTTCTAATATAGAAGAAACATTGCAATCATATCCTCTTTTATGGGAGGTTAAAAAACCAATAATATAAACCAATATTAATATATTAATATGCAACAAAAAACAAAATTTATCATATACTTAACATTAACTTGCTCTATTTTCTTGTCCCTATTGTTTTTACCGGTTAATGTTTGGGGGAGCATGACTAGTCAAGATGGTGGTGGTGGAGGAGACTCATGTTGTAAGAAATATGATTATCTTCCAGATGGATGTGGCGTTAGCATAGATAATGACCTAAATAGCTCAACTTATGGACATCTCATAGGAACACCTTGCACGACAGGATGTGTTGAATGGGACACTACATCACCTGGTTGTGGTGGTGGAACTGATTCAACTACTGATACTAATGGTGATAGTGGGCACCAACGCGGTTATAATTGTCATGCAAAAGGTTCTTGTTCAACAGGGATTGAAGTCTACTGTAGCAGTTCCAAAGATGGAGAATATAAAAAAAAAGCAACATGTGAAGCAGCTTGTGCATTTCATTGTGGCTGTCAAAAACAATTCTTTGGTGTTTATAAATGCAAGCCCTTAAATGGAAGTGGGGCAGATGTATGTAAGACTGATGCTGATTGTAATTCAGGAGAGACACCACCTCCTAAATATTCTTGTAATACTTCTATCTGGACGTGTTCTAGTAATTCTGATGGAGCGTATTCTTCTTTAAATACTTGTGAGGATAATTGTATTGACCCCTCAGAAACTACTTCAACTTCTTCTTGTTCTGTTAAAGCTACCGCTAGTCCAAATCCTATTCCTGAGGGACAAAACGAGGTTACCGTTTCAGCTACTAATTTGAAGAAGACTTCTCTTGGTAAATGTAAGGTAAGTAATTATTCTCTTCCCCATACTTTTACTCAAACTGCTTTTTCTAAAAAATATACAGTTAGCTGTAGTGGTAATTCTGGCTATAGTGATTGTAGCAGTAAAGTAACGGTTACTCGAGGAGGAGAGACTCCTAATGGTTCAATTCCCCCTCCACCATTAGTAGAACCAGATTGGTGCGAAATCAATAAATTCGAACTTCCCAAAAGAGCCTGGGTAGATATCGAAACAACAGCTACTTGGTCTACCAATAACTGTGATACAGCAGAGATTAATTGTATTTCAGATGATTGTATTGAAGGAGTTGAAAATCTTAGCGGAGAAGTTAACCCTGGTTTTGATCAAAAAAAGAATTTCACCATCAAAGCTCCAGGAACCTACAGATATGAATTAAAGGCTTGCAATGAAAACAATTGTGCTACCTATGAAGATGTTCTTGGTACAGGTCTTGAATACATCGAAATTGAAGCTCTTCATCTTCCTTGGTGGCAAGAAATCATTCCCTTTACTCTTGAGAAGCTACAAGGATTTTTGAGGGGGTTGACAGGAGACAGATAGTGCATATCTTGAAATTATTTAGATTTATTAAAGAGGATAAATTTACATTTCAATATATATTTATTCTTCTTGCCTTTCTTTTAATAGCTAAGTTAAGATTGAAGAAAGTATGGAGTTATTTGAGTTGTTTAAGGATATCTTTTTCAAGTTGAATTAGTCGTTTTTAAAATTTATCTAGTCTTTAAGTCTTAATAACTGTCTGCAATTATTGCCATTCCCGTAGTTCTTTAATAAGCTGGTTCCAAGTGAATCTTGAGTGGACCACTATTTTAATTATTTTACTTGCTTGACGGAGATAATTTTTATATAATATAGATATAATCTTAAAAGGTCGAAAATTAAAATAATTTATCTTCGTTAATAAACGAAGAAACAAAATTTAAAAAATAAAAATATGATTAGTACTATAACTCAGGCTAGTGCCACTGCATTATTTGAATTGTGGAATGGCTTTATTCTTTTTCTTCCTACTCTTCTAGGTGGATTAATTGTTTTTTTCGTAGGTTTAATTATTGGTAATGGGATTGCTCAGTTAGTTGAAAAATTAATTGATATTTTAAAAATTGATCCTATTTTAGAAAAGATTGGTTTTAAAGGATTTACTGAGAAAGCTGGAGTTCGATTAGATTCAGGTTTCTTTATTGGGCAGATTGTTAAATGGTTAATTTTACTTGCGTTCTTAGTGGCAGCTTGTAATATTTGGGGCTTGTTTGCTGTTGGTGATTTTATAAACAGCATTGTAAATTATTTACCAAATGTTTTAGTTGCTATTTTAATTCTTCTAGCAGCTATTGTTTTGGGTGAATATTTTGCTAAATTTATTCGAGCCTCTGTTGCTGGAGCTGGATTAAAATATCAAAATTTTCTAGCTGCTATTTCTCGCTGGGCCTTTCTTATTTTTGGATTGATTACAGCCTTGTCTCAATTAAAGGTTGCTTCATATATAGTTAATACTTTGTTCACTGGAATTGTGGCAATGTTAGCTATTGCTGGAGGACTAGCCTTTGGTTTAGGTGGTAAAGAATTTGCTCAAGAGTTACTAGGAAAAATAAAGAAAGATATAGAGTAAAAGCTTTTATAGATTAGATTAAGAAGACATTAAAAATGCAGGAAAATATTTTCCTGCATTTTTTATTAAGTTTAAAATTATAAAAAAATGCTGCCACCTTTGGCAAGCCAAAAATGACAGCATCCCTATTATAGCAAATGGAAAATATTTGTCAAGTCCTTAGGGTTAGTAAACGGTTGGGGGTTGACTTTTATAAAATATTGAATATAATATAAAAGCTGAACAATATGATAATTATTTTAGAAAAGCACAACAAAAAAAGAAGTGGATAGGCAAACTATCTCTGTTTATGGACGCCACCACTTCACGGTGGCTTTTTTAATCCAGAATTCTTGTTTGAAGGTTCTTTGAAAATTTCGCTTTATTAAATTATCCTTAATTTAGTAAAGTATTTCATCTTTAGTTGGTCTTTTCACTAAAGATGGGAAAGTTGTAATAAGGGCAGATGGTGGATGCCTTGACACAGTAAGGCGATGAAGGACGCGGCGTAACTGCGATAATCTTCGGGGAGGTGTGTAGTAACCTTTGATCCGGAGGTCTCCGAATGGGGCAACCTAACATTGTAAAACAATGTTGCCATATTGTTAAACAATATGGAGCGTACCTGGGGAAGTGAAACATCTCAGTACCCAGAGGAAAAGAAAACAAGAAAGTGCATTTAACTACTGTTGTTTAGTACTCAATAGTAGTTAAATGCGTTTGTGATTCCTTGAGTAGCGGCGAGCGAAAGAGGAAAAGTCTAAACCTATTTTAATTTTGCTTGCAAAATTTTAATGGGGGTTATAAGAAAAATACGCGAAAACTTCGGTTTTCAAAATTCTAATAATAGTTAATTGAATTATCTGGAAAGGTAAACCAAAGAGGGTGAAAGTCCCGTAAGTGAAAATTATTATAAAATTTATGTATTTTCTCTTGAATACCTCAGGAACAGAAAACCTGGAGGAAAGGATCCGGAACTACTCCGGAAAGACTAAATACTTACTGTGATCGATAGTGAACAAGTACCGTGAGGGAAAGGTTAAAAGAACCCCGGTGAGGGGAGTGAAATAGAACCTGAAACCATTTTGCCTACAAGCAATCGGAGCCTTCTTTTTAAGAGGGTGACGGTGTGCCTATTGAAGAATGAGCCGACGAGTTTATTTCTACTGCTTAGATTAATTCCATTATTGGAAGGAGTCGTAGGGAAACCGAGTGTGAATAGCGCATAATCAATTTTTCTCTTTGTTAATTATTTTAATTAGCAAAGAGATTAATTGAGAGGTAGTAGATTTAAGACCCGAAGCCAGGCGAGCTTGCCATGACCAGGATGAATCTCATAGAAATATGAGAGGAGGTCCGAACCCGTGAGCCGTGCAATACTCTGGGATGAGTTGTGGTAAGGAGTGAAAAGCTAATCGAGCCTGGGAATAGCTGGTTCTCCCCGAAATAGCTTTAGGGCTAGCGGTTATTTACCCTTATGGGGGTAGAGCACTGGATGGTGTGTATAGGGCGAAAGCTCAGCATACCAATCAAACTCCGAATACCATAAGGTTATGATAATTAGTTAGACTGTGGGGGCGAAGCTCCATAGTCGAGAGGCAATGAGTCCAGATCGCAGTCTAAGGTCCCTAAATTTTGGTTAAGTGCTGTTAAAGGTAGTGATTCACCATAGACAGTTAGTAGGTTGGCTTAGAGGTAGCCATCCTTTAAAGAGTGTGTAACAACTCACTATTCGATTCCGTTTTAAACGGAGTGGAGAATTGCGCCGAAAATTTATAGGGGCTAAAACCAAATACCGAAGACGCGAATGTTACTGTTTTTCAGTAACTTGGTAGGGGAGCGTTTCTTAAGCATTGAAGTTCTAACGTGAGTTAGGGTGGAGTTTAAGGAAGTGAGAATGTCGGCATGAGTAACCACAATCCTGATGAGAAGTCAGGACCCCGTAAACCTAAGGTTTCTTTGGCAATGACAATCAGCCAAAGGTTAGGCGGTCCTAAGGCGATGGCGAAAGCTGTAGCCGATGGCCAGCCGGTTAATATTCCGGCCCTTCCATTCTTTACGACGGGAGGACGAAGTGGAGTAGGTTGAGCGCCTTAGTGGTTTGGCGTCTTTGACCGAGAGTGTGTGTCAGGCAAATCCGGCACATCCCGCGTTAGCGGAAACTCCAGGGCAGAAGCGAGTCAAGGTTTTACCTTGGCGAGTTGATCGAGCCCACTTCCAAGAAAAGTCTCTAAGTCTGCCGTAAGGCGGAAAAAAGAATGGAACCCGTACCGTAAACCGACACAGGTGGGTGAGGCGAGTAGCCTCAGGGGAACGGGTGATTCCTCGTTAAGGAACTCGGCAATCAAGCGGGCGTAACTTTGGGATAAGCCCTGCCCGTTAGATAGCGCGAAAGCGCCCATCTAATGGGCCGCAGCGAAAGATTCCCTGGCGACTGTTTACCAAAAACACAGGTCCCTGCGAAACCGTAAGGTGATGTATAGGGGCTGATGCCTGTCCGATGCCAGAAGGTTAAGAGTGTCGGTCATTTCGATTTATCGGGATGGCTAAGTACTTGAAGCCCTGGTCAATGACAGCCGTAACTATAACGGTTCTAAGGTAGCGTAATTTCTTGTCGGGTAAATTCCGACGTGCATCAAAGGTATAACGACTGGGGAGCTGTCTCAACGAGGAGCCCGGTGAAAATGCGTGTCCAGCGAAGACGCTGGGTACCCGCAGCAAGACGAAAAGACCCTAGAAGCTTTACTATAACTTGGTATTGAGCTTATTTTTAAAATGCGTAGCGTAGCAGGGAGACTTTGAAATTCTAATTTCGGTTAGGATGGAGTCGCCAATGAAACACCTGTCTTTTTGAAGGTAAGTTCTAACCTCAACGGAAAAAACGTTGAGAGACAGTGCCTGGTGGGTAGTTTTCGTGGGGCGCGATCCTCCTAAAAAGTAACGGAGGAGTCTACTAAGGTTGGCTATCCGCCGATGGAAATGGCGGAGGTAGTGTAAAGGCAAAAGCCAGCTTTATAGTGAGGGAGACATCCCAAACTATTGCGAAAGCAGAGCTTAGTGACCCGATACGCCGTTGTAGAAGGCGTAGAGATTTCGGATAAAAGTTACTCTAGGGATAACAGGCTGGTGGAGCCCGAAAGTTCATATCGACGGCTCCGCTCGGCACCTTAACATATCGGGGTGCTATGACAGTAATGTCATACCAAAAAATCGGCTTATAACGGTGAACTCCATTATGTATTATCATAATTACAATGGACAACGCCGTGGGAAGTCTAATTTAATTACGATAATTAATTTAATTGTATAATTTAATGTAATTGGATGATGACCCCGTAGAGACTTGTTCCAAGTTGGAACAGAATAGAGATTTTTAATCTTTATTAATACGCCGACTCCAATTTTTTGAAAAATTGGATGAAGACATAGTCCATCCTATTAGTAATAATATGGATTTTAGCGATGTCGGCTCACCCTATCCTGGGGCTGAAGAAGGTCCCAAGGGTTTGGCTGTTCGCCAATTAAAAGGGTACGCGAGCTGGGTAAGTGGTTAATGAGCCCAGTTAAAACTAGCTTATAACGGTAGAGCCCAAATTACTTTATTAATAAAATTTGATATAATATAGTAATGGGTAATATCGTGGGAAGACAAATTTATATTTTTTTATTCGATGAAATATAAAATTGTCCCCGTAGAGACTGAGTCCAAAAGGACGAGGTAGTAGGCTTTAAGCTTGCTACAACACGCTAGTTCCGGTATTTATATCGGAAAAGATATAGTCCGTACTTGTAGTAATACAAGATAAAAATGTCAGACCGTCGTGAGACAGGTTGGCCTCTATCTGCTGTGGGCGTTCGATACTTGAGGGGAGCTGATCGCAGTACGAGAGGACCCGATTGGACGAACCTCTGGTGTACCGGTTGTCCTACCAAGGGCATTGCCGGGTAGCTATGTTCGGCAGGGATAAGTGCTGAAAGCATCTAAGCACGAAGCCCACCCCAAGATTAGGTATCGTGTTCTCGCATTAGCGAGAAGAGAGATTCCTGGGAGATGACCAGGTCCGCATTATGCGGCTTGACTTTTTTGACTTCGGTTAAAAAAGTTGAGGATAGGCTCTAAGTGGAAGTTTGGTAACAAATTAAGCTGAGGAGTACTAATTAATCGAAGCAACTTTCCTATCTTTAGTGAAAAGAATTTTCAAAGAATTATTTTAATTTTTATACAATAAATTTTTCCGGTGATTTAGTCTAGTAGGTTCTACCCGTTCTCATTCCGAACACGGAAGTCAAAATGCTAGACGCCGATGATACTCCTTGTGGGGAAAGTAGGTTTTGCCGGAATTTTTTATTACTGGAAAATTCTTTAATTTTTATGTTATACTATTTAACAATGGATAAAAGACTAACAAAACAAATTATTATTGCCCTTATCTTTTTAGGGATGATTACTCTTATTGGTGGAGGGACTTATTTAATTGGCCGACCAGAACCAACTTGCTTTGATGGTATTCAGAATCAAAAAGAAGAAGGAATTGATTGTGGTGGTCCTTGTATTCCTTGTAATTTAAAATATGACCCACCTCTTTCTGTAGCTGATACTCCTATTTTTTTAACTAATGAAAATGATAGAACAGATGTGATTTTTAAAATTACGAATTTGAGTCAAGAATGGGGAGCTAAATCTTTTCCTTGCAAGGTAATATTCACTGGGGCTAATGGGGAAAAGCAAGAATTTATAAAATATGGTTTTATTTTTCCTCATGAAATTAGGCATTTTCTAGTTTCAAATATTATTATTGGTTTTGAACCAGTCGCAATTAAGATTGAAATTCTTAAAGAAGATATTGCTTGGGAAAAACCCCCTTCAGGCGTTAATTTAAGCTTAGGTGATCCTTTTATTCCTAGTAACGTAAGAATTGTTGAGCCAGAAGTAATCTCAGGTTCATCATATAATGTTTACACTTTTACAAAAACTTTAGTTCCAGGAATGGAAGATGCAGAGGTTTTTAATCTTCAGAAAGTATTAAGTTTAGATCCTTCTGTTTACCCCCAAGGAGAAATTACTGGGTATTTTGGAAAATTAACAGAAAAAGCAGTAATGAATTTTCAAGAAAAATATGGTATTAGAATTACAGGGGAAGTTGGTCCTCAAACAAGAGCTAAATTACATGAGCTTTATGGACCAGAAGGAAGCCAGGCTTTTACTTATACTTTTACTTTTAATTTAGCAAAAGGAGACCATGGTGATGAAGTTCTTAATTTACAAAAAGCTTTATTGCTAGACTCAACAGTTGCCCCTCTAGGATCAATTACTGGTCATTTTGACGATATAACAGAAAAAGCTTTAGAAGATTTTCAATTAAAGCATGGCCTTAGTGTTACTGGAAAAGTTGATGCTGATACTCGAGCTAAGTTAAATGAGCTTTTTAGTTATTCTGCGATTACGGCTGAACGTCCAGAAGACCAATTGGAAGATTATGAAGCTAGCTTAGAAGTAAAAGGTGATGTTTATAACAGCACTCCATATAATTGGCGTGAAGGCGATGTGATTATTGTTCTTTGTGATAAAGACAAAAGACCTGTTTCAGTAGGCACAACTGCTTTGGAAGAAATTTATTCAGAGCAAACATCTTCTTTTGTTATTCGTTGGCGTGATCCATTACCAGAAGATATTAGTGTTTGTGAAAGAATTGTTAATATTAATATCTTGGATTCAGAAAATGCATTTTTAACTCCTTAGCATGTTTAAAACTGATTCTGTTTTATTTCTTGCTCTTTTTGTCTTAATTGCCCTAGGTTTATTGGTTCTTTGGAGTATATCTTTTCAAGATAATTCTCCTTTTTTGTCTGTAAAAAAACAAATGATTTTTCTTGGAATTAGCATTTGTTTTTTTATTCTCTTTTCTTTTTTAGATTGGCGTATTTTTAATAACTCCTCTCTAATTATATTCTTTTATCTTCTTTCAGTGGCTTTATTAATTTTAGTATTGTTTTTTGGAGATAAAAGTTCTGGTTCTGCCGGTTGGTTTAATTTTGGAGCTTTTAGTTTCCAACCAGTAGAAGTAGCTAAAATTTCTTTGATTTTAGTTTTAGCGAAATATTTATCTTCTCGTCATTTAGAAATTTGGCAATTCCGTCATCTTGTAGTTTCTGGTATTTTTGCTTTTATTCCTTTTAGTTTAGTAGCTATTCAGCCAGACTTAGGAGGGGCGATGATCTTTGGAGTTATTTGGCTTGGCTTAGTTGCTATTAGCGGTATTAGAATTAGACAAGTTGTCTTGTTGTTAATTCTTTTTTTAATTATTGCTGGGTTAGCTTGGTCTTTTTTACTTCAACCCTATCAACAATCTAGAATCCTTAGTTTTTTTAATCCTGAAGTAGATCTTTTAGGTGCTGGTTATAATAGAGAACAAGCATTGATTGCTATTGGTTCTGGTAGACTTTTTGGTAAAGGATTAGGCTGGGGGTCTCAAACTCATTTACGTTTTTTGCCTTTATCTAAGACTGATTTTATTTTTGCTTCTTTAGCTGAATCATTGGGTTTGGTTGGTGTTTCTATTTTATTAATTTGTTTTCTAGTTATTATTCAGCGCTTAGTTATGTGGGCAAATATTTTTTCATATAATTTTTGTAAGCTTTTTACTATTGGTTTTGCCATTAAATTGTTAGTCGAAGCTTTTATTAATATTGGTATGAATTTAGGATTATTACCAATTATTGGCATTGCTTTGCCTTTTGTTTCTATGGGAGGCTCTCATCTTTTAGCTGAGTTTATTGGTCTAGGAATGATTAATAGTATGATTCTTCGTCGTGCTTAAAATTTAACTTATAACAATGAAAACATTTAAATTGGTTAGAAATTTATTATTTATCTTTATTTGTCTTTTAGTATTCTCTTTTTTTGTATTAATTAATCTTCCCAAGGATTGTGATAATCAATGTGATTTTGTAATAGCTAAGGGAGAAAATTTGAAAAATGTTGCTTTTCGTTTAAAAGATGAAGGATATATTTCTTCTCCTTTTTTATTCCAATTATATTTTAGGTTAAAAGGAAATGAAAAATATATTAATGCTGGAGAATATCAATTTGATCCACCTTTAACGATTGCTAATATTAGTAAGACGATAATTGAAAAAAGATTGATTAATAATACTTTTTTAATTACCGAAGGAGATACTTTATTAGAAATTGAAGAAAACTTAAAAGAAAAAGAGTTAATTGAAGATTCTTCATCATTAAAAGATTGGCAGCTCAAAGACTTTTTTGATTTATTAGGAGTTAATGAGTCTCAAATAATTTCTTTTAGTGTTTTTTCTAAAATACCTTCAGATGTTTCTCTAGAAGGGTTTTTATTTCCTGATTCATATCATTTACCTCAAGGATTAGAAGAAAAAGATATTCTTTCAATTTTTATCAGTAATTTTGTTTCTAAAATTTATCATGATTTAGGGCAGGCCATTGAAACTAATTTGTTTTTAGAAATCAATGGTCAAAAAAGAAGTTTTTATGATATTTTAATAATGGCTTCATTATTAGAGAAAGAAGTACAATCAGAAGAAGAAAAACAGATTGTAGCTGATATTCTTTGGAGAAGATTGGATACTGGTTTTCCTCTTCAAGTTGATGTTACTATTTGTTATGGAAAATTTCAGTCATTTAAAAAATGTGTTCTTTCTAAAGAGTTATTTGAATTAGATTCACCATATAACACTTATCTTTATAAAGGTTTACCACCAACACCAATTAATAATCCTGGGATTGAATCAATGAGGGCTGCTTTAAACCCAATCGCTAATGATTATTGGTATTATCTAACTGATCGTCAGACAGGTAATACTATTTTCTCTGAAACTTATGATGAGCATCTTGATGCTCGAGGAAAATATTTTTAATTGGTTATTATATTTGACAAGAGAATTTAATAGATATACAATGATAGTATACAGATTTGTATACTATTACTCGGAATTATATGAATAATGCAGAGCGTTTAGCCATACTAAACAAGTCAAACAAAACAACTTTTTCAGCTAAGTCTTTAATTAACCTTTGGGGTGTTAAAAAGGAATCTTTTAATGTTGTTGTAAAAAGAATGGTAGATAAGGGTTTATTGTTTAGGATAGCGAGAGGGTATTATAGTTTAAAAGAAGACTTTAATATTTATGAGTTAGCAAATACAGTTATTACTCCTTCTTATATTTCTTTTAATTGTGCCCTTTTTTATCATGGTATATCCTTTCAAGCTAACCAGGAAATAGAATCAGCTGCTTTAATTAATTATAAAAGGAAAATAGCTGATTATACTTTGAAGTATTTTGTACTTAAAAAAGAATTATTGTTGAATTTAGAAGGTATTGAATTTTTAGAAAATTTTAGTATTGCTACTCCTGAACGCGCTATTTTAGATTGTTTATATTTGGGCATGCATCCTAATGTCGATAATTTAGAAAAGGTAAACAAATTACGATTACAAAATTTATCAAAATATTATCCACAATTAGTTAAAAACAAAATCCAAAATTTTCTTAATTCTTTTTAATTTATGGCTAAGAATAGAGTTAATGTTGATAAACATAAAAGAATTCTAACGGAACTTTTGCTAGATATTTTGAAATCTTTAGATGGTAAAATTGTTTTTAAAGGAGGTACTGCTGCTATGTTGTTTTATGAGCTACCTCGGTTGTCATTAGACTTGGATTTTGATATTGTAAAAGAATTCAATTCAGAGGATATTGATAGGATCAAAATAATCATTCAAAAATACGGTCGCATTAAAGATTTTTATAACAAAAGATATACTATATTTTTCATGTTGGATTATGAACAAAATACTCCAAATATTAAGATAGAATTTAATAAAAGAAAATGGGAAAATAATAATTACGAAATTCATCGGCTTCTAGGTGTTGAGTTAAAAATTGCTGATATTCCAACGATGATGACTCATAAAGCGATAGCTATAACAGAAAGAAAATTGCCTGTCGCTCGTGATTTATTTGATATTTATTATTTTTTGAAAAGAGAGTATTTTATTAATTCCGAATTACTAAAGGAAAGAATTAATAAATCTCCAGAAGAATATTTTAGTCTTTTAATCAAGTTCATTAAGAAAAATTATAATTCAAAGAATGTTTTGCAAGGCGTAGGTGAATTAGTTGATGAAAAACAAAAGAGTTGGTTAAGAAAGAATTTAGTTTCAGAGAGCATTAAAGAAATAGAGAAATATCTACAAAGCAATTGTTATCGCGGGCGAACCAATAGGTAATTGTAGTAATTTTCTAATTTGAGATTGGATATCTTGTTATGATATATTTCAGCTATAAGACAATATTGTCTTCTAAATGGAACATTATCTTAGAAAAAAAATTAACCCTATCTTGGTCCAAGAGAAATTTAAAAAAGTAGGATTAAAACTGTTTACAATTTTAGATTACAAGAGGGTTTTAGAGGTTAATTATTCCACAGCTCAAAGGAGTATCTTTCGTTATGTTAAAACAGAGTTTTTAGTGAAAGCAAGAAAAGGATTATATTTCTTTAAGAATAATCCTCCGCATGAATTTGAGATAGCCAATAAGATTTATCAACCTTCTTATATATCTTTTGAGACGGCTTTGTCATTTTATGAAATTATTCCAGAAACAATTTATGAAGTAATCTCCGCGACTTCACGCACTACAAGAACCTTTAATGTTAATGATATTAAATATTCTTATAAAAAAATTAAAAGGGATTGTTTTAATGGGTATAAGTCAATTAAAATTAAAAACGCTACGGTTTTGATTGCTGAGCCAGAAAAGGCTTTAGTTGATTATTTATATCTTGTTGTGTTGGGAAAAAGAAAATTAGCTTATGAGAGAATTAATTTAAGTAAGATTAAAAAAACTAAACTTTTAAGTTATGCCAAACAATTTCAAAAGGTAAAAATTGAAGAAATAATTAATAATCTTTATGCTGAGCCAAAATACAATCAAAGAATTATCTATTAAAAACCAAACGAGGAAAGATAATATTGCTCGAGAATATATCCAGCATTTATTTTTATCAGCACTTTATAGTCAAAAGGGATCAAATGTGCTTTTATTTAAAGAAGGGACTGCTTTAAGAATCGTTTTTCATAGCCCACGATTTTCAGAAGATTTAGATTTTAGCGTCCAGAAGATTCTGTCTAAGAATAAGTTAGATGATTTCTTTTTAAAATCAATCAGTAAAATAGAAAATCAAGGAATCACGATACAATTAAAAGAAGCCAAACTTACTTCTGAGGGTTATTTAGGGATTATTTCATATTCTTTTTATGATTTCAGTGGTGAAATTAATATTGAGATTTCTTTGCGAAAAGAAATATTATTGCAAAAATCTATAACAACCATTATCTCTGATTTTCTACCTGCTTATGTTTTGGTCCATTTATCTCCAAAAGAGATAGTAAAGGGTAAATTCTTGGCATTACTTAAGCGGCATAAACCAAGGGATTATTATGATTTATATTTTATTTTAAGGCATCCAGAATTGAATAAATTTGTAGATTTTAAAAAGATTTCAGAAATTAAAGAGAAATTGTTGAAAGAAAAAATAAATTTTAAAAGTGAATTAGAAATATTATTACCAATAAGCCACCATGTGATCTTGAAAGATTTTAAACAATCTTTAATTACAGAAATAGATAAATATTTTTAACTTTTTGATATATTTATGATATTCTAAATTAAGCCAATATATTATGAAAATTCTTACGATATTAGGCACAAGGCCAGAAATAATTAGATTAAGTCTTATCATCAAAGAGCTTGATAGGATTAATATTAAAAATATAATAGTTCATACTGGTCAGAATTATGATTCTAAATTATCTGATATTTTTTTTAAAGACTTAGATTTAAGAAAGCCTGATTATTATTTAGGCATTAAAGAAGATAAAGTAGGCGCTCAAATTGGAAAAATAATAGAAAAAGCAGAGGAAATTATTTTAAAAGAAAAACCAGACCTTCTTTTGATTTTGGGGGATACAAATAGTGCTTTATCAGCTATTTCTGCAGCTCGTCATTCAGTGCCTATTTTACATTTAGAAGCAGGCAATAGATGTTTTGATTGGCGAGTGCCTGAAGAAAAAAATAGAGTTATTATAGACCATATAAGTAATTGGTTGGTTCCTTATACAGAAAGATCAAAGGAAAATTTAATAAAAGAAGGGATTTCTTCAGAGTTTATTTTTGTTAGTGGTAATCCAATAAGAGAAGTTTTAGAATATTTTAAAGATAAGATTGAAGAAAGCAATGTTTTAAATAAATTAAAAATGAAGGAAAAGGATTATTTCTTGATTACAGCTCATCGGGAAGAAAATGTAGATGATCCTGATATTCTAAGTGTGATAATTAAAGGACTTAATTTGATTGCAGAAAAATTTAAAAAAGATTTAATTTTCAGTGTTCATCCAAGGACAAAATTTAAATTATCTAAATCTAAAATTAAATTATCAAAAAACATAAAAGTAAGTGAACCTTTTGGATTTTTTGACTTTGTTAAATTAGAAAAAAATGCTTTAGCTGTTATAACTGATAGTGGGACTGTTCAAGAGGAATGTTCAATATTAAAAACTCCTACTGTAACAATAAGAGAAACAACAGAAAGACCTGAAACAGTAGAATGTGGATCCAATATTCTTAGTGGTACTTCAGATTCAGAAAAAATCTTTGAGACTGTCAATCAGATGTTAAAAATTAATAATGATTGGATTTCTCCATACGAGAATGATTTAAATGTTTCAAATAAAATAACAAAATTTCTTCTTCATCAAAAACCTAAAAAATAATAAAAATATGAAAGTATTAATTACCGGTGGTACCGGAACATTGGGCAAAGAGCTAATTAAAAAATTTTATCAAGAATGGGAAATTACAGTATTATCAAGGGATGAATTAAAACAAGCTCAATTAAAAGCTATTTATCCTAAGGTTAAATTTATTATTGGAGATATTAGAGATTATCATTCAGTTCTTAAGGCTGTTAGGGGGATTGATGTAATCCTTCATTGTGCTGCAATGAAGAGAATAGAAGTATGTGAAAAGCATCCAATTGAAGCTGTTAAGACGAATGTTTTAGGAACAGAAAATATTATTATGGCAGCAAGAGAGAAGGGAATTGAAAAATTGATTTCTATTAGTAGTGATAAAGGAGTTGAGCCTATTAATGTTTATGGAATGACTAAGGCTATTCAAGAGAAAATAGTAATTGCCGAAGGATACAATTGTGTAAGATATGGTAATGTTTTTGGTAGTCGAGGAAGCGTTGTTCCTCTTTTTTGTGAACAAATGAAAAAAGGAGGTCCTTTAACTGTTACTGACCCAGAAATGACAAGGTTTATTTTAACAACTGATCAAGCTATAGAGTTAATAATGCTTGCTCTTAATAGTCCAATGGAAGGTAAGATTTTTGTTAAAAAATCTCCCTCAGCAAGAATAGGAGATATAGCAGAGAGCTTTGGAGGTGAAACTAAGGTTATTGGAAAAATGATTGGTGAAAAAATGCATGAGATGTTAATAGCAAAAGAAGAAACTTTAAGAGCTGAAGATAAAGGAGACCATTATATCATTAGTTTAAAAATGAATGGTTTAAAAGCTTCTGAACCATATACATCTGATAAAGAAAGAAGGCTGACTCAAGAGGAAATAAAAGAATTAGTGAAAGAATATAAACAAAGAAATAATTTAGACTAGAATGCCAAAAGAGAATAAAAAAGTTGTTATTATTGCTCCTACTGGCATGCTTGGTAGTGGAGTTTATAATGTTTTAAAAGATAAATATGATTTAGTTTTAGTTTATAGAAGTGAAGATAAGATAAAAAAGCTTGATGAAATTTATGGAAAAGTAAATAGTCATCAACTTATTAAATGTGATATCCGAGAGATATATAATGATTATTTATCTGGAATTAAATCAGAAGATTCAAAACTTAATAAATTATTTAAAGGAATTGGAGAGATAGATGCAATAATTAATTGCGCAGGCATTATTAATGTTTATGCTGCAAAAGACCCATCCTTTACCTTTTTCTTAAATGGAGCTTTTCCTCATCTTTTAAGTGAATATTACAAAGAAAAGTTAATTCAAATTACAACAGATTGTGCTTTTAATGGAATTGAAGGTTATCCATATAATGAAAATTCATTGAAAACTCCAGTAGATATCTATGGTTTATCTAAAATACTAGGAGAGCCAAAAGATAAATCATTGATTTTAAGAACTTCTATTATAGGGCCTGAAATTTCTGAACATGTTTCTCTTTTAGATTGGTTTAGACAGCAAGAAGGAAAAACAATAAAAGGATTTGCTAATCATTTCTGGAATGGGATTACGACAAAGCAATTTGGTAAAATTTGTGATGAAATTATTTCCAATCCAGAACAATATCCAAAAACAGGCTTGTATCATATTTTTTCAACAACAGTTTCTAAGTACGAAATGCTTTTAAAGTTTAAAGAAAAATATGACATTGATTGTAAGATAGAGAAAGATAAAGAACAAAAAATTAATAGAACATTGAATACAATTTATGATTTTAATAATAAATTAAATATTCCTTCTTTTGGTGAAATGATAGAAGAATTGTTTTAGTTCAATTATATAAAGTAAATCAATTGTTTCTGTAGAAATGATAAATTTTAAAAAAACATTGCTTGTTTCTTCCTATGCTCCTCCCTCTATGCGAGGAGCACCGCAAAACATATACAACCTTTTTAAAAATTTTGATCCATCTTCCTATTGTTTTTTAACAAGTTATTATAATATTGATAATTTATCAGCTCAAAAAGGTAATTGGCTTCAAGGAAAATATTTTTTTTATGATAATTTTTCTTTTTCAGGTTCTTTTAAAGAACATCCTGAAATAACAAAGGAATATCAATCTCGTTCAGCTTTAAATAAACTGAAGTATCTAATAAAGCGTAGCTGGGTTTTAGGTTTATTTAGTGGACTTTTTATAATTATTTCTCAAATTATTGCAATAGTTCGTGCTGGAAAAAAAATAATAAGAAAAGAAAAAATTGAAGTAATGATTGGCTTCTCTGATTATGGACCAGCTATGATTTCTACTTATTTATTGCATAAAATAACAAAAACACCTTATCATATATATCTTTTTGATATTTATAAGGATAATTTTTATCCTATTTTTCCTGCTAATTTTCTATCAAAAATCTTTGAGCTTAAGATATTGAATAATGCTAAAAAAATAATTGTTACTAATGAAGGTACATTAAATCTTTATAAAAGAGAATATGGAGAAGAAATAGAGAATAAAATTATTATTATTCATAATTCTACATTTGCTGAACCATATCTCAGTCTTCATACTGATTATTCGCCAATTTCGCCATATACAATTGTTTTTACAGGTAATATCTATTGGGCTCAAGCTAAAAGTTTAAAAAACTTAATTCAAGCTATCGAAGAAATTAATGATTTAGATGTTTGTTTAAAAATCTATTGCCCTAATCCAAAAGATTATTTAAATAAAATTGGAATTAGAGAAAGCAATAAAGTCAAAATTTTGATTGCTCAACCAGAAAAAATGCCAAAAATCCAAACTCAGGCTGATATTCTTTTTTTACCACTTTCATGGCATAATAAAGGTCAGAAGATTATTGATACAGCTACTCCTGGAAAACTTGCAGATTATCTTATTAGCAATAAACCAATTTTGATCCATGCTCCGTCTTCAACTTTTATTGTTAAATATGCAAAAGAAAATAATTTTGCAGCAATTGTTGATGAAGAAAATATTGAAAAATTGAAGGTGATAATTAAAAGAATATTAACTGATTATAACTTTTCTAAAGAAATTATTGAAAATGCAAAGAAAACTTTCTTTAAAAATCACGAGGCAAAGAAAAATGCAAAAACTCTGGAATCTTTATTAAAATAGTCTTATTATTAATGTTCTCTTGAATTAAGCGGAAAGATGCCCATTTTTTATGAAAATAGAAAAACTTATAAATCATACTAGATTTAATAGAATTTAATTATAATAAAAACTAATTAAAATGAAAGGAATAATTTTAGCCGGTGGAAGTGGAACAAGGCTTTATCCTGTAACTAAAGGAGTTAGCAAACAATTATTGCCGATATATGACAAGCCGATGATTTATTACCCTTTATCTATTTTAATGTTGGCAGGCATTAGAGATATTTTGATTATTTCTACAGAAAAAGATTTGCCGATTTATCAAGAATTATTAGGTGATGGTGATCAATTAGGGTTAAAATTTGAATATAAAATTCAAAAAGAGCCAAAAGGGATACCGGAGGCTTTTATTATAGGGGAGGAGTTTATAGGTCGAGATACAGTATGCTTAATATTAGGCGATAATATGTTCTATGGTACTGATTTGGTAGATACGTTGAAAAGAGCAAAAGAACTTACAGAGGGAGCAATAGTTTTTGGTTATTATGTTAATAATCCGGAGGATTTTGGTGTTGCTGAGCTTGACAATAGCCTTCAAAAGGTACTTTCAATAGAAGAAAAACCAAAAAACCCTAAATCAAATTATGCTATTCCTGGGATATATTTTTGTGACAATGATGTAATCAAAATAGCTAAAAATGTTAAACCTTCCACAAGGGGTGAATTAGAAATAGCTTCTGTATTAGAGAAGTATTTAAATAAAGATATGTTAAATATAAAAATATTAGGCAGAGGAACGGCTTGGTTGGATACGGGTACACATAAAGGATTATTAGATGCATCAAACTTTGTAGAAGCTATACAAAGTAGACAAGGACTGTATATTGCTTGTATTGAAGAGATAGCTTATGGAATGAATTTTATTAATAAAGATCAATTAATAGAATTAGCTCAACCTTTATTAAAAACTGATTATGGTAAATATTTAATTAGAGTTTCAGAAAAATCATAAAATTTTCTTACAAAAATGAAAACATATTTAATAACAGGTGGTGCAGGATTTATTGGTTCAAATTTTGTAAAATATATCCTTAAAAAGCATAAAAATGATATAAAATTAATAGTTTTAGATAAATTGACTTATGCAGGTAATTTAAAAACTCTTGAGAATGAGTTAGATAAAATAGAATTTATCAAGGGTGATATACGTGACTGGGAGTTAGTAAGTAAGATATTTTCAGAAAATAATATTGATTATGTTATTAATTTTGCAGCAGAATCCCATGTTGACAGATCAATAGAAAATCCGCAACTATTTTTACAGACGAATATATTAGGAGCTCAAAATTTATTAGATGTAGCAAAAAATAATTGGGAGGAAAAAGAAGGTTTATATAAAGAAGGAGTAAGGTTTTTACAAATATCAACAGATGAAGTATATGGAAGTTTAGACGAGGTAAGCTATTTTACGGAACAAACACCGATAAATCCTCGCTCTCCTTATTCTGCTTCAAAAGCTAGTGCTGATATGATTGTCCAGGCCTACAGAGAAACTTATAAATTTCCAATTAATATTACTAGATGTTCAAATAATTACGGGCCTTATCAATTTCCAGAAAAACTTATCCCATTAATTATTAAAAATATATTAGAAGGAAAAGATTTGCCTGTATATGGAGATGGAAAAAATGTTAGGGATTGGGTTTATGTTGAAGATCATTGTAAGGCGATAGATTTAATTTTAGAAAAAGGTAAAATAGGCGAGATATATAACATAGGTGGCTCTACAGAAAAACAAAATATAGAAATAGTGAAGATTATTATTGATATAATTAAGGATTTAATAAATAAAAACCAGAAATATTTATCAATTTTGAAAACCGATTTATCTAATATTAATTATGACCTAATCAAGTATGTAAAAGATCGAAAGGGTCATGATCAAAGATATGCCGTGGATTCTACAAAAATTAAAAATGAACTTAGTTGGTATCCTGAGACTAATTTTGAAAATGGTATAACAAAAACAATTGAATGGTATTTGAATAATCAAGATTGGATAAAAAACGTTGTCTCTGGAGATTATCAAGAATATTATGAAAGAATTTATAAATAAAAGTAAAAATTTTAATATTTACGGTAAGGGTAATTTTGAAAAAGAATTAGCTTTTTTGATTAAAAAGAATATTCATAATAAATATACTGATAATTTTTTTGGAAGTAAGCCTAAATTAACTATTCGTGGAATAATTATTAGTATTCTACGTTTTTCAGGAATTTATTTTCTAATTAAGAAAAGAGAAAGGAGTCTATTAATAAATAGTTTTAAATACCTATATGATCGATTAGAAGATAGTTACTCAAAAAAATTAATAATTCAAGTTTTAGCATTTCGTCTTTTAGGTCATAAAAAAATCAAATTGCCAATGAATGACGGAAATTATTTACAGTATATTAAAGAAGTTGATAAAAATATAATAAATCAGAATGATTATATAGTATCAAATTTTCAGAACAAAAAGTTTTATTTATATAATATTAGTCCATATGGTTTTCTCGGTAAAATTTATTATACTGCTGCGGGTATATTCCATTGTTTTGTTGATAAAGCTTATGAACATAAAGCGTTAAATATTAGGGCTAAAAAAGGTGATGTGGTTATTGATGCAGGTGCTTGTTATGGAGATACGGCTATAT
>Ga0265293_10005229_pt1 | contig 21916 bp, 21 predicted proteins | sample Munlanlewell138R_FD_192505 | JGI IMG/M metagenome (GOLD analysis project Ga0265293, IMG submission 192505) | Leachate microbial communities from a municipal landfill in Southern Ontario, Canada - Leachate well 138R | ecosystem: Engineered > Solid waste > Landfill > Unclassified | place: Canada... | reverse complement strand
CACCGGCAAATGTTACTAGTTTAACGGCAAGTGAAAGTAAACTTGAATATCAAATTGGTGACGTTTATTTAAATAGAAATCAATTAAAAGTAACAGCGTTTTATGATGATGGCACAAGTAAGGAAATAAGCTATAACGCTGATGGCATTAATGGTTATAACTTTACTTTTTACGACCCCGATTTAAATGATCATTATCCAAATAACCCTTTTACGATTGTTGGTGATTATATTTTTACCGTTTCATATAAAGGCAAAGAAAGTAATGATATAACGATTTCGGTCGGTGAAAAAATAATTAGTGAAGCGACTATTAAAATTAAAACGAATAGTATCGCTGACGGAACGAGATTAACAGAAGTCCAAATGACTTCACTTCTTGAAGCAACTGACGTAACAATTAATAAAGTCGAGATTAGTGAAGTGTTTGGTGGATCTGGTGGAGCGCGAGTCCGTTTATCATCACGTTCCAATGGTGGTAGTATCAAGTTTACTTTCGATAAAGCGTTAAATATTCGCGGCATTAGCCTTGATGTTTCCGCTTATAATAGCAAAACAGCGGTCGTGAAAGCCGCAACATCCGCTAATACTACTGGCCAAAGCCAAACGGTATCAAGTGGTGTTAGTAAATTAACGTATGACGTATTTAGTAGTGACACTGAAGCTTCTACCACCCTTACAATATCTAATGCGGCCGCAAATCAGTTTTTCCTCCATGGAATTAATATTACAATCGGTAGTAATGAGCCTGTAGCCGTTACCGGATTATCCCTTGAAAATGAATCATTAAGTATTGGAAGCGGCAAAAGACAAGTTGCAAAAGCAAGCGTTATTCCAAGTAACGCCACAAATAAAGCATTAACATGGACTAGTGATAACGAAGAAGTAGCGACAGTAAATGACGGAGAAATATTAGGCGTTAATGTCGGAACTGCAAATATTAATGTTACGACAGTTGACGGCGGATTTACGAAGACTATTGCCGTTACGATAAGTGAAGTTACTTATAATAACTTTAGTAAAGCGACCGAAGTTGATAAAGATTGGAACTTACAAGATCTTAAAAAAGCCGGAGACTTTAACGCGATTCCCACGACAAGCGCCAGTCAAAATATATTAGTGATTCCGATTGAAATTAAAGATTATCCGTTTACTAATAAAACTTTAACCGACATTAATACATTATTTAACGGCACAAGCAGTGATACAAATTATTGGGAGTCAGTGAAATCATTTTATGATAAATCTAGTTTTGGTAATCAAAATTTAACTTTTACTATTGCCGATAAATACATTACAAACTTAAACGCGAGTGAAGTAGCCGCTTTAAACGCATATGACGCTGAATATTTTACTGATATTGTAGTAAGACGAGCGGTAAGTGATTACAAAACAAAAAACGGTAATACGAGTACACAAAACTTTGATAGTGATAATGATGGTTTTATTGATGCCGTATGGATGATATATAGTGCGCCTAACTATTCTAATAGTAGTGAGATTGAAAACATAAGTACTGATTACTGGGCGTATGTTTATTGGGACTTCCGTCAAAAAAGTAATCTTACTAGCCCCGTGCAAAACGCTTATGCCTGGGCAAGTTATGACTTTATGTATGAAGGGGGCGGCACTAATAAAGTTGATGGCCACACGTATATCCATGAAACAGGGCACCTTTTAGGACTTGATGATTATTATAATTACGATAATGATTCTTCATATTCACCAATGGGTGGTGTTGATATGATGGATTATAACGTTATTGACCATAACGTCTGGACAAAGATGACTTTAGGGTGGCAAAAACCGTATGTTGTAACGGGCGACGCGGAAATTACGATTAATCCGTCGCAAGATAATGGTGATGCTATTTTAATTGCCGATAATTGGAACGGAACATCATATGATGAATTTATGATGGTTGAACTTTATACGCCAACGGGGTTAAACACTTTAGATAGTACAACAAAATATAACGGTACTTATCCCCTTGGTTTTACTGAAAAAGGCATTCGTATTATGCACGTTGATAGCCGGATTGGTAAAAGATCATATTCCTCGACAAAGGGGTGGTATTTTAATGGTTATTTTGAACCGACTTCATTACCGCTTAGCGGCAACAATTATTATGACTTAGCCCATTCTAATACGCCAAGCTTTAGTGCCCAAAGTGAATATCGCTTAATTCATACAATCCAAGCGACGAATGAAAACACTTATAAAAATGGCGGACGCGCGAATAACGCGGACTTATTCCAGGCAGGGGATCACTTTAAAATGGAAACCTTTGGCGGTAATTTCTTCCATGAACAAACAACGTTAAATAACGGTAATAACTTAGGTTATACAATCGAAATACTAAGCGTAAGTAATACGGAAGCGACAATTCGTATTCATAAACTATAAACTTTTATAACATTTACATAATATATTGTTGTATAATTTAAGAATGAAAAGAATAAAAAACCTTACCGCGATATTAACCTTCTTTTTATTGACGGTATTAATTGTTGGTCTTACGTTTTTCTTTTTGGAACAATCAATTATTACTAAAGTAACGCCTGGTTATTATTTTAACCCGATTTCTTTATCGACCCAAATCATTTTTACCATAATAGTATTAATGCTTATTAGCATCTTTAGTATTCACTTTGTAAAGAGAATAAGATTAAGTATTAATGGGGTATTAATAGTCTCACTATTAGTCGCTACGTTAGTTATGACCATTGTTAATGTTTTATCAATTCCTGAATCAAGAACTCTTTCTGTGAAGTTTCTTGATGGTACATTTCATGACGTTATTTTAACGCTTACTCCGGCTAAAAGAGTTACTTCGATTTTAACGCTTATTATTAATATAGCGTTTATTTATTTTATTATTTTAGTGCTCCCAAATCATCCTAATTTCTTAACCATTATTAAGTTTTTTGTGGCGACGATCGCCCTTGTTTCTTTGGCCGCTATTGTATATAGTTTAGTGACGGAAAAAGAAGTTATTTTAAATATTTTAAAACATGGCTATTCACGAAATGGTGAAGTACCATCAAGCTTTTTTAATAACCGTAATCCGTATGCGTCTTTCTTATTAAGTTCGCAAGTGATGATGGTCTTTTTATATTATTTAACCATCCGTAAAAAAAGTCATTATCTTTACTTTTGGTTGCAAATTCCCATTATGTTTGGCATTTTCCTCACCTTTTCAAAGACTAATATCATACTATCGTTAGCGTTATTCTTTTTTGTCTTTTATCGTCATATGTGGCATTTATATAAAAAAGGTCATTATCGCCGTTTAACAATCCAAACGATTATTAGTTCATCGCTTTTAATTATTGTATTTCTATTTCGGGTCATGCCGCCACTTGAAACGACACTTTTTGGGAAGTTTTTACATCAAATGATTCCCGAAGAAATCTTTGGGGTTGGGGTAAGTACTGTCGACACCCGTATTAAATTATGGAAATACGCGATTAGTTTAATTGTCGCTTCACCGACGACACTCCTTATTGGTGACGGCACACATATCGCTCGTTATTTTTATCAGATGCGGATTGATCAAGAATTAGGTCATACCTTAACTTATGGGTTTGGTGATTATCATAACGGCACTATTGAAGTGCTTCACACTTTTGGCTTAGTCGGTGTCGCCCTTTACGCGCTTACTTTTATAATTATTGTTGCTTTAATAATAAGAAGAAGAAAAGTTAATCGTTCGCTTGCCTTTTTTGTCTTTATTAGCATGTTAATCTTTATTGCGCGTAGTCAAACAGAATCATTATCAATGCTCTTATTTAAAAGTGAAGGTATTATGGCGTCCTTTACGTTCATTCTTCCTTTTTTATACTTAAATAAAATAGCGCATAATGAAGGATTTGGTAAAACAATTAAAAAACGCTAGGTAAACCCTAGCGTTTTGTTTAATTTGTCGTATTAATTATTCAGCGCGAAAGCCGTATTTTTTTGACATTTCTTCGGTATGTTTAATATGTTCAACGTTGGATAATAAACTTGCCGCTTCACTATCAAGAATAATCGTTGCTTCACCGGCGTAGAGTTGAATAGCGCTTGATGTAATTTGGGCGGTTACTGGTCCTTCTAAGGCTTGCTTAATTACTTCAGCTTTCTTCGTGCCACTGGCGATTAAGATAAGTTTACGGGCGTCAAGAATTGTCCCGACCCCCATGGTGAGAGCAAAGTGGGGCATTTCGTCTTTCGTTAAACCGACTTTACGATAGAAGTCTTCATAGTTATCATCAATAGTTTGTTTTGTTAAGGCAACGACGTGGCTGCGGCTTCCTAAGCTTGATCCTGGTTCATTATATCCCCAGTGCCCGTCGCGTCCAATGCCTAATAGTTGTAAGTCGATACCCCCAGCGGCAATAATCTTTTTTTCATAATCACAGCAAGTTTTGCTTGGATTGCTTGTAAAGCCGTTGAAGTAATGAATGTTTTTCTTTTGAATGTCGATGTGTTTAAAAAATTCTTCATGCATGTAACGCGCACTTGATTTATCTAAACCGTAAGGCTTAATCACGTCAAAACCTTCACCTAAAAATTCATAAAGGGTAAAGGCAGTAACGTCTTTAAAACTTAATCCTTCCTCTTTATGCATTCTAATAAGTTCCCGATATGTTCCAATCGGGGTAAATCCAGTCGCTAAGCCGATGACTGAATTTGGTTTTTCCTTAATTTGTTTTGCAATTTGTTTAGCAGCAGCTTTTGACATTTCGTCATAGCTATCACGAATAAAAATGGCCATAATGTCTCCTTTAGTAAGTTTAATCCATAAGTAATATTATCATACTACACTACTTTATTTTTTACCATCTAAAAGAGATAAGTTATAATAATAAGTGTAGAAAGAGGTAATGATGAATATTCTAATGCTATTGACGCCCAAAAAAGATGTCACATTTTTAACAACGAATTTAACAATAGCCGAAGCATTAACGATTTTAAAGTTTGTCCGCTATAGCAGTGTCCCCCTTTTAGATAAAGATGGATATTACGTTGGCACAATAACGGAAGGTGATTTACTTTGGCATTTAGAAGAAAACGGTCTTGAATTTGCAAGTAAACATAAAGTTAGAAGTGTAAAAAGGGTAAGAAACTACGCTCCAGTGACGATTAACGCTTCAATGGAAGACTTAGTAACAACATCACTTGGGCAAAACTTTATACCAATTCTTGACGATCGAAATTATTTTATTGGTATCGTTACCCGAAAAGATTTATTAACAGATTTTATTAATAAGTTTGCGAAAAAAGCAGAAGTTGTAAAAGAAAATCCAGTCTTAAACGCTTTATATAAAAGACGAAGCATACGTAAGTTTAAAAAGACAAAAATAAATCCAGAAGTAATTGAAGAAATATTAAAGGTTGCCCTTGTTAGTCCGTCCGCGGGTAATAGAAGACCGCAACATGTTTTACATATTGATGATCAAAAATTAATTCGTGAATTGGGAAAGATTCATCCTAAGGGTGGGCAATACGATAAAGCACCACACTTAATCCTTATATTAAATGATGATGAAATTGAAGATAACGCATATAACGCGAACAGTAATAGTAGTGCCTTATTACTAAGTATGTTATTAGCGATTGATAGTTTTGAAAATCTTGGTGGTTTTTGGATTGCAACGAGAGAAAAAGAACATAATGAAAAACTATTAGAAGTACTTAATGTTCCCCCTACTTTTTCCCTTCACGGAATGATTGCTTTCGGCGTTAAAAATGAATTTAAGGGCGCTAATGAAGCAATTGCTTTTGAGAAAATTCATAAAAACCAATGGTAAGAAAAAGAAAAAAGCGCGATTTTAAGTAAAATACCCACATTATTGTGTTATAATAATAGTTGGAGGAAGTATGGCAAAAAATATTCTAGTTGTGACAGGAAGCGTAAGAAAAACCGGAAATTCGGCCTTTCTTGCTAATGCTTTCATTAAAGGGGCACGCCACAGTGGTAATGCCATTCAAAAAGTTGAAGCTTCAAATCGGAACTTTTCACCATTCCGCGATAAAGAAAATGCGTGGCGGAAAGGTAAACCAAGTTTAATTGAAGATGATTTCAACGTGCTCGCACCATACATCCATGTTTCTGATGTGTTAGTGTTAGTATCACCAGTTTATTTTGGTGGTTTTTCAGGCGCGTTAAAATTATTTGTTGATAATCTTTATGCTTATATTGTGCCGCAAAGAAAAAGAAACTTACGATTTACTAAAGCTATTCTTTTAGCGGTTGCGCGCGATAGCAATGAAGATACATTTGTCGGCATTACTCATGAATTTAAAGAGTTAGTGCGTCAACTTAATATTCCGGAGTTTGATATTATTACGGTTGAAGGAGTCCATGAACGTGGCGACATCGAAGGTCATCCTGGACTTCAAAAAGCAATTGAACTAGGAAAGTCAATAGGTAAAGAAGAATGAAAATTTTAGTTACAGGGGGAACTGGATTTATCGGTTCCCACACCGTCGTTGAATTAATTAATGCCGGCCATGAAGTTGTCATCGTTGACAATCTTATTAACTCACAAAAAAATGCCATCACTAAGATCAAACGGATTACGCAAGTACGTCCGCTTTTTTATAAAGTTGATGTTGGTGATAAAAAGAAGATGGAAAAGGTATTTAATGAACATAAGTTTGACGCGATTATTCATTTCGCGGGCTTAAAAGCTGTTGGTGAAAGTGTGCAAAAACCACTTATGTATTACCGAAACAACTTAGATTCGACTTTAACTCTTTTAGAACTTATGAAAGAGCATGATGTGCGAAACATTATCTTTTCAAGTAGCGCAACAGTTTATGGAATGCCCGAAGTAATGCCAATTAAAGAAGAAGATCCGCTTGGTGATACAACAAATCCATACGCAACGACGAAATTATTTATTGAACAAATATTACGTGATTTTGTAAACGCTAATAAAGGGTTTAAAGCAGTAAGTTTAAGGTACTTTAATCCAATTGGCGCTCATCCTTCAAAATTACTCGGGGAATCGCCAAGTGATATTCCGAATAACCTCATGCCTTACATTAGTAAAGTCGCTAATGGGAAGTTAGAGTATTTAAGTGTCTTTGGTGATGACTATGATACGGTTGACGGTACGGGTGTTCGTGATTACGTTCACGTTGTCGATTTAGCAAAAGGTCACCTTTTAGCGCTTAAAGCCTTTAGTTTCGCGCCAAGTTATAACTATTACAATTTAGGCACCGGCCGCGGCACGAGTGTTTTAGAGTTAATTCACGCTTACGAAAAAGCAAACAAGATTAAAATCCCTTATAAGATTGGCCCGCGGAGAAGTGGGGACATTGCGACTAGTTTCGCTGATGTCACGAAAGCAAGAAATGAATTAGGGTTTGCGCCGAAGTATTCAATAAAAGAAGCTTGTCGGCATGCTTATTTATTTGAAAAGAAACAAAAATAAATTAAATCACCTCCACTATGGAGGTTTTTTGTAGTTTACTACAACTATTAATATCGCCATAATTGAAAATAAGCATATTCTTCATTTTTGGTGGTAGAATTAATAAAGGAGCGACATTATGGATAAATATTTAAAACAATACGAGATAAGTACTTTATTAACCCTTTACGGCGCTTACTGGCCGTCATTTAAAGCTGACGCTAATGTGCTTATTGTTACCGGAATGGAAGAACACGCTTTCCGTTATCAAGACTTTGCGTTCTTTCTTAATAATGAAGGCTTTGATGTTTATTCGGTAGATTATTACGGCCAAGGGGAAAACATCACATATGGCGGGATGGTTAAACAAGAAGTTCCCGTTAATGCTTTTGAATTATTTGTTGAGCACCTCGGCCAAATCGCAAGTGATATAAAAAAAGACGGAAAACCACTTTATATTTTAGGTCATTCCATGGGTTCATTTTTAACGCAGAGATTTTTACAAAAATTTCCGGGACTCGCGAGTAAAGCAGTTGTCGTTGGCTCTAACGGCCCAAGTATTCTTTTTGGCCTTGGTAAATGTGTGGCCTGTTTAACGGTTACAAAGAAAAATCGGAATAAAACAAGTAAATTACTCGCTTCGCTTTCTATTGGCAGTTACGCTAAAAGTATTAAAAACGCCCGCACTCCTGCTGATTGGTTAAGTTATGATGAACATAATGTTGATGCTTTTTTAAATAATCCCCTTAATGGTGGACCTTCGAGTAAAGGCTTTTATCAAGAACTATTAAAAGGCACAAATAGTCTTTATAAAAAGAAACGTTTTGATGCTGTGGACCGTGATTTACCAATTCTTTTCCTCGCTGGCCAAGATGATCCGGTCGGGGGACACGGCAAAGGAGTAATCAAACTTCATAAATTTTATAAAAAACTTGGTTTTAATAATGTCAAACTTAAACTTTATCCGCATATGCGTCATGAAATATTAAATGAAACGAAGAAGAAAGAAGTTTTCGCCGACGTGCTGAAGTTTTTAAAATAAGGAGCATTAATGGCGAAGAAGAAAGAAACTAATCCGGTAATTACTGAAAACCGTAAAGCTAGTTACGACTATTTTTTAAGTGACTTTTTAGAAGTTGGTATCGTTTTAACGGGCACAGAAATTAAATCGATTCGGCAAAGTGGGACCTCTTTAAAAGATACGTATGTCGCCTTTCGTAATGGCGAAGCTTTTCTTGAAGGATTACACATTGCCCCTTACGCCTTTGGCAATATTTTTAATCATGAGCCGCGGCGCAGTCGGAAATTACTTATGCATAAAAAACAAATTGCTAAATATGCTTTAGAAGCACAAATTGCGCAGATGACTGTTGTTCCGACAAAAATGTATTTTGTGCGGGGGCGGGTTAAACTTACTATCGCCTTAGGTAAAGGAAAGAAACATTACGATAAACGTGAAACAATTAAAGCGCGTGAAGATGAGATTGCCATGCAAAAAGCAAAACGGCGCGGTAATGAAGAACATGACTAATAAACAAATTGCTCTATATTTAGAAAACACTCCTTCCCGTTATGATGACGCTAGTTTTTTATCGTTTATTAAAGAAGTCGGCATGCCCGTTTTACCACCTTCAATTCATATTACCGGGACAAACGGGAAAGGAAGTAGCGCCCGTTATTTAGCGCTTACTTTACAACATAGTGGCTATGAAGTTGGCTTATTTACTTCACCTCATTACTTAAAAGTAAATGAACTCGCAACCATTAATGGAGTGGAAATAACTGATAACTTTATAAGTAAGAAAATAATTAAATACGATAAGTACTTTAAAAAATATGGCTTATCAGCGTTTGAAATAATGACCTATATTTCTTTTTTATATTTTGCGGCCATGAAAACGCATTACATTATTATTGAAGTCGGAATGGGTGGGCTCCATGACGCGACTAATATTATTACCCCGATATTAAGTATTATTACAAATATTGGCAAAGATCACATTAAAGAAATTGGTCCTACCTTAAAAGATATTGCCATTCATAAAGCTGGCATTATAAAAAAAGAAGTGCCGCTTATTGTCGGTGAAGTACAAAGTGAAGCCGAAACGGTAATTATTGCGAAGGCAAAAAAAGAAAACGCGCCGCTTTGTAAAATAAATTATGATCACACAATTATGCAAAAGAAACTTACAACGACAAAGTTTTCATATGCTGGGATTACTTACTTACTTGGTAGTGGCGCATCTTACGAAGTAAAAAACGCAATCTTAGTAATAAACGCCTTAAAGGTATTAAAAAAAGTAGGTGTTCATTATACAGAAGAAGCATTACAAAAAGCGTTACTTGAAGAAACATTCCCCGGTCGCTTTAGTGTCGTTAGCTTAACACCACTTGTCATTGTTGATGGCGCCCATAATCCCCACGCTTTTATTTCACTTTTAAATGATGTTAAGGCAACAAAAAAGAATTTAATTGTAATATTTGCCGCCTTTAAAGATAAAGATTATGAGCAAGAATTAAACTTATTAGCCTTAAGTGGCGCCCGTATTATTCTTACGACCTTTGATCACCCACGCGCAGTCAATAAATTTAATAATGATTTACCTTTTTATAAAGACCATGTTGAAGCAATTAAGCATGCTTTTAATAATTTAAGGGCAGAAGATTTATTATTAATAGTAGGATCCCTTCATTTTGCAATAGCGGTGACGAAGGAATTCCGAGGAGGGCTTTATGAATAAGACACGTAGAATTGTGACTTCAATTACCTTAAGTGGTTTATTTATTGCTTTATCCGTTATCTTACAACGGTTTTTAGTTATTCCTTTTGGAACACCAAGTTTATATCGTCTATCGCTTGGTAATGTGCCTATTATTATGGCCTCATTATTTTTAGGACCAATCTATGGTGGGATTGTCGGCGCGGCAAGTGACCTTTTAGGGGCAACATTATTCCCAGTTGGCAATTTACTTTTATGGCCAATTATTAGTTCAACGCTTTATGGCGTCTTGCCATGGTTATTTTTACGCCTTATCATCGGTGTTAATAAGAAGATGAAGTTCCCCCTTTTATATGCGTTTCTTGGGTTAATGTTTCTTATCTTAGAACTTTATATTTTCTTAAATAATGAAGTGCGGCATCCCTTTGATCGCACTAGGCCACCGCTTGTTTTCAATACCGAAGTTCGTATTATCTTTACGATTATTTTAATTGCCCTGATTGTTGGTTTATTATTAATATTCCACTATTTAGAGAAAAGATATGAAAAAGTTGTAGAAACAAAATATACGGGACGCCCTTCCGAATTAGCGTTTGCCATTTTACTTATGGCGTTAGTCGTTGACGTCTTATATTCTTCGTGGTGGAAGATGGACGCTTTTAAAGCTGACTTCCTTGTCAGTGTCTTTTTCCACACCGCAATTATGTTTATTCTCTTACCTTTCCAAACATCAATTCTTGGTATCTTGGGCAATGTTTATGCAAAAAGCAATATTGCGCGCATGAATGAGAAACCAAGTGATAGCGAAACGCAAAGCGAAGAATAGTCGCTACTTTTATCATAAGCATCATCATTAATAGTAAATACCGCAATAAAGCGGTTTTTTCTTTTAAAAAGGTTATTTTAACTATCGAATAAAAACTACTAATAAACTCCTAAAAGTAGTTGACACATTATGTCTAAATTAATACACAGTATTAATTCTTCTTTTATCAAAACGCTTTGTAAATAAGGGGCTCTTCATTTACAATATCACTAATGAAAAAGAAGGAGCAAAGCCATGTTTGAAAAAAAGTATTTATTTGAAGAACCAACCCCCAGAACGAAAGAAGACGATGAAGTTAAAGAAGTAGCCCAAGCGCTTGCTCTTTATGAAAAGCATTTAGAAGACATTCATTAATTTTAAACACGTAAAACAAGAAAAAATAACGCCTTCGGGCGTTTTTTTGTTCTTTTTTGCTAAAATATAATACGAGGTATTAAGTATGTATAATAAATGGTGGCATGAACGGGTTTTCTACCAAATCTATCCCCGGTCTTTTAATGATAGTAATGGTGACGGTATTGGTGATATTCAAGGCATAATTGCAAAACTACCGTATTTAAAGAAATTAGGTATTGGGGCAATATGGCTCTCCCCACTTTACGCATCGCCAAACTACGATAATGGCTATGATATAAGTGATTATAAAGCAATCCATGAAGAATACGGCACGATGGACGACATGAAGGCGCTTATTAAGGCGGCGAATGAACTAGACATTAAGCTCGTAATGGATTTAGTAATTAATCATACGTCTTTTGCCCATCAGTGGTTTATTGAAAGTAAAGACCCGCAAAGTAAGTATCATAAGTATTATTTTTGGGAAAAAGGAAAAACAACGAAAAGTGGTAAAAGATTACCGCCGAACAATTGGCAAAGTATGTTCACCGGTAGTGCGTGGGAATATGAACCGGCGAACGATATGTTTTACTTACACCTTTTTACTAAAGAGCAACCTGATTTAAATTTTGATCATCCGCCGGTTATTGAAGAAGTAAAAGATATTCTCCGCTTCTGGCTTGATTTAGGAATTGCTGGTTTCCGCTGTGATGTTATTAATTGCATTAGCAAAACAAGTTTAAAAAATGGGCGCCCTAAAGTATATAAAACTGGTCAAGAACATTATTTAAACACGCCAGGATGCCACTTAATCTTAAAAGAGTTACATAATGACGTCTATTCAAAATATGACGCCTATACGGTCGGGGAAACGATGGATATTACTATTCATGATGCGAAAGAATTTTTAGATAATGAATTAACCCAAGTGTTTGCCTTTGACCAAGTCGCGGTCGACCATCGAAGCCTACCATTATTTAAAAAGAAGTATAAACCTCGGAACATGATTAAAGCCTTGAAAAAGTGGCAAGATACGATTGATTGGAACACTTTATTTTATGAAAATCATGATGTCCCACGGAGCATTAGCAGATTTGGCAGCACGAAATATCGTTTTGAAAGTGCGACCGCCCTTGCCGCTTCAATCTTATTTTTAAGAGGGACACCCTATATTTATCAAGGCCAAGAAATAGGGATGACTAATGTGGCGTTTAAAAGTATAGATGACTTAGATGATGTTAGTTCGATTAATGTTTATAAATTATTACGTAAATTATTATTCCCCAAAAAACTCGCCTGGCGTTTCGTTAATAACTTTACTCGTGATCACGCACGAACACCGATGCAATGGGATGACACAAAGCACGCTGGCTTTACAAAAGGGACACCGTGGCTTATGGTTAATCCAAACTATAAAGAAATAAATGTGGCCGCCCAGCTTAATGATAATAATTCGATCTTACGAAATTATGAAAAAATGATTGCCTTACGGGCAAGTGATAATGCCCTCACTAAAGGTAACTTAACCTTTTTAAAGTCGCATAAAGACATCTTAGCCGTAAAAAGAAAACTAGGGGCGAGTGAATATTTAGTGGTCATTAATTTAGGGAACAAAAAACGAAAACATCGCTTAAATATTGATGGGGAATTGATGTATGGAAATTACGATGAATATTTTGATGATCAAAAAGCATTACGACCATACGAAGTGCAAGTAATTAAACATCACTAAACAAAGGTAATTACACATTTAGAAAAGCGCAATTATGGTATAATTGTCAAAGGTCGGAGGTAGGAGATGAAACGATTAGATTACATTAATTGGGATGAATACTTTATGGGTGTAGCCATTCTTTCGGCGAAAAGAAGTAAAGACCCCTCGACCCAAGTTGGCGCTTGTATCGCTGATCAAGATAATAAAGTAGTAAGCCTTGGCTATAACGGCATGCCCCGTGGCATTAGTGATGACGATTTACCGTGGAACAAAGGTGAAGACATTAACAATAAATATCTTTATGTTTGTCACGCGGAATTTAACGCTATATTAAATACAAGAGCCGGCGCCTCACTTAAAGGTTGCCGCATATATGTCACCCTTTTTCCGTGCAATGAATGCGCAAAAGCAGTCATTCAAACCGGCATTAGTGAAATTATATATCTTGATGATAAATATCATGACGACATTAATATGCGCGCTAGTCGCCACATGTTAACTTTAGCAGGAGTGAAATTAACACCTTTTAAAGGCAAAGTGTTAAATCCAAAATTTAATGAATAAATATGCATTAGAAGTAAGTAACTTACGTTACTCATATGACCGGAATGTTGAAGTTTTAAATGACATATCTTTTAACGTGCAAGCAGGCACTTATGTAAGTGTTATCGGCCATAACGGAAGCGGTAAATCAACGCTTGCTAAACTTATTGCCGGTATTTTAGATTTACGTAAAGGAAGTGACATCAAAGTTTTTGGCGAGTCTTTAAATAGTGACCTCTTTAAAGATAGTCGTCCGGACATTGGCATTGTATTTCAAAACCCCGACAATCAATTTATCGGCGCGACAGTGCGTGATGATATTGCTTTTGGTTTAGAAAATAAAAGAGTGCCGCAAAAAGATATGGACGCAATCATTGAAGAATACGCTAAAAAAGTCGGCATGAGTGAATTTCTTGATAAAGAACCAGTTAATTTAAGTGGCGGCCAAAAACAAAGAGTCGCTATCGCTGGTGTTTTAGCGATGAAACCGCGTATTTTATTACTAGATGAAGCAACCGCAATGCTCGATCCACGTGGTAAACGGGAAATAAAAGAAATCATTTTAGAATTACGGAAAGAAATTCCTGATTTAACAATTATTAGCATTACCCATGACATTGAAGAAACAATAAATAGTGATGAAATAATTGTGATGAATGAAGGACGCATTGTTTTACAAGGACCACCGGAAGTTATTTATCAAAATCATGAACGCTTAACGAGTATTCGCCTTGATTTACCATTTATTTTCAAAATCAAGCTTGAACTTGCCGAACAAGGTATACATGTAAAAAGTAATGATATAGACGCTTTAGTGGAGGAATTATGGCCATAAAATTCCATCACCTTAGTTTTACTTACGCGCCAAAGTCACCATTTCAATTTGAAGCATTACAAGACATTAATTTAGAAATTAAAGATAAGTCTTTTACTGCCGTTATTGGCCATACTGGAAGTGGTAAATCGACATTAGTCCAACATATTAACGGTCTCTTATTACCAAGTGACGGCATTGTTGAAGTTGATGGCGGACTACTTTTACCAACTAAGACGAAAAAATACGCGAAAAGATTAAAGAAAATACTGAAAAATAAAAAAGTAACAGCCGCTGAAAAAGAACGAAGTGAATATCTTTTAAGCGTTATGGCGCAATATAAAGCTTATAAAATTAAAAACTTACGGAAAAAGGTAGGTGTTGTTTTCCAATTCCCTGAATATCAACTTTTTGAAGAAAACGTTATTAAAGATGTTAGTTTTGGTCCGCAAAACTTTGGTGTACCAAAAGACGAAGCAATTTTACTTGCGAAAGAAGCACTCACTCTTGTCGGGCTTGGTCAAGAATTTTATGAGCGCTCGCCCTTTGAATTATCCGGTGGCGAAAAAAGAAGAGTGGCAATCGCTGGCATTCTGGCGCTTAAACCAGAAATCTTAGTGCTCGATGAACCAACCGCGGGGCTAGATCCATTAAGTGCCTATAAAATGATGCAAACATTTTCGGAAATTCATAAACGGGGCACGACAATTATTTTAGTGACGCATGATATGGGTCTTGTTTTACGTTATGCGACTGATGTTGTTGTAATGAAAAACGGCACAATTATTGAAGAAACGACACCCCAGCAATTATTTAGCAATATTAAAGATGATTATAGTTTAGAAGTTCCAGTGCTTTATGAAGTGATGGTAGAGCTTAAGAAAAGAGGATGTCCCCTTGATTTTACAAAGATTACATCAATTAATAAACTAGCAAAAGCTTTGAAAGAGTTAAAGGAGAATAGCAAATGAAAAATATCTCCTTAGGTCGTTATATACCAACAAACTCTTTTATTCACAAATCTGATCCCCGGATTAAGTTTTTTGGCCTTATCGTTTTTATGGTATTAATTTTCTTAAAATTTATGAATCCCGCGATGGACTTTATAATGTATGGCATCTATGCGCTTGTTATTTTTCTTATTATGAAGATTGCTAAATTAAAAGTATTCGCTATTTTTAAACAGTTAAAAAGCTTATGGTTTATGATGCTATTTTTACTAGTCATCAATATTATTACTTTTCAACAAAGTGGGGGCACGATATGGTTTAAAATCGGCACTTTAGCGATTCGCGATATTGCAATTTATCAGACGTTATACATCTTTTTACGGCTTGTGTTAATGATTGCCTTAACTTCGGTTTTAACAGCTTCCACAAAGCCGCTTGATTTAACATACGCGATTGAATGGTATATGACACCGCTTAAAGTCATTCGTTTTCCGGTGCATGAAATTGCGATGACGATTTCGATTGCTTTACGCTTCATTCCAACGCTTCTTGATGAAACAGGACGCATTATGCGGGCGCAAGAAAGCCGCGGTGTTGACTTTAAAGGTGGTAAATTACGGGAGAAATTACGGGCCATTGTCGCCCTTATCGTGCCGCTTTTTGTAAGTGCCTTACAACGAAGTGATGAACTTGCGAATGCAATGATTGCGCGCGGTTATGACCCTAGCGCGAAAAGAACAAGATATCGCTTACTCCGCTTTACATGGCGTGACGCTATTATCTTACTTGGTTCTTTAATGGTTTTAACGGGCGTTATTTTGCTTATTGTATTTAAGATTGACTTTGTCGTTGTTGTGCAAAATTTACTTACGATGTGGGGGCTTTAATGCGTTACGTCGCTGTCGTTAAGTATAATGGAGCGAACTATTTTGGCTGGCAAAAGCAAGTTGATGCGCCTACACTCCAACATGAAATTGAAAAGCGCTTATCGGCCATTTTTAATACGGAAATTATTATTCATGCTTCGGGAAGAACGGACGCGAAAGTGCATGCTTTTGGCCAAGTGTTTCATTTTGATGCGCCATTTTTCCCCTTACGTAAACTAAAATATGCTTTAAATCGGATGTTGCCCAAAGATATCGAAATTTTAAAACTAAATAAGGCGAATGAAAACTTTCATGCGCGCTTTAGTGCAACTTCAAAAATATATGAATACGTTATTGCCTTAAAAGCAAAAGATCCTTTTTTAGATAACACGGTTCTTTTTTATCCTTTTCCTTTTAATCTTAAGTTATTTAATGAAGGGGCGAAACTTTTTATCGGGACGCACTCTTTTATTAATTTCACGAGTAAAAATGAAGATGAACAAAACTTTATCCGCACAATTAGTGAGTTTGCCGCTACAAAACGTGGCTCAATTGTGAAAGTAACAATCAAAGGTAGTGGCTTTATGCGGGGCCAAATTCGGGTGATGATCGGCACTTTAATCGCGCTTTTAGAAAGTAAAATTGATATGAACTTCATAAAAGAAAACTTAAATGCTAAAGATCGCTATATTGTTAACTACAAAGTAAGTGGCAGCGGGTTATATCTTAAAAAAGTTTTCTATAACGAATAAATAAGTCTATAATATGAATGGTAGAGGAGGAAATTATGGGACGAGCTTTTCAAGTTAGAGCGGCCAGTATGGCAAGCACCGCCGCTAAAAAAAGTGCTTTAAACATGCGTGCTTCCAAAGAAATATATTTAGCAGCCAAATCAGGTGGTCCTGATCCTCATTCTAATTTAGCGCTCCGGGCGGCGCTTGATAAATATCGCGCTTTAGGAGCGACTAAAGATGTAATGGAACGGGCAATTAAAAAAGCTGAAGGGACAGAGTTAGTTGCTTATATTCCGGGGCGTTATGAAATTATGGGTCCTGGCGGCTTTAATATTGTTGTTGATACTTTAACTGATAATGTAAATCGCGCCGTTAGTGATATTAAAGCAGCGATTAAAAAAGGTGATGCTACTTTCCAAAGTGTTGCCTATAAGTTTACCGAAACCGGTTTATTTGTCTTTGATGGTGCAAAACTAGAAGAAGTCGAAGAAGCCCTTATTCTTAATGATGTTGATGTTTGGGACATTAATGAAGAAGATGATATTATCGAAGTTTTAGTAAATCCTATGGCGTATGGTAAAACACGGGATACTTTATATGAACTTGGCATTAAAGAGTTTAACATTAGTGAAATTCAAATGATTCCGAATGATAAAATAACCCTTAACGAAGAAAACTTAATTCTTTTTAAACGCATTATTGATTTACTTGAGGACGTCCAAGACGTACAAGAGGTGTATCATAATGTGGAAGTGGCCTAACATTAATGTTATAATAGATTTTGACCAAAAATAAAGGAGGTAACTTTATGCGTCAATCAAACAACCCGGTATTCCGGAATATGCAAAAAAATGTTGATTCAGGTATTCACGCTGAAGTAATGACCAATACCGCATCATGGGGTGGCATTATCGGCAAGACATCCTTTCTTGTTTTACTTACAATTCTTTCCGGTATTGGAGCCTTTTTCATTCCGGTTGCAGTATTAATTCCCTTAATTATTGTAGGATCAATTAGTTCATTTTTCTTAGTGTTTTTTGCAATGCGTTATCCAAAAAAAGCAGCGACACTATCGGTCTTTTACGCTATTTTCCAAGGTTTAGCTTACGGTACCATTACCGCTTTAGTTGACTTTTATTTACCAGGAATTGGCCTAATGGCATTAATTGGAACATTTATTATTGTCGGAGTTATGGCTTTTTTACATGCAATCGGTGCAGTAAGAGCAACGCCATTTTTAGTGCGTTTCGTCTTTGGAGCACTTATTTCCATTCTTATTGGCTCCCTCGTTATGCTTTTAATTTATTTATTAGCACCGACAGTCCATGCTTCGATTGTTGGTAACTATACTTTAATGGTTATTGTCTTTGGAGCGCTTGTCATTTTAGGAGCAATCATGCTTATCATTGACTTTGATAACGCGAAACGGTTAGTTGAAAGTGGCGCCCCCAAAATGTATGAATGGCAAGTCGGACTTGGAATTCTTGTCACTGTCGTGTGGATTTACTTACAATTATTACGTTTCTTAATCGTAATATTCGGTAATCGTAACTAACGAAGAAAAAGAAAAATATTAATTTAATAAAATTAACCACCACTTAAACGGTGGTTTTTTATTCAAATAACATAAAAATTAGGCATATTTCATTAAAATTTATCACTAAACGAAACATAAGCGCTTAAGTTTAACTTTCTAAACAATTAACATTGACAATATATTATAAATATATTATTATTACTTACGGCATATCTGCCTTTTGTCGTCCCGGTAAGACGAAAATTGGTAAAGGAGAAAGAAAACGAATGCTACGTCAAACAACAAACGCAAAACAAGGAACAATTAATCGTACTTGGTACGTCGTTGACGCTACTGATCTTCCACTCGGTCGGTTAGCGAGCGAAGTTGCCATGACCTTAATTGGTAAGAACAAACCCGAATATACCCCTAACGTTGATTGCGGCGATTACGTCATCATCGTTAATGCGGAAAAGGTTAGTTTAAGCGGAAACAAACTTAAAACAAAAAAATATTACAACACGAGCCAACGCCCAGGTGGCCTTCGCGTACGGACTGCTGGTGAAATGATCGCTAACTATCCCGTCGAAATGGTCGAAAGAGCGGTTTGGGGCATGGTACCAAAAGGTCGTTTAGGCCGGCAAATGATTAAAAAATTATTTGTCTATGCTGGACCAGAACACAAACATAGCGCCCAACAACCAGTGGAATTACCGCTACGTTACATTGGAGGAAGTAAATAATGGCAAAGAAGAAAACAGAAATCTATTTAGGGACCGGACGCCGGAAATCAAGCGTCGCTCGCGTCTTTTTAAAAGCTGGTAAAGGAAGTATTATTGTTAACGATCAAGATGTTAATGAATACATGCCATACCAAACGCTTGTCATGGACTTAAAACAACCATTAACTTTACTTGATGTCGCCGATAAATTCGATGTGGTCGCTAATGTCCACGGTGGTGGCTTCACCGGTCAAGCTGGTGCGATTCGTTTAGGAATTGCCCGTGCCTTACTTGAAGCCGGATTAGATCGCGGAACGCTTAAGAAAGCGGGAATGTTAACCCGTGACGCTCGCGCTAAAGAACGTAAGAAATACGGTCTTAAAGGTGCAAGACGCGCTCCACAATTCTCGAAACGGTAATATAAAAATAAGATTGAGCCTTGGTCAAACCTTGGCTCTTTTTTATTGTTTTTTAAATATCCATTAAGTTTCCGATAAATTAATGCAATTTTTGGGAAAATAGTAAATATAAGGGTTGCAATATATATAAGGTTATTATATTATATATAAGCATCCGGATACGGGCCTTTAGCTCAGTTGGTTAGAGCGCACCCCTGATAAGGGTGAGGTCGATAGTTCAAATCTATTAAGGCCCACCATTCTTATGCATCAATCACTACAAAGTAGTGATTTTTTTTATTTATTGGCTCACTATGCATTTTCTATCACTATTTATTGCAATACAAATAAGGTTTTGCTATTATATTACAAGGCCCACGGACACTTAGCTCAGATGGGAGAGCGTTTCCTTCACACGGAAGAGGTCGGGGGTTCAATCCCCTCAGTGTCCACCAGAAAAAAAGCGCCGACGTGGCTCAATTGGCAGAGCAATTGATTTGTAATCAATAGGTTGCAGGTTCAAGTCCTGTCGTCGGCACCAGTCTATGCAAATGTGGCGGAATTGGCAGACGCGCTAGACTTAGGATCTAGTGGGGTAACCCGTGCAGGTTCGATTCCTGTCATTTGCACCAAAAACATGATGCCCACTAATATGGGCTTTTTTATTTACGCAATTATTATATATCTTTATAAACAAAAAAACTCCTTAGTGTCCCAAGGAGTTATTTTCTATTATTGATAGGTTAATTACGATAAATTAATTAAGAATAAATATATAGCGAGGAATTGGAGTATCGTGCCGATATTAACCCATAAGTGCCAGACGAAGTGGAAGTATTTTACTTTATGACTTAAAGCATAAAAGATTGTCCCAATTGAATAAGCTAGTCCACCGGCAAGAATAAGCCAAAAGCCCGGTACACTATCAACATAAAGTTCTTTAATAAATAATAATGCGGACCAGCCAAGAATTAAATAGATAATAAAGTGGAACGCTTGGAATTTATAAACCCATATTGATTTAAAAACAATTCCTAAAGCAATAACGACCCATTGAATAATTAATAAGGCAATGCCTTTTTCAATCCATGTCATGCCAAAAAAGGGAACTTGTAACGATGGGAGAACAAGTAAAGCGGGAGCGAAAGTGCCGCCAATTAAAATAAAGATTGATAAATGATCAAACCGTTTAAAGACCCCTTTTGCTTTTGTAAAACTTAGCGCGTGATATAAAGTTGACATTGTATATAAAATAAAGATTGATAAGCCAAAGACGAGCGAACCAGCAAGACCGCGTGGCGAATCTTGTTTCACTAGTAATAAAATTAAGGCGACTAAGCCAAAGATAGCCATCACACAGTGACTAACCGCATTAGCGATTTCTTCACCGATCGATTGCCGTCTTTTTTTCTTTTTTGGTTCGTCAATATTTTCTACTATTTCATTTTCTTTAGTTACTTCCATAAGTAGATCCTCCCACGATTCTTTCAATAAGGTCAAACATTATACTATAATGTATAATGAGAAATGTAAAGGAGTTTAACTATGAAGCCTTGGGAAATAATTTTACTTATCGTTGCAATATACGTTTTAATTATCTTTTTGTACTCTTTATTCGTTTATCTTTTAGTGCAAAAAACAATAGCCCGGCGAATGGATAAAAACCCTTTATTTAAATATTTTACCGCTGATGATTATATAGGACTTAAGGCAACCCCACTTTCTTTTAAGAATAGAAAAGGTGTTACTTTAAATGGCTTTGTCTATGAAAGAGAAGACGCTTTAACGAATGCCGTAATTGTTTTCTTCCATGGGCACGCTGCCGGACATTTAGCCTATACAACCCTTATTAATGACATAGTGACGAAAACAAGATACGAAGTATTAACTTTTGATTATATGGGATGCGACTTAAGTGAAGGAAAGAAGATGCCAAACATGAGTCAAGCATTAAGTGATGGCCATGACTTTTTAGCCTACATTAAAACCCTTGATGACTATAAAGATAAGCCGCTTATTTTAATTGGCCATTCATGGGGCGGTTATGTCGCTTCAAACTTGTATCCTTTAAATAAAGATAAAAAGATTATTAAAGTCGTATCCATTAATGGCTTAACGGATATTGCTTTAATGTTTAAAAAGATGGCGCGAGCTCCTTTTATGTTTATTCCTTTATACAATACTTTAACGTCATTTCATTACGGAAAACTAGCGTTTAAAACGACTAGAAAAAGCATTAAAGATACGCCAGTGCCGCACCTTTTTATTCATGGGGAAAAAGATGATTCGGTCCCCCTTATGCCTTTTGTGTCGAGTTTAGTGCTGCAAAGTGATAAACATAAACGGATTAAGTTCCATTTTGAAAGTGATCG
>Ga0265293_10005228_pt1 | contig 21917 bp, 20 predicted proteins | sample Munlanlewell138R_FD_192505 | JGI IMG/M metagenome (GOLD analysis project Ga0265293, IMG submission 192505) | Leachate microbial communities from a municipal landfill in Southern Ontario, Canada - Leachate well 138R | ecosystem: Engineered > Solid waste > Landfill > Unclassified | place: Canada... | reverse complement strand
GATACGCTGGGAAAAGATCCCGTCACCAACTATTGACAATAACTCAACGGTGATTGGCAACAGCGATACCAACATTCAGGTCAACCGAATCAGTATTATAGGTGGGCAGGCTGATCAACATTTGCAACAAATATGTATCGTTGATAAAGTCACTAAGACGGTAATTGATACTGTTTTCAAGCACACTGATAAATTATTTTCACCTAATTGTGGCTCTCCACCATGTTTGGACACATCTGGAGCGGATAAAGGTGTGTATTTATCAACAACCATTCCGGCCGTTATTACTGTTGCAAAGGGCCTTAAACAACATCACATTAATGCGAAGACTACTACTGCGTATTCTTTTGTGTTCGATTCTTCTTCTCCCGTTATAACCTCTAGAATACAGGTGCAATTCAACGATAACCCTGTTTATCTATGGGTGCCATAGAAGAGACAGGTAGTACTGTCAACCTAATTGTGTAAATTTCTTATAGATGGGCAAATTCGGACGTAAATTCCCTATTTTCGTTAGAGATGGTCAATTTCTTTCAGACAACCTTCACGTCTTTTTAAGTGGTTTAGCCGCTTCAAGTTTCATACCGCCCCTTTCGCCTCCGGCAGGGTGCTGAGGTAAACCTCATCGGGCGTCCTGTCGCCAAGACCCTGGTGACGCCGCCGTGAGTTGTAGCGTTCAAAGTAGGCTTTAAGCCCCTTCCTGACATCGGCTATGGAGCTGTATGCTTTCAGGTATATGTCCTCGTACTTGACGGTCTTCCGGAGCCTCTCGATGAAGATGTTGTCCATCCAGCGGCCCCTGCCGTCCATGCTGATCCTTATGCCGCTGCCGGCAAGGATGTCCGTGAATCCCAGAGAGCTGGTACAATAAATTCGGACATCGACTTAAGTGGTTTTGCTGCTCTACCCATCCTTTTTTCAAAATCTCTCACCCACTTTTTCAGGTTAATTCACCCACCCGGCCGGCGCCGAAATTGGGGCATACTACTTCCGTTATCTTTTGTCCAACGGGAGGCGGTATGGTAACATGATAGAATAGTTGTTGTGCACTATGTCGTGGCACATTTTTTGGTCTACGATGATGTGGCACTTACCACTTGCGACCCATTACCCATCATTTAAACACATTAAATTTAATTATCGTAAACAACGCCTTCACCCCGTCCCGCCAGGTTATCTTTTTCCCTTCCTCATACGTCCTGCCGTAATATGAGATAGGGACCTCGAATATCCGCCAGCCGGCTTTGGCAACCTTTGCGGTGATCTCCGGTTCCACCCCAAAACGCTTCGACTCTATCGTTATTCCGTTTATGACCTCTTTCCTAAAAACTTTGTAGCATGTCTCCATGTCCGTAAGGTTGAGGTTCGTGAACATATTCGACAGAAGCGTTATCATGGAATTGCCGACATAGTGCCAGAAATACAGGACCCGGTGGGGGCCGCCGAGGAAGCGCGACCCGTACACGACATCCGCTTTGCCCTCAAGGATCGGTTGAAGGAGCACGGGATATTCCCTCGGGTCGTATTCCAGGTCGGCATCCTGAATGAGGACGATATCTCCCGTTGCCGCCGCCATGCCGGCTTTGAGCGCCGCTCCCTTGCCCTCGTTCTTGTCCTGGAAAACGGTCACGATCCCGTTTCCCTTCAATTTTTTCAGGTACTCCCGCGTACCGTCGGTCGAGCAATCATCGACGATAATGATCTCCTTATCATACGGGGTGTCTTTGACCCTCCGGAGGAGCTCGTCGATGAATTCGATTTCGTTATATGCAGGTATGATAACCGATAGAAGCATGGTTTCTCCTGTATCCGACTAACCGTAATGTTATATGGATGGACCCGAAAAGGCAAGAAAAACAAAGGAAACGGGTGATGGGTAAAAATTAAAAGTCCCCATTGCCTATTACCTGTATATATGGCATAGTCTAAAATAATGGAAATCCCGTACCTTGAATATTTTGGCCTGTCCGAAAAACCCTTCGGGATGTCCCCGGATCCGTCTTTTTATTTCGAATCTGTCGAACACAGGGAGGCGATAGAGTCCCTGAGATTTTTTATAGCGCAGCAGGAAGGGTTTGCCCTTATCTATGGCGACGTTGGCTCGGGCAAGACAATGATGTCGAGGATATTTCTCGACGCGCTCGACAGTCAAACGTATAACACCGCACTCATCCTTAACCCGGTATCCGATGATATCGAGTTTATGAAAGAGGTCCTACGCGAATACGGCGTACGCGACGCCCCGGAGACAAAGAAGGAGCTGTATGACCGGCTGAGGTTGTACCTCCTTGAAGAATTCCAGAAGGGAAAGGTCAACGTCCTCACCATAGACGAGGCCCAGTTGCTTTCCCACGAGCTTCTCGAGTTCATCAGGCTCTTGTCGAATATAGAAACCGACAAGCAAAAGATCCTTCACACCGTGTTCTTTGCGCAGCCTGAGTTTCTCGATAAATTGAAAGACCCCGCCATGCGCCACCTGTCGCAAAGGATCACGGTCACATACTGCATACGGCCTCTCACATATCCGGAGGTCAAGGCTTACGTCAGCTACCGCCTGTTTAAGGCTGGTGCAAAGGGGGCGCTCGAATTCCAGGACAGGGCGATGAAATTAATACATACCGCATCACGGGGCTATCCCCGGCTTATCAACTACATTTGTGACCGCTGTCTTCTCGTCCTGTATGCCAATTCGAACTATACCGTCGACACCAGCGTTGTATCGAAGGTCATTCTCGAAGAGAGCATTCCGCTCGGGACGGCAAAACGCACGGAAGATTCCAAAAGGATCACATTGAGGCAACCCTTCGTGATCGGGACGGTTGCCTGTGCGGCTGTCATCCTGGGATTGGCCGTGTATTATTTCGCATCGATGGGACCGTTTAAATCCCACTCAAAGCCGCCCCCCGCGGCAGAAGCTTCCGTCTCTCATCCTGCTGAACAGACCGCCGGAGCCCAGACACCCGCGACTAAATCCGCGGCATCCGAAAAAAAAGTGTTCGTGAACACGGATATCGCCAACGTAAGAGCGCATCCTGATATGCGTTCGGAGCGCGTAGGGATCATCCCGAAGAATGAAACATTGACGGTCCTTGATGAAAAAACCGGCGCCGACAAACAGAAATGGTACAGGATAAAGCTCTATGAAGGCCGCGAAGGCTGGATATCGGCCAAGGTGGCAACACCCAGATGATGGGTATGGGTTTTAGGTTTTAGGTTTTAGGTTATAGGTGTTGGTCCGTCATTCCCACCCCCAGAGGCGGTGTCATAATTATAATTTCGTCGTTCCGGTGTTGGACACCGGGATGACGGGGTGAAGGTTAGACGTACCAGTTCTCGGATTCAAACGTCTCCGATGGCACGGTGACCGCGAGATACCCCCTTTGGGGTATCCTGTCGATCAGCATATCGTCTACCTTGAGCGAGATCCAGACATGGAGCTTATCCCCGGGGGACGCGCCGAGGACGTCAAACGGCACCGCGAGCTCGAGGATCTCTTCAAATCCTTTCTCCACCGGCACATCACCTTTTACCGATCTCTCACGGACGTTATATTCGATCCGGTGTTCGTCTTTGCCTATGATCGTGACCTCGAAGACGGCATTTTTTGCCTCGCTCATGAAACTCTTATCGAGATCGATGCGTAAAAAAAGGCTCGATTCATTGAATCCGTAATAGAGATCTTTGACGATCGATACCGCCTGGTGCATTGCGGTGCCATAGCCTTTGCCTTCCAGATAACCGGAGCCGATCCATTCAAAATAGTTCGTTACCCTCCCATCAATGATCGGGTGCAGGAAATTGATGGGTTCTCTGGCCGGACGGGCCTCACGGTCCTCCATAATGATCGGTATGGACAAGGTTTCAGGCACCTCCACCCCGAGATACCGATAGACATTCGAACAGTTTTCCCTGAAAAGCAGGTCGAATATCTCGTCACTGTCGGAAGAGTTCTGATCCCCGTACCACCAGAACCAATCACTTCCTTCTGCTATATAGATCGATTCCCATGCCATCCGATTTGTGTGATCGGGGTCCGCGCTCTCGAGAAACTCGCGGGCCCTGGCAAGCTGGGTCCACGCGGTATTATCCTCGATGTTGCCTATCCATATTGAAAAATTATGCGCGATCCAGGATCCCGGATGAATATGGTGGAGGTTTCCGATATCGTTTGCCAGTTTAAGATATTCGGATATCGTGATGGGCACTATGCCGGGATCACCCAGTATCCCTTCATAAAGATAGCTTAAGAAATCCTTGCCGTCATTTTTGTAGGTTTCCCACGCATTCTCGCCATCCATAGCGATGGTCACGAGGGGTGTCATGATCTTGTTCCCGATGGAAGCGCGTATGTTGCGGAGCCTGTTCATGCAGTCCCGGGCCGCTTCTTTCGCATCGGCCCGGGCATAATGGAATGATATGAGGTCGGACAGTTTCTGGTCCCTGAAGACGATCTTGATATCACGGCCACGTTTTTCATAGCTGTACGGCTTATAGAGAACCTCCGGATCGATGATGTAGCCCTGATCGTTGCGACGGACTCCCCATCGGAGGCTTTCAAAGAGGATGTCCTCGTCGGTCGCAAGCCAGCTCACATTGTTCTCTATATAGAGCTCGAGCGCCCGGTCGCTTACAGAGCCTTCCGGCGGCCACATTCCTTTCGGCCGCGAGCCGAAAACTTTTTCGAAAAGATCGAGGCCCGAGGAGATCTGGTGCGCCGCGTCGACGGGCCAGGCAAACCGCACCTGCGGCAGGTCGCATCCCGGCATAGCATCCCTGGCACAATCGGTATCGATAAGCAGCGGTATGATCGGATGATAGCAGGCGGAGGTCGATAATTCGACGATCCCCCGTTTCGAAAGGTCCCGGTACAGGGGAACGATCCCTTTCAGGATATCTTTTTGGACGTTCCGTAAGATGTCCTTGTCGTCTTCCGAAAATTTTCGCCCTTTTTGCTTGAGGTACTTCAGATCATCGTACGTGTCATAGAAGACGGGATCGATCCATGCCATGAAAAACAACATCTGCAGGTCACGAAGGTCTTCTTCCGTGAAATACCCTGTGATTTTTCCCAACGCCTCTTTGGGGCAGTACAAACCGCGTTTTTGGAGGAGTTCGTAATAACGCGGCAGGGGCCTGATCATATTTTCCCAGTTTGCATTGAAAAAATCCCCGAGCATGAACGTCTTGTCCTCCCGGGTAAGGTCGGCAGGGTGCTTTCTGAACACATTGAGATACGTATCGTCAATGTCATGCTGCTCGTAGTCTTCAAGCTGGGTTAGGAGGGAGGGGACAAAGTTGAAGTTCTGCTTCATCCCCGGAAAACCTTCGAGCATTGAACCCATATCATAATAATCCTTCGTGCCGTGCAGGAGGGTCCACGGTAAAAGGTATTTCCCCGTAAAACTGTTCTTGTAGTAGGGTTGATGCATATGCCAGAGAAAAGAAATGTAAATGCCGTCCATAGGAATATTATCGCTTTCGGTCAATGACCATTAAGGACATTCGACCACCAGGTGATGAAACGTGACTTCCTCCGAAATTTCAATGATCCCGACACTTCCCTTCCCGGCATACCCACCTCGATAAGTCCCGGGATTAAAGAGGACAACACCCCTGCCCCGGCTCGTCATCTTGAGAGGCATATGGGAATGACCGAAGACTATGATATCGACGTCCGAAAAGGAATCGAGGACCCGGCCCTCGAGGCCTGCGGGAGAACCCCAGCCATGCATTATTCCGATACGCCTGCCGGCAATCGTCTCGATCCTCTTTTCGGGAAGAGATGCTCTCAGATCATGATCATCCATGTTGCCTCTCACGGCAAGAAGGTCCCAGTTGGACAGGTAATCAAAAACGCTGGACGAGGTCATATCGCCCGCATGGATAATTATCCCCACATCAGAGAAAAATGTCTTCATATTGCGCCTGAAAGCCTCTGTGGGATGTGTCAGGTGTGTATCTGAAATGACCGCGATCTTCATAAGCTGATTAACTCTATAAGAAAACGGTCAAACTGTCAAAAACAAAACAGGGACCTTGTTTCGTTTGTTTCCTTTCTTGCAGTTACGATACCCGGAACATCAGCCTGAGCAGAAAGGAAACAAAGCCCCTGCGTCATTGACAGGACGTCGTGCCGGATGTTAGACTAGATGATGAAATTATTCGGGAAAATCCCTTTGAAGTTCAATATATACCTTCTGAAGGAACTTTCCTATATCCTCCTTCTTTCTCTGGGTATCCTGACATTCATCCTGGTACTGTCGCGTCTGGGCAAGATCGCCGACCTCGTTATCAATAAGGGTGTCGGGATCAAAGACATTTTTTTTCTCATCACCTTTTCCATACCGCCATACCTGACATTCACGCTTCCCATGGCATTTTTGCTTTCTGTCATTGTGGTGCTCGGCCGGCTTTCAACTGAAAACGAGGTGCTTGTGTTGAAGGCGAGCGGGGTGAACCTCAAATGGCTCCTCCTTCCTATAGCGTCCTTAGGCCTTGTCATCACGATCTGCGGGCTTTTAAACACAAATTTCCTGTTGCCCCAATGTAGCGGCCTGTTCCGCGAAACCTTGATCAACGTTATCAAGAAAGGAATATCCGTCGATGATAAGGAGGGCATATTTAACGACAACGTCCCGGGGGTCGTCATCTATATCAATAAGGTCGACACCCGGAAGAGATTGTTGACAGGGATCGTCGTATCGGATGATCGCGACAGTAATATAAAACAAACCATTTCCGCACAGAACGGCTACGTAAATATTGATCCGGATACATTTGACCTGGCCTTTATGCTACAGAACGGCAGCCTGCACCGCTGGGAAAAAGCGACCGATACATACCGGAATGTAACCTTTCAAGATTACACGTTTACGATGAACCTGTCCCAAATGGTACAGACAGGCGGCGTGACCAGAAAATTGCCGTATGAAATGGACCGCGATGAATTAATGAAGTCTCTTGCGAACACGACAAACCAGGGCCACCGCTATGATCTGCTCCTCGAGATCTACAAAAAGATATCGCTGCCGCTTGCATCGCTCGCGTTTGTATTCCTGACCGTCCCGCTGGGGGTAAAACGCAAGACAGAGGGAAAATTCTCGGGTGCGCTTTACAGCCTGCTTCTGTTCGTTTTTTATTACATCCTGATGGCGATGACAGACGGCTTCGGAAAAAATGTGAATGCGCCTCCCGCCATTATCACATTCCTTCCCAATGTCGTGATCGCCGCTTTTGGTCTCTACCTGCTCAAGAACATAAACAAAGAAGAGCACGTTACTATATACCAGCGAATGAAATACGTGTGGGCTTACTGCATTGAAAAAGTTAAATAGATATCTCTTGTCGAGCGCCATCAAGTACTTGCTTATATCACAACTGGCCGGGATCAGTCTGTTCATGTTGATAGAGTTTTTTCAGCATACAGACCGCTTCACCAGGTCATTTCATGCATTTACAATGGTTCTCGCATATGTCCTGCTCCTCGTGCCCGGTTATTTCAACCTCATCCTCCCTCTCGCATTTCTCATTTCGATGTTGATCGTGCTTATTCTCATGATCCGCGGAAATGAAATGATCGTTGCAAGAACCTCCGGCATCAGTACTTTATCCCTGATGAAACCCTTCGTGGGGTTCTCGATCGTGCTTGTATTGTTGTCCTTCGTCTTGACCGAATGGATAGTTCCTTTATCGGCCAATGCCTCAAACTACATCTACCAGGTGAAAATAAAGGGGGAGGAATCCCATGTATTCATAAAGAATGACAGGATATGGTTCAAGAGGGATAACAGGATCTGCAATATTGATTTTTACGATACAAAAAAGGATATTATCAAAGGATTGACCGTACTGGAATTGGGTCCCGATTTCTCGGTACAGCAGAGGACCGATGCCGTAGGGGGAAAATGGCAGGACGGTTCATGGCATTTCACCGGCATATCTGTCAGGACATTCGACGAAAACGGGCATATAACGAAGCGATCGTACCCTGCTATGAGCAATATAATCAACGAGCCGCCTTCCGTATTCAAGGTCGTACAGCGTGATCCCGAGGAAATGAGCTATCGAGAATTGAGGCGCTATATCTCAAGGCTCAAAGCGGATGGCCACGACGTCAGGAGATACCTGGTGGATCTCTACAACAAACTGGCGTTCCCTTTTGTCAATCTCATTATGGTCTTTGCGTCATTTTCAGTTGGTTTGAGGTACGCGAAGACAAAACACGTGTCTAAGGGCGTTTTTTCGGGAATTATCGTCGGTGCCCTGTACTGGCTCTTTCACTCTGTCTCGCTATCGCTCGGTTATTCCGAGATATTCCCGCCCTTGTTTTCGGCGTGGTTCTCCAATCTGCTTTTTATTGCGTCCGGGGTCATTGGTATCGTAACCTTGAGGACTTAAGTCTCTATTATATATGTGTCGGTATGGATACAGGAAAGGAGTTTTGTTGTGCGAGCATATCTGGATATCGAAACTGACAGGAGGGGAAATATTTGCGTTGTCGGCCTCCTCGTCGAGAACAATGGTTTTCTCCAATGGTATGGCGATAGCATCCTGCCGGAGACGATCGAGCGGGAACTCTTGAATGTCAAGACCATTGTCACCTTTAACGGGGATCTGTTCGATCTGCCCCAAATGAAAAAATGCCTGAATATCGACCTGCAATCCAATTTTAAATCGCGGGACCTTTTCAAGGACAAGAAGAAGCTCGGTATAAAGGGCGGGCTAAAGCAGCTTGAAAAAATGTTTGGCATCGAACGCAAGACCGACGGGATAAACGGGTACCAGGCAATGTGGCTGTGGGAAAAATATAAAAGACATGGAAATGAAGAAGCCCTAAAATTGCTTCTCGAGTATAACAAGGAAGACGTCGTCAACCTCACCAGGCTTGAGGAAATCATGGATAATCTCGGGGGTGTCTTGCGATGATAGAGCAAAATTTCGTTATCGATTCACGTTACAATAAAATAAACGGCATAATGATCATTCCGGGAGAAGGCAGGCGGTATCCGTGTGCCATTCTTTCGCATGGCCTCTTAAGCTCAAAAGAAAGCTCGAAATATATGGCTTTATCCGGGTCATTTGCAGAAGCCGGGATAGCTTCCTGCCGTTTTGACTATCACGGTTGCGGCGAAAGCGGGGGAAACATCGAGGAGACCACCCTCTCCATCAGGTTGGATAATTTGAAGGTGGTCTTCGACCACGTCCTCGACCATCCCTCCATCGACCCGCGAAAGATCGGCATCATAGGAAGCAGTTTCGGGGGCTCGACAGGACTCCTGAAGGCGGCCCGCGATGAACGTGTAAAATGCCTTTCTTTATGGGCAACACCGCATATATTGGAAAACAAGGAAGACGAAACGATTGCCGATATCAAGTTCAAGCCGACAATATACACGGATTTCAATTCATACGATCTTCTCGAAGAAGCGAGAAAAGTCCAGCGTACCCTCGTCATACACGGTGACAGCGATGAGGTCGTTCCCTGCATCGAAGGGAAGACCATCTATAAATTCCTGAAAAAGCCAAAGGCGATCGAGATAATAAAGGGAGGAGATCACATTCTTTCCGTTGATGCCCATAGAACAAAGGCGATCAACCTAACCCTCAACTGGTTCCGCCGCTACCTGATATCCGACGGGGAGTGAAGTAACCAACCCCGGTCTTCGAGCCGGGTCCAACCACACCCATAGTCATCCAGGTCTTCTCTTTCCGTCATCCCTGGACAGGGAACCCTCCGGGTGGGCGGGATCCAAGGTTTTGTTTTTATTACATCTTTCTGTATTTAAATGTTGTGAACAATCAGGGAACTACATCAAAACCAAACCTTGGCTTCCTCCGTCAAGCGCAGGAATGACGAGGTGGGAGACCCGGATTCAGGATACCTTTAAGGGTAATTGGCGACGGGATGACGGAAACGGGAAAAGTCTGAAACTTGAAACAACCCCAAGGGGCTAAGCCCGTACGGGTTAGACCCGAAGGGTTATTCTTTGTGGTGTTTGTCTTGCCTCAGCTTTACCCTGTCCCGGATCAGGTCTCCAAGGACGTTGCTGAGGCCTATGCCCAGTGCAAGGGACATCGTCAGGACGATGCCCCCGAAGACTATCAGGAAGCTCACCGTAATGATCGTATTGCCCAATCCGATGTATTCGAAGACGATGCCGAAGGTGATGACGATAAGGAGGATCCTTACGGCCTTGGCGATGAAATCGCCGTATTTGATCCTGGCGTTTTCACAGGTGAGATAGATAATTCTACCCAGAAAGTTGCTGAATATGATGCCTATGATCAAGATCACCAAAGATACGATAATGTTCGGCAGGGCAGTGGAGATCCGGGAGGCGTATTCCGAGAACTGGGTGATCCCCATGTAATTAAGGCCGAACGAGAGGAAAAGGACTATAAATATCCAATAAACGATCTTGCTGAGTATAAGGGACGGCGGCGAGCGGATACCGCCTTTTTCGAGAAATGTGACGATCCCTGCATCCTGGGCCCACTTATCGAACCTGAAGAGAACAAGGGCCTTGCCAAGTAATTTTTTTATGAACCAGCTGATGATAAAACCCAGTATCATCACGATGACCATTACGATGATACTGAGAAAAACCTCCTGGAAATTATCAAAGAGATCAAGGAACATGTCTTGGAAAAACTTCATTATCTCTTGCATGGCAACATATTATGCAATGCGTGCAATCTCCTGTCAATGGAAATAGCGGGCTCACATTTTTTTATTGACATTCACCGGTTATTCGTTTAGGAAATTGTAGTAAAAATTTGAAAGGAGGGATTATTCATGCCTGCGAAAGTTGACCAAGATGCCTGCACAGGATGCGGAGCCTGTTCAGAGATCTGCCCCGCCGATGCTATCACAGTAGATGATACAGCAAAGGTCGATGCCGAACTTTGCACCGAATGTGGTGCATGTACAGAAGAATGTCCTGTTGAGGCTATTACACTGGACGAGTAATCAAAAACTGGATTAATTTCCAAATAATAAAAGGATGGGGTTTTCACCCCATCCTTTTATTTATCTTTATCTCTCTATAGCTACTTATTCCAAACCCTTCACAAGCACCTCTGAAAGGTCAAGAGCCTTCATCGTTTCGACCTTTTCCTTGTCCTTGATAGCGTCTTCCATCATTATAAGGCAGTACGGGCAGGCCGTTACGACGGTGTTTGCCTGTATGGCGATGGCCTCGTCGATCCTGGCATGATTGATGCGTTTGTGGTGCTCTTCCATCCACATCCCGCCGCCGCCGCCACCACAGCAGAAGCTCCGGTTGTGGTTCCTGCCCATTTCCTCGAATGACCCTTTCGTTGCCTTTTTGACGAGGCTTCTCGGTTCTTCGAATATACCATTGGCCCTGCCGAGGTAGCATGGGTCATGAAAGGTGACCTTTCCTTCGATGGCCGGGTTCACCTTGAGTTTGCCTTCTCTCATGAGCTTGGCGAGAAATTCTCCCTGATGGTAGACCTCAAAATTGCCGCCGAGCTGGGCATACTCTTTCTTGATCGTTGTGTAGCAGTGCGGGCAGGTCGTTATGATCTTCTTGATGCCTATTTCGTTCAGCATCTCAACGTTGCCCTGGGCCAAACCCAGGTAGTTCTCTTCATTACCGCAGCGCCGTGACGGGTCGCCGCAGCACATTTCGTCCGTGCCGAGGATACCGAAGTTGACGCCGGCCTGGTTCAATGCAGTGGCAAATGCCCGGGCGACCTTCCTGTTCCTGTCGTCAAGCGATGCGACGCATCCGACCCAGTACAGGTAATCGACCTCCTGCTCTGCGGCGTTCCTGATGTCGAGGCCTTCTGTCCATCCCAGTCTTTCCTTCTTGCCCATACCATACGGGTTCGAGTTCTTCATAAGGTTCTTGAAGAGGAGCTTCGTATCCGACGTCGTCTTGCTGAGCGTCAGGGTGAGGTAGCGCCGCATTTCTATATTCTTGTCGATCGTCGGTATCGAGACCGGGCAGTTGACCTGGCAGGCAAGGCAGTTGGTGCATGACCAGAGCGTCTGTTCCTCGATGACGGTATCTATCATGCCGTCCTCATTCTTGGCGCCGCCTTTGGCTACCCGTTCCCATTCACCTTTCAGGTCCTGAATGAACTTTTTCGGTGAAAGGGGTTTTTCGGTGGCGTACGCAGGGCAGAGGTCCTGGCAACGGCCGCAGCGCGTACACGCATCGAGGTCGAATATCTGTCGCCAGGTGAAACCATCGATCTGGTTGATACCGAATTCCTCGGCATTCTCAAAGTCTTCTATGGGCTGCAGTGCTCCGCGGTTTCCCTCAGGAACGTCCTCGACACCCCTGAACATCATATTCAGGGAAGAGGTGATGAGGTGGAGCATTCTCGAGTATACGATATAGGCGAGGAAACCGAACGACAGGACCATATGGATGTACCACATGGCCATGTGGGTCGCCTTGATCGATTCGGCAGGCATTGAAACGAAAAGGTACCCCGAGATCCATCCCAGGAAGCTCCATTTTTCATAGGCGTACGCCGGGTCGTTCATAAATGCGGCGATCCTTGCGCCCTCTGCGAGGAAACCGGTCACCAGGACAACAAGTATCCAGGCCAGTACAATGCCGTCATCCGGCTTCGTGTCGAGCCGGTCCGGTTTCTGCACGTAGCGCCTGAAGATCGCCATCAGTATGCCGATGATCGCGGCGAGACCGCCTACCTCAAGCAGGAATGAGAAAACGAGATAGAAGCCGCCCTTCAAGAATTTAACCTTGAACAAAAGGTCGGTAAAGTCGGCCTGGATAGCGACAAGAGCCGTTCCGACCGAAAGGATCAGGAAGCCCCAGAAGATGAAGAAATGCATCCAGCCGGGGAAGGCTTCGCGCAGGATCGATTTATGAAAGATGCCGTTGGCGATGAAGTAACCTATGCGCTCTCCGAGGCGCTTTTTGAATTCGATGTTAGCCGGCTTTCCGATCTTCCACATCGCATACCGCTTCTTTAAACCTAGGATCAGAACAATTGCGGTAATGATCAAGAACGCATAACTGACGTATTGCCCGGTATGTCCTACGTTCCACATTATTTCTCGTCCGACATCCATAAACTGTGCCTCCTGAGAGATTTTCGTATATTATCATGATAAAAGGCGTGTAAAATCAACAAAAATGTGCTTGATTTCACGAAGCACGTGCGAAGCCTGAGTCAAATTATCGTATTACGTTAACTAAAAACTAAACTTACCGCCTGGCCCGGGCAAAAAAAGGCGATTTTTCTTGACATGTTTGCCGCCCGGTTGGTATCGTAGACACTATATCCGACAAAGAGGGGTTCCATGAGAAGAAGCTTCGCTATCTGTGTATTCTGGCTCATTTTAATTTTTCTCGTAACACCATTTATAACTGAGGCAGCCCCCGTTAAAAACAAAGCAAAACGTACGGATCCATCCAAAAGCGTTTCCAAGAAGAACAGCGTCAAACAATCAAAAAAGGTAGCAAAAAGCTCGAGAAACAAACAGTACCGCCATGGAGCAAGAGGACAGGTCACGGAGGCGAAGGCAGAACCGGTCATTTATGAAAATGAGGGTGAATACATCGAGTACAAAGTGAAACGCGGCGATACGATCGACAAGATCGCAACACTGTTCAGCGTTGAAAAAGACGATCTTATCGAAACCAACGCACTTGCTTCAAAAAAGAAGCTTGCCCCGGGAAAGACCATACTGATCCCCAAAGTAATGGAGGACAACGATGACGGCGAAGCCATCGTGACGTTCAAGAGCGTCCCGATGAAGCCCTGGAAGAATAGCGACGAGAAATATATGCTCGTGAAGGTCGCAAAAAGCTTCCAGGGTGCTCCGTATAAATACGGCGGCAACACCGTGAGAGGGCTGGATTGTTCGGCATACGTCAAAAAAATCTATGAGATCTTCGACGTACAGCTTCCGAGGAGCGCCCGCGAACAGTATAAGGTCGGCACCAGGGTCGGCAGAAGTGATCTCGCAGTCGGAGACCTTGTATTCTTCAAGACCAGGCGCTACGCCAAATATCCCACCCATGTGGGCATTTTTATCGGCGATGGCAACTTTATTCACGCTTCCTCGGGGAAAGGACGTCTGGGTGTAAAGATCGATTCGCTCAATTCGGACTATTATTCGGGGGCATACATTGGTGCGACCCGCATTAAAGGCAACTCCGACAATGTTATCCAGGGGTCCGGCAATGTCCCGGTTGCAGACAAATCAAGCAACAATTCTTAGTTTTTCTATGTGATCTTAAGAATTATTCCCGTTATTTTCGCTCTATTCTTATACATCACGGGGCATATTGCGGTCACCGCTCGTTGGGATGCGCTCATCTCCTTCTTTTTCGTTACATCCTGGTGGGCCTACATTATAATCCTTGACTCGATCGTCTCGTTAAGATCGGGCAAACCAATGTTCCTGAACAGAAACCTGCCCGAAATGGTCGTGATATCATGCGGTTTCTGGTGTGTCTTCGAACTCGTTAATCTTCGCCTGGAAAACTGGTTTTATGTCAATATCCCGTTTCAGGCGCCGGTACGCTATGCCGGCTACCTTCTCGCGTACGGAACGGTCATCCCCGCCATCTGCCTCACAGCGGCCGTGGCCGGCACTTTCTTCGCATCCATACGGACACGCCCGTTCACGGTGCGGTATTATGCAACACGGGCAATAACGGCAGGCATCATCCTGTTCGTCCTGGCGCTCCTCGTGCCGGGATATCTCTTCGGCCTGGCCTGGGTTTTCGGGATATTCCTGACCGACGGCATAAATTACCGTACCGGGCACAGGTCATTTATGGCCGATCTAGAAAAAGGCAGTCCCGGACGGCTGCTGGCCGCGCTCGCCTCAGGCCTTATCTGCGGGATATTGTGGGAAAGCTGGAATTTCATCTCTCCTGTGCGGTGGATCTACACCGTTCCTTTTTTCGAAGGAATGAAGGTATTCGAAATGCCCGTCATCGGATATATCGGTTTTCCCGTCTTTGCAGTGGAAACGGTTGCCTTTTTCGATCTCCTGAACGGTCTCCGGAAAAAAACTACCCTGCGCGCGGCAATCTTAGGAGTTGCGGTGCTGATATCCGCCATGTCGTTCCCCCTGATCGACCGCTGCACGGTGTTCTCTTATACTGCTCCGGTACGGGACCTTTCCTTTTTGACGGAAGCTACCAAAAGAAGATTGCTGGATGCCGGCGCGAAGACAAATCTCTCGATAGACCCCGGAATGCTTGAGCCGAACGAGACGGATACGCTTCGATTCGTAAACATGAAGGGCCTGGGATACGCGAATTATCTGAAATTGAAACGCGGCGGGGTAAGCCGTGCCAGGGACCTGAAAGACATGGGCGACCGGCAGCTTCGCCGCATCCTGAATGAGGAAAACCTGCGCCGGGTGCACGTCTATCAGGACGCCGCGAAGAGATATTGAATATTGACATGGCACGGTATCTATGGTGAAATAGCAACCAGCATGGCGCGGAAAAAAGAAAAGGACATTATTCGTCAGCCCGATATACTGATGCAGGCCTATGAGTGGGCCATGATGTATATCCGTGAAAATACCCGTCAATGCATTTACGGGCTCGCAGCCCTGTGTATCGTAGCGGCGGCCGTAGCGTCATATTTCATTTATTCCCATTACCAGGACAGGAAAATACAGTACCAGCTCTCACGGGGGATCATGGCGATGGATGTATACGCACAGACCAGGTCAAAGGCCGAAATTGCAAAAGCCGAAGACATATTTCAAAAGATCGCGGCCCATGCCGGTGGAAAACCCCGTTATATTTCCAAACTATACCTCGCCAATATCAACATGATAGAGGGTAAGCGCGAAGACGCCCTCAAGATGTACCGGGATGTCTCTAAAAATTCATCGAACGACACCCTGACCTACCTTGCAAACCAGGCAATACAGAATTTAGAGAAAAAATAGAAACCGGCGAAAAGAAACTTGGATCCCGTAGTCAAGCACCGGGATGACGGACAGAGGTAAAAGTCTCGCCTTTAGCCGTCTGCCTTTCGCCTTTCGCCTACAGGTACAGAGCTTTCACTGGCTCGTATTTCGTCCCCTCTATCGCCGGATATATCCCGGCGAGGATGCCGATCACCATGCTGATGAAAAGGGCGAGCGGTATGTTCATGGATACCACCATCGGGAACCCTCCTATAAGGTCAACAAGGATCGTAACGATAAACCCTGCGATTATTCCGCCGACGCTGCCAACAACCGCTACGATCAGGGATTCCGAGAGAAACTGTATTATGATGTCCCGTTTTTTTGACCCAACCACTCTTCGGACACCAATTTCCATTTTTCTTTCCGATACAGACAGGAGCATAATGGCAAAGATCCCCAGACCTCCGATGAGGAACGATACGGTTGAGGCAATGATCGTCAGGACGGATACGAGCCGTATGCCCTCTTCCTGGGTCCTCAGGATATCCTCCATCGTGAATAGTGAAAAATCATCCTTCTGCCCGGGCCCGGTATTGTGGATCTTCCGTATGAACACTCTCAAGGCCGTCTTCATGCCTGCCATTGAATACCCGTCCTGCACCTGGACATAGATCCCCTTTATGTAATCGACATTATTGTACCGCCGCATAAAGGCATTGATCGGCACATACACCTGCATATCCTGGTCCTGGCCTGCAAAATCTGCCCCCTTTTCCTGCATGACGCCGACAACTTCCGTAGGAACCCGGAATATAAGTATATTCTTGCCTATAGGGTCTTCTGAGGAAAAGAAATTTTCGTATACTTTGAACCCTATCACAGCCTTTTTTTCTGCCTTCACTTCTTCGGTCCCGGTAAAAGACCTGCCTGCTGCAAGATCTATATTCCGTATGTCAAAGATCTTGTTCGGAACACCGGCGACCGTCACTGTAAGCGTATTTTCCTTATATCGCGCCGTATAGCTGGCATCACAATACGGGACCACTTCGGCAACACCCGGAACAGACTCCTTTATCAATTGTGCATCCTTCAGTCTCAGCGTTCTCGATTCGGAGAATTGGCGGGCGCTTCGTCCCGCCGTAAATACTTGACCTGCCCGGACAATGATGAGGTTCTTCCCGAATCTTCCAATCTCAGCTTCTATCTTTTTCTTCATTCCATTGCTGATATTTCCAAAAGCGACCAGGCTCATGACGGCGAATAGTATGCCAAGCAGCGCGAGGGTCATTCTCGCCTTGTGGACAACGAGGTTTTGAAGGGCTATTCTCAGGTAAAATGATATCTTGTGGATCATCCGCGAATGGCCTCGATGGGTTCGATCCGGCTGGCCGTAAGCGCCGGCTTCAGTCCGGATAGAACGCCGGTCAGAAAACTGAAGAAAAGTGCGAAGACCACCACTTTCAATGAAAACATCATCGGGATATCGAACAGATTTTCGAAAGTGCTTCCGAGAACAACACTGAGCAGTATTCCGGCGACGCCGCCAATGAACGTTATGAGTACCGATTCGAACAGGAAGGACAGCAGGATGCCCTTCCGGGTCGCGCCGTAGGCCCTCCTGATCCCTATATCCTTTTTACGTTCCTGGATGTTCAGATAGAAGAGGTTTGCCAGGACAAAGCCGCTCACGACAAGGGCGACCACGGCGGCGGTCCCCAGAAAAAGAAGGAGCGAGCCTGAAATTACGGTTACGAACGCCAGGATGTCCTTCGAGCTCCTCAGTGTAAAATCATCATCGAGGCTGCCTTGCAGACCGTGGCTTTGCCTTAAGGTGATACGGATATCTTCTATCGTCCTGTCGAGGTCCCTGTTTGTTTTCACGCGCACCAGGCTCAAATAACGTTTTTCGTTCACTATACGGGATGTCACCGTGGTCAGCGGCATTATGATCCTGTCATCGACATGCGGCCCGCCGAAACTGCCTCCTCTTTCCTCCAATACGCCGATAACACGCGTGGGGAGCTTGCCGACGAGTATTGTTTTTCCCAGTGGATCTTCGTCCTTGAACAATTCGTCGTACACCCTGGCCCCTATTACGCAGACAGCCCCGGCATTCGCGTAGTCTTCCGCCGTATACGTAACTCCAGTCTGAAATTTCCATGCCAGTGAATCAAAATAATTCGTTGTCGATCCAATGACGAGGGTTTGCCAGTTCCTGTCCCGATACCGCATCATCACATTCCGGGCCGAATATACCCGCATCAGATCGTAGATGCCTTCCACACGCGCGATCAGGTCAGCGTCTTCGACTTTCAGCGTACTCGTACGTATCCTCGCCGCCCGTTGTTTTTCCCCGACCCCGAAGATCATGATCGAATCAGGCCCCAGCATCTCAAAGATCTCCTGCGCCTTTTTATTCGCTCCGTCGATTGTCGTGACTATGATGCAGATGGAGAGTATCCCAAGGGCGACCCCGGAAAATGAAAAAACGGCCCTTCCCCTGTAGTAATAGAGGATCCTTATTACTTCCTCAACAAATTCTTTAAGTTGTGATATCTTCTGAAATAGCGCCATCCTCTATCCTGACCAGACGTTTTCCAAAGGTAGCCAGTTTGGGGTCGTGGGTGACGACAATTATGGTTTTCCCTTCGTTATTGAGCATTTTAAAGAGGTGCATTATCTCTCCGCCCGTCTTTGAATCCAGGGCCCCGGTCGGTTCATCCGCCAGTATAAGCTCAGGGTCGTTGACGAGCGCCCTCGCGATCGCCACGCGCTGTTGTTCGCCCCCCGAAAGCTGGGCCGGTTTATTGTGGACCCTGTGTTCGAGCCCGAACTTTGCAAGGAGGCCTTTCGCCTTTTCCCGCGGATGTTTTATACCCTTCTTCGAGTAGACAATGGGTATCAGGACATTTTCTATAGCGTCAAGATAGGGAAGCAGAAAGAACTGCTGAAAGACAAAGCCGATGTACCTGTTCCTCATATCCGCAAGGGTTTCATCGTTGAGCCCGCCTACATCGATATTTTCAAAGGTGTAGCGACCCTCTGTCTGCTTGTCGAGAAGGCCGACGATATTCATGAGCGTTGTCTTGCCTGAACCGGATACGCCCATTAGGACGACGAACTCACCCCTGGATATTTTCAGGTCAATACCTTTGAGTATCTGCAGCTCCCTGTCACCCACAAAATAACTTTTCTTTATGTCCTTAAGATCGATCACTTTCGGGGGCCCGCGTTATTTTGGGGCTTCTTTGCGGCCGGTGCGACGGCAGGCACAATGATCTCCTGGCCTTCGGCAAGTCCGGATATTATTTCGGTGTATGTCTGGTCCCTGACCCCGGGCACAACTTCCTGCCGGACCGTTTTACCCCCGGACCTCACGTAAACCACATTTTTTCGGTCCTCGAACCGTACAGCCCCATTCGGGACCACGAGAACGTTCGATCTCTCTTCGATCATGATCTTCACGTGGCCCGTCATTTCCGGCTTCAACGTCAGGGCATCTGCGGGGTCTATTTTAACTATGGCAAGGTAATACACGATATTTTCCTTGATTTCGGGCTGGGGATAGATACGGTCTATGACCCCCTTGTATATCCTGTCGCGATAGGCGTCGACCCAGTATTCTATCTTGAGCCCGGGCTTGACCCTGCCGATATCGGTCTCATCGACGTAGATCCACATTTCCAGCCTGGAGGGATCGATGATGGTTATCAGATTGGGGGCGGACAATCCCGATACTACCGTTTCACCTTCCTGCGTCGCCACGGCCGAGATATAACCTGAGATAGGTGCAAAGATCTTCGTGTAGCTGTGGCTGACCTTAAGGGCTTTCAGCCTCTCATTTGCCTCCCTCACCTTTGCCTTCCCGAGGTCTACCTGGGCCCGGGAAACATCGAACTCACGTTTCGCCTTTTCAACGCTGTCCTTTGTTGTGTATTCCCTGGCCAGCAGGCGCTGCTCCCTTTCCCAATTAGACTGGTTGTATACATCCTGGGCCCTTTTTGCCTCGAGGTCCCTGCGCTGCTCCTCAACGGCAGCCTCGGCATTGCGGATATTCGCAAGGATCTCACGATCGTCGATCTCGACGATAAGATCACCTTTCCTGACAAAATCGCCCACCTGGAACCTGAGCCTGTTGAGGGTGCCGGTTGCACGGGTGCCCACCTTGACTATGGCGCCAACCTGGGCCTTGATGATCCCCGTCTGTTCCGTAGAATGCGTCACATTGGCCCTTTTTACCGTGAAAGGCTCTCCGGCCTTCTCCTTGTCTCCTTTTCGGGTAAAGATAAATACAAGGAGCGCTATTATGCACAGGCCGGCAACGATGTATATTACCTTCCTTTTCATCAGAAACGGTCCTCTATGTAGGCCGCCTTCTGAAGAGCAGACAGTGAAACACGCGCCCTCGCCAGTGAGCCGACATAATTCTCGTTGGCCGCGGCAAGATCTTTCTCGCTCTGGAGGAGATTCAGGATGTCACCTTTTCCCTCGAGGTATTCTCCATACAGCTGATTGAAATTTGACGTCGCTTCGCGCACGAGTTCGGTATACATGCTAATGTCGTCGAGGCTCAATTCGTATTCTTTCAGGGCTTTCGCTATATCGAGGCTCGTCGTTCTCTTCGTTTCGGCCAGTCTCTGCCTCGCTGCGTTCACACCGCTCATTGCGCTCTGCATGTTGTAATACCGTCCGACGCCGTCAAAGAGAGGGAACGTAAAACTGATTATCACGGCATCGCTCCTGCCTTCCGGGAAAAAACGGGTGTCCTGTCTCGATTGCTGGAGCGAACTGTCGATCCTGGGATACCAGGCGGCCTTCGTCTGGTCGTAGACGCTCATCAGTCTGTCAACTTCCTTCTGCCGCGCTATGATCTCCGGTTTTACCGTGAGCGCCCTGTCATTCAAGGTATTGTAATCGCCCCGGTATGACGGCGCTGTAAGCGGGCCTTCCACATCGAATGGGTCCTTGACCTCGACAATGATCAGGGAACGTACGATCTCCAGCGCCTTTTCGTATTCCTTGCGTGCCTTTTGGAGATCTATTTTGGCATTGAGCAGGCGAACCTCGGCCTGTAACAGTTCACTTTTTTTCGCGACACCTTCCTCATAGCGTCCGCGGATGAGGTTGTATATTTTCTGGGAAGCCTGGCATGCCTCCTGCCTCTTCCCTACGACCATTTTCGCACCAAGAGCTACATAAAACGCGCTTTTGATTGTAAAGAGAACATCTTCTCGGACGCTTTTAAATATTTCCTTTTCCCGTTCCCACGCCGAGAAGGCCCCCCGCCTCTTCGCAAAACGTTCGCCTCCGTCGAATACCTGCCAGGAAATGGTACCGGTGAAAGTGTACACGTTCCTGGAATCGGTCGTATCGGTGAGATTGCTCGTGTATGCGCTTGTCGGCACCGCGGATGATATCGTCCGTATGTAAGAAGAACCAATATCGAACCGCGGTAAAAAGGGATCGATGGAAGACATATAGGAAAAACGCGATGCCCTGACGAACTCACTTTGTTCTTTGATGACGTACGATTCGCCAAGACCGCTCTTTACTGCCTCATCGAGGGTGATAGACCATGCGGGCTGTGACAAACCGGCGCAACAGGTAAAGGCGACCGTGAAGAGGAGAACACGGTGCAATAAACGAATATTTATCGATATCATCGCTGGCGGCCTCTTATATGCTGAAACGAATTGACACTCCCATCCCCTGAAGGAGAGAGGTCCTCCCGGCTGGGTTATAGTTTATTGTATCACAACCATTGACGTCTCACAATCGAAAGAGGCCTGCAGGGTTGCCCGCCCCCGAAGGTCAACGGGACAGCATGGCGCTTCCGATATTCTTGCTTTGCCAGCCTCCACCGAGGGCCTTGACCAGAAGCACACTTGCGGACATACGGCGGCCCAGGATATTGATCAATGTCCTTTCGCTGTTCAAGGCGGCAGCCTGCGCCACTGTCACGTTGAGGTAATTGACCAATCCTTCTTTATATTGATTGAGGGAGATCTCGAGGAATTTTCGCGCGGCG
>Ga0265293_10005227_pt1 | contig 21924 bp, 14 predicted proteins | sample Munlanlewell138R_FD_192505 | JGI IMG/M metagenome (GOLD analysis project Ga0265293, IMG submission 192505) | Leachate microbial communities from a municipal landfill in Southern Ontario, Canada - Leachate well 138R | ecosystem: Engineered > Solid waste > Landfill > Unclassified | place: Canada... | reverse complement strand
TGCCACGTCTGCGACATCGAAAGCTAGCGGACCTTCCGGTGACGAACACACATTCACCCCCCATGACACCTCCCCCCTCACCTGCGTGCCACCTACGCGTTCATTCAGCCGCACTCATTATGGGACCCTGATGGCGCAGTGCCCCAGTGCCGCCCGCAGAATTCAACAATTTCCCGATCAGCGGATACGAATGTTCGAAACCCGCCGCGCCCTCGCCCGACCCGACAGGCCTGGCAGCCGGTTTTTACCCTTGGGCCGCGCCCGCGGGTGGCTTCGTCGCTCGCAAACCCTCAGCACCTGTAGGTTGGTATCGGTGGCCCGACGCCCGTGACGCACTGAGTGCGCCAGAACCGTACACATACGAGGGAGCTTGCATGCAGAACGTATGGCGCGTATTCGTGCGCGATTTCACGCGCATTCTGCGGGCTCCCAAAACGTGGGCCATCGTCATCGGGCTCCTCATCATGCCCTCCCTGTACGCCTGGGTGAACATCGTCGCGTTCTGGAACCCGTACGGCAACACGGAAGACATCAAAGTCGCGGTGGTGAACCTCGACCGTGGCGCCTACAACGAAATGACCGGCGAACTCAACGTCGGCGACCAAGTGGTGGCCCAGCTCAAGGACAACCACGAGATCGGCTGGCAGTTCCTCTCCAAAGACGACGCGATGCACCAGGTCAAGTCGGGTGAGGTGTACGCCGCGATCGTGATGCCGGAGCACTTCAGCGAGGATCTCCTGACGATCGTCACCGGCGACTTCATCCACCCTGAGCTCGACTACTACACGAACGAAAAAGCGAACGCGATCGCCCCGAAGATCACCGACGCGGCAGCATCGACCGTCGACACGCAGATCAACAGCACGTTCGTCTCGACGGTCGCTGAAACGGTGGCGGAAGACCTCGAGCAGGCCGGGATCAACACGGGGCTCAAGCTCCTCAACGCCAAGACGCGGACGCTCCTCGCACTCAACGACGCGGTCGAGGAGGTGCAGTCCGCCCGCGAAGGCCTCTCCGACATCGAGGCGAGCATCACGAGCGCCGAGAGTGCACTCCAGAGCACGCGTGCGGCGCTCAGCGAAGTCGACAGCACGATCGGCGAGGTCCAGCTCGCCGTTGCGGAGGCCGAGGGCCTCGTCGCCGAGGTGCAGCGAGAGCTGGCTGCCTTCACCGACTCGGTGACGAACGCCTACGTCACCGGATCCGCAAAACTCTCTGAGGCCTCGTCGAAGCTCAACGGTGCGATCGCGAAGATCACGACCGGTGCGCAGCAGGCGAACGGCGCGGTGAATGCCGCGATCGCCGACGTCACCGGTGTCATCGACGCGAACTTACGAGCTATCGACCGGCTCGAGCAACTCGTCAGCCAACTCGAGGCTGACGATCCGGGTAACCCAGCAATCGCACCACTCAAGCAGGCGATCATTCATCTAAATGATCGCCTCACGCAAGATCAGCAGCTCCTCGATCACCTCCGTACCCTGAGCGACCGCACGGGCAGTGCCATCACCGCGATCCAGGCCGCTGCGGATGCCATCAACGCCGCCGTGAGTAACAGCGCGAACTCGGCGAGCTCGATTCGGCAGGTGCTGATGGGCGTCATCCCCGACGTCAACAGCGCGATGACGTCGATGTCCGCGAGCGCGGGCGCCTTTTCCTCCGCGCTCGGCGCCCAGCAGGTGCTGATCGAAGAGGCCGTGAACCTTCTCACCGGACTCGAGGGACAGCTCGAAGAGACCACTGCCGCTCTCGATTCGCTCGATGAGAGCCTTGAGGGCGCCGAGATCGGGCTCACGACCCTGCGCACCGACGTCACTGCACTCGACTCCGCAGAAATTTGGGCACAGCTGAGCTCTCTGACCGGGCTCGATCCCGAGAGGATCGCGGAGTTCATGTCGTCACCGGTCGAGGTGAAGGAACACGCCCTCTTCCCGGTCGCAACCTACGGTTCGGCGATGGCGCCCCTGTTCACGAACCTGTCGCTGTGGATCGGCGCTTTCATGCTCGTCGTGCTCCTCAGACAAGAGGTCGACACCGAGGGGGTCGAGAGCCTGACCGTGCGTCAGGCCTTCCTCGGCCGGTTCATGCTGGTCGCCGCACTCAACGTGGTGCAGGCCCTCATCGTGAGCATCGGCAACATTTTCATCGGGGTGCAAATGGCGAGCCCCATCGCATTCGTGCTGACGAGCGTGTTGATCGGCTTCGTCTTCATGGCCATCATCTTCGCCCTCGCCATTTCGTTTGGGTATGTGGGGAAAGGGATCGCGCTTCTGCTCGTCATCATGCAGATTCCCGGTGCCTCCGGCATTTATCCCATCGAGATGATGCCGGCGTTCTTCCAATCACTCTTCCCCTTCTTCCCGTTCACCTACGGCATCGACGCCCTGCGTGAGACTATTGGCGGGTTCTACGACGGCTACTACTGGAAGTACGTGGGCGCGCTGCTGATCTTCGCCGTGCTCGCGTTCATTCTCGGGATCTTCTTCCGGCAGCGCCTCGGCAACTTTGCACGACTGTTCAACGAGAAGCTCTCCGACACGGGCCTCTTCGTTTCCGAGGACGTGCAGGTGCTCGGTTCGCGCCGTCGCCTCACGCAGGTCGTGCAGGCCCTCGCCGACCGGCAGACGTTCCGCGCCAAGACCGCGCAGCGCGCCGCCTGGTTCGCGGAGCACCACCTCACGCTCAGGCGGACTGCGCTGCTCGTCGGTCTCGTGCTGACGGTGGTGCTCGGCATCTTCTCCGTGTTCTTCCCCGCCGGCAAGGCGACGATCCTCAGCCTGTGGGGCGTGCTCCTGCTCGTCGTGATCGGCTTCCTTGTGGCGCTGCAGTACATCCAGCAGAACATCATCTACGCCGGCAAAGTCGGCGAAATGTCAGACATCGAGCTGCATGAGGCTCTCGCACGCGAGGAATTGGCGACGCACTCGAGCACTCCGATCGTCAAGCTACGCGCGAAACACGCGGCGGAGACAGGCGCGGAGGTGCGAAAGTGAAGAACCTGCTCACGCTCTTCAAGCACGATCTGCATCTCGCGACACGAAACGTGATCGCGGTCATCGTGCTCTTCGGCGTCGTGGTAATCCCGTCTTTCTTCGCCTGGTTCAACGTGCTCTCGAGCTGGGACCCGTTCGGCAACGTGAAAAACCTGAAGGTTGCGGTTGCGAACGCCGACGACGGCTACATGAGCGAGCTCTTCCCCCTTCGCATCAACATCGGCGAGCAGGTCATCGCCCAGCTGCGCGCGAACTCCGACCTCGACTGGGTTTTCACCACCGAGGAAGAGGCGATCGCCGGCACCGAAGCCGAAGAGTACTACGCGGCACTCGTACTGCCGCCGAACTTCAGTGAGCGGATGATGACCTTCCTCTCACCGGGCGCGAAGCCGGCGCAGATCGAGTACTACACGAACGAGAAGAAGAACGCGCTCTCGCCCGAGATCACCGGGCAGGCCGCCACTGACGTGTCGACGCAGATCAATCAGTCGTTCACGAAGACGCTGAACGAGGTCGGGCTCGCGCTGATCTCGTCGCTCGCGACGCAGCTCGAGACCCCGGAAGCGCAGGAGGCGCTGACCCGGTTCGAATCGGGCCTCGACGGTTTGGCGACCGAACTGTACGCGAACGCGAGAACCGCGGAGATGTTCAGCACGCTGATCTCCTCGAGCGTGCCGCTCGTCGAGAGCGCGCAGTCTCTCACGGATTCCTCGGTCGAGGCGCTCCGCGAGACGACCGGTGTGATCGGTGACGGCGCCGACGCGGTCAGCCACCTCAGATGGACCGTGGAATCGGCGGCTTCCTCGCTGTCGTCAGCGTTCTCTGCCTCGGCCAGCAGTTACCAGGCGCTCTCCACGCGGGTCGACGAACTGTACTCCGCGCTCGGCGCACAATCCCAAACGGTGAAGGGCGACCTCACAACGATCAGGGGCCACGTCACCGAGCAGATTAACAAGTACACAGAGTTGCGCGATGGGCTGCGGGCTCAAGCGCAAGCAGCACGTGACGCCACTCCCCCAGACGACGTCCTCGCGGATGCTCTCGACCTCGTCGCCGATGAGCTCGACCACGTGATCGAACGGCAGACCACCCTCCGCGACCGCATCGACCAGGCGATCACCGCGATCGACACCGGCACGGCGGACGCGAACGCGACCCGCGCCGAGATCAAGGCGGCGGTGAACGACGCGAGACAGGCCGTTCAACAGGCGCAGAACGCGTACGACAACTCACTCAGGCCGAAGCTCGTGGAGCTCGGCGCGACACTCACCTCGATCAGCAGCGGCTTCACCGCGATCGGCGACGACATCACCGCCGCAGCGTCCGCACTGTCGGGTGGTTCCGGATCCCTCCTCGACTCACTCACGATCGCCGCGGGACTCACCGACGACCTCGCGGAGACGCTCAGCGGCGTCGCGGACAAGTTTGCCGAGCTCGCCGAGTCGCTCCAGGCCGCGTCGGCGTCGGGCGACATCAGCGAGGTCTCCGAACTGATCGGTTCGAACCCCGCGATCCTCGCCGGCGAACTCACGACCCCGGTGACCCTGAAAACCATTCCGGTGTTCAAGGTCGACAACTTCGGAACGCAGATGGCGCCCTTCTACACGGTGCTCGGCCTGTGGGTCGGCGCACTTCTGCTCTCCGTGCTCATCCGCGTCGAGGCGGACCGCTCGCTGCTGCCCCCCATGGAGAAGCCGCTCACGCTGACGCAGGAGTACTTCGGCCGCTACGCGACCTTCGCAATGCTCGGGTTCTTCCAGAGCACGCTGCTCTACGTCGGCCTCATCGGGTTCGTGGGGGTGAGACCTGCGCACCCGCTCCTGCTCATTCTCGCGGGCTGGGTGATGTCCACCGTGTTCTCCCTCATCACCTACACCCTCGTTCTCTCATTCGGGGAAGCGGGGAAGGCTCTCGCGGTGGTGCTGCTCGTCGTCCAAATCTCCGGCGGCGGCGGCGCATACCCGCTCTCAGTTCTGCCGCAGTGGTTCCAAAACGCAAGCCCCTTCCTTCCGGTCTCGCACGCGACCAACGCTGTGCGCGCGGCTCTGGCCGGCATCTACGAAGGCGACTATTGGTTCCATCTCGGCGCGCTCGCGCTGTTCATCGTGCCGACACTCCTACTCGGCCTCGCGCTCCGCATCCCTCTCATCGGCTTCAACAAAGACCTCGACAAGGCGCTCGCCTCCACCAAACTCATGTAACCGACAAAGGCGGTACATATTCGGGTAACGTCGAGGTGGGAGGAAGTTCGGGGAGCTGCGCAGTGATGGGTGTCCGGCGACGCCGCCAGTTGCAACAGTTCCTCGACAATGGGATGTGGAGATGATCCAGTGATCGAAGTCCGTGCGGAATTATCCAAGGAGCAGCTCGAGCACGCCATGGAACAGTCGGATCACGACACGATCGTGTCAACGGTCATGGGCGACATCTGGCCGCTGTACAGTCGGCATCCCAAGCTCCTCCAGCGGGCAATCGCGATGCTTCCCTCAGATGTCCTCGCAAGCAATCCGCTGCTACGGATCCTGCACCCGGTCACACCCGTACTCACGCGCACCAACCGCGCCGTCATCCCGCAGTTCAGCGACGAGGCCGCCCGCTCCCTCACCTCAGAACAACTGAGCTTCGTCATGATCGCACAGATCATCGCCGCTCGGGTCGGCGGCAACGAAGAGGCGTCGGTACGGCTCGCACGCCAACTCCACCACCGAATCCTCGATTCCGCGAGTGACCTGCCCGAGCACCCCAACGGGCCGCTGTGGTACTTCTACCTGCAGATCGGATCGACCTTCCTCGCCGCCGGAGACACCTCCCGCGCACTCGTCGAACTCGCCGTCGCTTCGCAGCTCGCCGAGCTCACCTCCAACAGTGACCCGGAGCGCTTCTCGCTCGCCCGGACAGCGCTCACGCATGCGGCTCGGGGATCCCTCGGGGAAGCCAAGCGCATGCTCGACGCGAGCCGCAAGATGCCCGCTCCCGGCCGCCCGCACCGGCGCGCAATCAACGAGTCAGAGATCGTCACCGAGGCGCTCATCGAAGTCGAGCACATGTCACCCCGGGCCGCCGACACGCTCGACCAGCTCGAATCCTCAGACAGCAACCAACTCACCTGGCGATACGCCCTGCTCGCAAGAACCCGATTCCTCATCGCCTCCAAACGGCCCGACTTCGCACTCGAAGCGATTTACCACACCCGGGATACGCACCCCACGCACCGAGGCCGCTTTACGCTCGACCTGTACGAGTCAGCACTCATCGACGCCCACCTGATCGAAGGCGACCTCGCAGAAGCCCGTCGTATTGCCAGCCACAGCGAACGGACCGCGCCTCTCACACGGCTCGCCCTGATTCGTCTCGCCCTGCACACCGGCGACCATGACTCCGCGATCCGTCGCCTCGACGAAATCGTCTCCCACTCGCGATCAGGAGTCACCCACCGCATCGAGACAGCATTGCTCACCGCCTGGACGCAGTTCGCTCGCACCGGAAAACTCGACCAGGAGACTGCCAACCGTCTCCTCCAGTACGGCGTGCAACCGCGCAACCGTCGCTTGTTCGCTTTCCTCCCCTTCCAGCTGATCGACGAGGTGAAGTCACACGTCTCCACCGAGGAAGCTGACGCCCTCACCCGTTGCCTCACCGGCGTCCTCCACCGCGACGTTCCCTACCGCCCGAAGCTCACGAGCAGTGAACTGCGAGTCCTGCAGTCGCTGACACAGCACCACACCACCGCAGAAATCGCTGAGTCCCTATTCATTTCGCCCAATACCGTGAAATCGCATCTGCAGTCGCTCTACCGCAAGCTCGGCTGCTCGACCCGCGAAGAAGCCATGCACGAGGCCGAACGCATGAGCCTCGTGCACTCCGACGCTCACCTCACCGCGCCCAAGAATCCCGAACAGCCCGAACAGCGCGAACAGACCGCGGAATTCTCAACCCCCTGAGAGGAACCGCATGAGCCTCCGGCACACCCGCCTGCAACGCACGCTCGCCGTGCTGAAACGAGAGTCGCCCACCACTGCGCCCGCGACCGAGAGCACCACCCTCACGACCATGCTCGGCGCCCTGGGAACGGCACTGCTCGCCGCCTCGCAGGCAACGAACGAGGTCGACACGACCCTCCGCTCGCTCGCTGGAATCTACGGCCGCCCAGACCTGCAGATCGTGTCGCTCCCCACCCTCGTGCTCATCGACGACCCGGCGACCGGAGCGCCCCGCACCGCCGTCTTCCCCGCCGAGGGTGCTCCGCTGCGGCTCGATCAGGCCGGCGCCATCGAACATCTCATCCACCGCAGCGCGCGCGAACAACTCGACCCGAAAATCGTCGTCGACGAGGTCGCAAAGATCACCGCTGAGCCACCCCGCTACGGCTTCGTCCTGTCACTGCTTGGCCACACACTACTCACGATCGGCTTCGGGCTCGTCATGAATCCGACCGTCACGGCGCTGCCCGTCTACGCCGTGCTCGGTGTACTCATCGGGCTCATCGTCATGCTCGGCTCGAAGGTGCGCACCCTCGCGCTCGTGCTCCCCGTCATCGCCGCGTTCCTTGCGACGGCACTCGTCGGCGTCGCCACCGACCTCTTCGTGCACGGCAACGCCCTCCTCCTCGTCGCGCCCGCACTCGCGAGCCTGCTGCCCGGGCTCATGCTCACGATCGCCGCCGTCGAGCTCACCAACGGCCAGATCATCGCCGGCGCGAGCCGCCTCGTCTACGGTTTCGCCAGGCTCGGCCTACTCGCGTTCGGCGTCTACGTCGGGCTCAGCATGACCGGCGCATCGCTCGACACAGCTTCCGGCCACGACCGGCTCGGCGCCTGGGCACCCTGGGTCGGCATCCTGCTCGTCGGGCTCGGCTACTACCTCTACTCCGTCGCGCCGAAGCGATCCCTCATCTGGATCATCTTCGCCCTCGCGCTCGCCTACGCCGCACAGCTCCTCGGCCACGCACTCCTCGGCACCGAGCTGTCTGGCCTCGTAGGCGCCGTCGTCGCGGTGCCCGTCATCTACCTCGTCTCACACCTGTCGATCGCGCCGCCGCCCGCGGTGATGCTCACCTGCGCGTACTGGATGCTCGTTCCCGGAGCTCTCGGGTTCATCGGGTTGAGCGAGGCTGCCTCCGGCGCCGCCGGCGCGTCCAACACCATCCTGCAGACCATCGGCTCCATCTTCGCGATCGCGATCGGCATGGTCCTGGGCACAGGGATCAGCCGCGACACCAGCGCTTTTGCGCGAGCCTGGAACCGCCACGTCCCCGCCCCAGAAGTCTGAGTCTGAGTCTGATGAATCTTCGCGTGCGTCTCGCCCAGGTCGCGGGTGCTCGAGACCCCGGCCACGGTCGACTCACCGTAGCGATCGCGGTATCCCTCGGCGTGCTCGGCAGTGCGCTGCTCGGTCTCCTGCTCGTGCATCTGTTCGACGCGAAACCCGCGTTGCTGTCGATGTCAGTGTTCCTCTCAGTGCAGGCAGGGAACATGGTCCGCGACCGAACCGCGCCGGCCCGACTCGCCACCACGGCACTGCTCATCCCGACCATCGTGCTCGTGATCGGAGTCGCCGCGCTCCTCGCTCCGAACCGGCCCGCGGCAATCGCGGCCTTCATCGCACTCACCGGTGCGGCGATCTGGGTCCGACGCTTCGGCCCGCGCGCCTCCGCCGCAGGCGCCATCGGATTCATGGGCTACTTCTTCACCCTCTTCATGCAGCCCACACTGCAAGAGCTCCCGGGATTCGCGGCGATCGCCGCCTCCGCAATCGCCGCGCAGCTCGTCGCCAGAGCGGTACTCATGCTCGAACGGCCGCGACGCCGGATCCTTGCGCTGATCCGCGAGCTGCAGGTCGCCTCGGCCTCAGCAATCCGCATCGCCGCGCGGTCCGGTCACGGCGAGACCCTCCGCGCCGCACTCGCACGAATCGACGACATCGGACAGGCGATCGTCACCTGGCAACGCGACTTCCGCACAGACCGGCACATCGCCTGCACGGCAGACGTGCTCGAATCACGCGCGCTCGACGCCCGCGTCGACACCGAAGAAGCGTGCGCCGAGATCGCCCGCACCGCCCGCACACTGAGCACCCCCGAGCACGATGCGGTGCACGAGGCCCGCACGCACTTCGATGCCGCCATCGACGCGCACGCTCCTCCTCATGCGAGCAGCGCTGCGACGACGTGGGCGCGCGACACCGTGCACGGCGGACCGGGGCCCGCCGACGGAGACCTTGCGATCTACATGATCGCCCGCGCCACGCTCGCGCACGCGAAACTCGGAGAGATCGATCTCTCGCACGGGCTCGACCCCGCGCGCCGGGATCCCTCGCCGCGTGCCATTGGAGTCCCCTCACACCGTCATCCCGGCCCGCACGCTGCGGCCGCCCCCTCGCGCACCCCCTCCCCACGCGACACTTCTCCGCCCGACGCTTCTCCGCGCGAAAGTCGCGCAGTTCGCGTGCAAAATCGGGGACGCAAGCGTGGACAGGGAACGCTCTGGAAGCGCTGGAGCCAGTGGCACCCGAGCAGCCGCATGGCCGTTCAAGCCATGGTTGCAGCGGGCGTCGCCAGCGCAGTCGGCGAGGCGATCTCCGCATCCCGCTGGTACTGGGCCGTCATGACCGCATTCGTGATCTTCATCGGCGCGACAACCCGCGGCAGCATCCTCACGCGAGCCTTCAGACGCGTTGCCGGAACCGCCGGAGGGATCGCGGTGGGCCTCGTCGCCATCACGCTCACCGGGCACCACACCCCCGCTCTCATCGCGATCAGCGTGGTCGCCGTCTTCGGGATGCTGTACTTCGGTCCACTGAATTACATTTACTCGGCGACCTTCATCACGATCATGCTCGTCGCCATCTACGGGCTGCTCGGCGTGCTCGATCAGAACCTTCTCGAGCTGCGCCTCGTCGAGACGCTCTCCGGGGCGCTGATCGGGGTGCTGTGCGCCTACCTCATCATGTCGTCCAACTCGAGGCCGGCTCTCATCGAAAAGGTCACGTCGTACTTCGACGCCATGGACGCCCTCCTCCAGCGTGCCGTCGACGCCTTCGGGCAGGTGCCGGGTGCCGTTACGGCGACCGGCGCATCGGCAGAAATACTGCCCGCACTTCAGCGACTCGAGGAAGCTCAAACCGATGTCGACGTTTCAGTTTCAGGGATGTCGACCGCGTTCCTGGTCCGCGGCAGTCGGCGAGAAGTCGACGCCGTGCACCTCATGTATGTCGCTACACGGGCCGCCGCTCGCGTAGCGCAGTCATCGGTCACACAACTGGAAACCTCGACTGCGGCGGGCTCTCCAGGCTCCCACCCGCAGGTCGTCGCCGCATTCGACGACGTGCGGGGTTCCATGGCCCAGGCTCTTCGATCCCTCACGACCCGCGACAACTCAGCAGTCGTCGAACCCGCCACCGCCGCCCCCGTGGCCACCAGGGTCACCGAACCCACGAACGGACTGGGCGCATCCTCCACGCACCAGGTGCCCGACTCGCATGACCAGTCCGCCGACAAGCCGGCGATCTTCAACCGGTTGAAGGGCCTGCCCGCAGATCCCGGTTCACCGGATACGGCCGCGGTGCTCGCCCTCACCCGGCTCGACTGGGCCATGCGACGCGTCGTCGAGACGGTGGAGTCTCACCGCAAGCCTCGGCAGCACCACAAGCAGGGCCGTGACGACACACAGTCCGATGGCTAACGTGATCAACCCTGCGACTCGTCCGACGGCGAAATCAAACACGAGGCTCGTCACCCCCGCCGCAAGGAGTGCCACCGCAACAAGCTGTGACCCCAGGAGTCGTGCGCCGATCCGCACCGTATCCGCCTTCCGGCGCAGCCCGAAGAGTGCCCGGTGCAGTGTGACGGGTGCGACTCCGAGCGCGGTCGCGAGGCCCGCGATCCCGACCAGGACCAGGTAGAGGATCAGCTGGTAACGGTCGAGTTCGACGAAGCGGGGCTGGAACGCGATCGCGAGGAGGAAGGCTCCGAGAATCTGCGTGCCCGTCTGCGCCACGCGAAGCTCCTGCAGCAGCTCGTTCCAGTTGCGGTCGGCGCGCTCGTCCGCGGACTCGGAGCGGCCGTCATCGAGATCGTCATCGGCGATCGGGCGCTCGTCATGGATGTCGATGCGCTTGTCACGGCGATCGCCGGGATCCCTCATCGATTCTTCCGCGTTCATCCCGCACCGCCCTCCGCACTGAGTGGCCTCAACAAGTCCCGTAATCCAACAGGTCGGTCAATCCAACAGGTCAGTCAATCCAACAAGTCGAGTAGCCCCAACAATATGCGATCAGCAAGAAATATCGCGTCCCGCCGTGAAAACGCCCTATATTTCGACGATGACATGTATCTTGTCGGCGGCGGCCAGGACGCGGTATGGGACGACACGTAACTCTTGAAGAGTCCGTCAGTTGTGCAGGTTTCCCCGCAGAAATAGCCTGCACAACTGACGGACTGCGCGGCAACGGGACGTTACGGTGATCCTGGCTCAGGCACGCAGTGCAGCAGTTGTTGCCATTTTGTTGCCACGCTATGGTGCCGTGGTCGCTTTCAGGAACAGACGCACGAGCGAACGCTTCTTCTCAAAATAGGCGTGCGTCTCGATCTCACCCGCGGCGTACTGCTCTTCGAGTTCACGCATCGTTTCCTCGGCGCTGGACGTATCAAAGCGCGAAGCATGCAAGTGAAGAGCGCTATTCTCTCGGATCCCCATAGTGAAGTGAACACTACGTCACGAGCCTGGCAACGCCCGCCACCCTCAACCTCAGTAGTGGGCCGGCGGATCACTCGCCGGGAAGGACTCGCGCCCCCACTCGTCCGCAAGCTCATCGGCGTGCTCTTGCGGCACCTCCGTAGAACCTGGATGCTCTGCAACGTCTCGGTCTTCCTCCATCGGTTCTTTGTCCCCGGCACGCACTCCGTTGTCGCGCTGATCCCGAGCGTTCACTGGAGCACCCCCTCTAATGCGCTCTGTAATTCTTCGCTGGTGTGCACTTCCTGATCAAGGTTCGCCTGCAACAGCTGCGCCGCATCCGGTACACCGAGAACCTTCGCCTGGAGCACGAGACCTCCATACATGGAGATTTCAAAATGCTCATTCCCCAAAGCGCTCATGAGTGTGATCTGATCGTGCAGAGACGCATCAGCTTTCTCGATCAGGGAAGACGCCTGGTTCTTGATTCCTGTCGTTGCCGGAGACGGAGCAGACGTGAAGTCATATTCAAAGAGCGCAAAAACCTTCTCCAGGTTGTCGAGCTGTTCGCGAGTCTCGTCAGCATGGTGAGAAAAGAGCTTCTTCACCGAACGATCTCTCGCGGCACTGTGTAGCTCGTCAAGAGCTTCAAGCGAATGCTGCTCCATCGTGTGCGCAGAGCGCAATTGATATCGAAAGAGATCCTCGGGGGTTTCGAGCTTGAGCTGCGACATGTCCACTCCCATCGCGTCGATATGTATGTCCCCCAAGCGTTGTTCACCCAGGGCGCCTACCCAAGGGCCTTGCGATCTTCGTTCAATTGCCGTACTCGTGCGACGAGTCTGAAAAATAAAAGAACCCCCTACTTCCCAATGTTTCCAAGGGATGTAGGGGGTTCCGGGTGTCGCTCGACTGGCGGAGACGGGGGGATTTGAACCCCCGGTCAGGTTTAACCCCGACCCTTCATTAGCAGTGAAGTCCGTTCGGCCGCTCCGGCACGTCTCCATACGCGGGCAACGTCCACCATTCTAACCGGACGATTCGGTGCGCGGGAAATCCGGATCCCTCGTCAAGGCTGCGAAAGCCGCATCAATACTTCGTGCGCCCCTGCGAACAGGTCACCTCGTTCGCCTGCTGCCCGGTAATGGCCGATGGCAGCTGCACCGGACCCGACTCAACGGGTTCTGCGGGAGGGATCGGCTCACCCGTCTCGGGGTCGATCTGCGGCTCCTCCACGGGGGCCGCGGGCTCGCCCTCGACCGGCGCGATCGGCTCACCCGTGGCGGGGTCGATCTCCGCCTGCTCGGCCGCGGCCAGCTCCTCCTCGGTCTGCACACCCTCTCCAACTGCGGTGACCTGGAACGGCTCGCCGCTCTGAATGATGTCGAACAGGAGTTGCGCGTCCGCGTAGTTGGGGGTGAGGCGCCCCTCTTGGTAGGGGTGGCTGAATGTCGGATACTGCACGAAGTTGATGTTCTCGAGGTTGATGTCTTTCACCGTGCCGGCCACCGCCTGCATGAAGCGGACGCTCGCCATGTTGCTCGACAGCGTCATGTTCTCAACGCCGGCCTTCGCGAGCGCGTACACCTTCACCGGGTCTGCGAGCGTATCCGCGCTCTTCAGCTGCCGCATGAGCGCAGACATGAACACCTGCTGGTTACTGATCCGGCTCGTGTCGCCGCCGTCACCCACCCCGTACCGGGTGCGCAGGAACTGCAGTGCATCCCACCCGACGAGGGTGTTCATTCCGGCCGGCAGGTCAAGTTCGGTGTTCGGGTCGACGATCGGCTGCGTCAGGCAGACTTCGACGCCACCGAGCGCGTTCGACACTCCGATCACGCCGTCGAAGGTAATGAGGCCCGCGTACGGGATCTCCATCCCGGTGAGCGCGGAAACCGTCGCCGCAACGCACGGCAGCCCGCCGACGCCGAGGGTCGAGTTGATCTGCTGCTCGCTCATCGGTGAGGTGTAGTTCTCTTCGCCGTTGGGGCCGGGGCAACTCGGAATCGGCACCATGAGGTCGCGCGGGAAGCTAACGACGGTCGCGTTCTGGTGATCGGCTGAGACGTGGAGCATCAGCGTCACATCGTTCAGTTCACCTTCCTCACCGTCGTTGTAGCTTTGGCCTGCGCGGGTGTCGGAGCCGACAAGCAGGATGGTGAGGGATCCGTCAATCGACTGCTCCCCCGCATCGACGGTCATCGCTGAAGTCGTCTCCGGCATCTCGACGGTCGTCACGTCTTGGGTCAGGCCCCACACCGCGTAGGCGACGGTCGCGATTCCGCTGAGCACGACGACGATGGCCGTGGTGAGCAACACACGCAGCGCGTTCATCCAGCCGTTCGACCTGCGCAGTCTGCCGTGTCGCACACCGGTCAGCTTTGCGCCGTCGATCCCGAACTTCTTCGCCATTCAGTTCCCTATATCAGCGAGCGGACCGCGGGTGCACGGCCGCATATGAGTCATGAATCTACCCGACGGCACTGAATGCGGGCTTGGAGCACACAAGGAGCGGGGTACCCCGGAGTTACCGTGAGTACCCCGCCCGATCGGATGGGTCGTTACCTCGTTGAGGGATCGATCATCCGATCACCCGGCGTGCCTGCGGCGGGCGCCGAGCAGAGCTGCCGCGCCGGCCAGTGTAAGGAAGGCGGCTACCGCCAGGGCTCCGGTCGCCTCGGACTCCCCGGACCCCGTGACTGCGAGGGCCGGTGCGACCGTGGGCGCTGGACTGGTGACCGTCGCGGTCACCACAACCGCCGGTGTCAGCGGCGTCGGCGGTGCCGGCGGGGCTGGTGGTGTCGGCGGCACCGGTGGCACCGGTGGGACCGCGCACTGTTCGATGACGAACTCGCCGCTATCAATGACGTGCTCCCCCTTCGCGAGTGTCACCGTGTAGATTCCGACCCCCGCAAGTGGGAGTGCGTAGTCGCCACCGCTCGGCACCGGAACCGTGTACGTACCGTCCGGGCCTGTGATCGAGAGGGTCACGCCCCACTTTCCATGCTCGGACTCTTCAGACCCGAGCAGCGCGAATGTGGGCTCAGAGGGTTCTGAGATACCGAATTCAGAGACGGTGACCGTCACCCAATCTGGAAGCGGATCCTCATGCGGGAAGCACTCGAACACCGGAACACTCAGCGTCGGCTTCACCACCGGCGGCTTCTTGCACCACTCGAGCACAAACCCACCAGAATCGATGACCTTCTCCCCCAACGACAGGGTCACGGTGTATTCACCAACCCCGTCCACCGGGAGGTCAAACACTCCACCGTCGGTCACCTGCATCGACGTCGAACCATTCGGGCCAGCAATCGCCAGCGTCACACCATTCTTCAGACCACTGAACTCAGACACCGTCACACTCACCATCGACGGCAAGCCCGACTTCTTCGGGAAGCAATCAAACTCCGGAACGCTCAGCGTCGGTTTTACGACCGGCGGAGGCGGCGGCTCGCATCCGTTCCTCAGAATTTCCTGGCCCGCGGCATCCCAATTCTGGCCCGGGAACTGCTTCGCTTGTTGGCCATCCTTGTACTCGAACGGCGGAATGATGTCTCGTCCGTCCTGGTGGCCGACGTGTCCGCTGATGATGCCGTTGGCGTTCGCGGTGACGGTGACGAACGGGTTCGACTCTGAACCCGTGGCGTGACAGATGGTGATCATCTTGCCGGGGTTGTCATCTCCCTTGTCACCCTTATCGTCCTTGTCACCCTTGTCCTTTTCTTTGTCACCGGACTGGTCCTTATCGGACTTCGTATCGCCCATCGCTCCGACCATTTGCGTCGTCTCAAGCGAGATCTCCTCCGGCGCGGGTGCGGGAGCCGGCGGAGCGGACTCTGGCGGTGTTTCCACCACCGGAGCTGGTGCCGGTGCTGGCGCTGGCGGCTCAACGACAGGGGCCGGTTCCGGCACCTGAGGTGCAGGTGCCGCTGGCTCCGGTACTGCAGGCGGCGCCGGTTCCGGCGCCGGATCCGGCGGCAGTGGTTCGGAAACCGGAGCCGGTTCTGCCACTTGAGTAACCGCCGCATCGGGCGCACCTTCTGCAAGGTCCGTGGCGTTTGCGGCGAGACCGACGGGCCCAACCGCTAATGCCAGCGCACCAAGCACGGCAATCCCCAGGCGAAGACTCGACCATCGGGGTGTGGCGTCGGTGCCAACACCCCGTTCGCGTCTGTTCATGATCCCTTCTCATCTCCGGGCGCACACGGCACTCCCAGAGCATCTCCCTTGATTTCACCGCGTAACTTCATCAGCCCTGCCTGAAGCGTATGAAGCAAGAGAGTTCTTGGAATCAGGGAAAATTACGCAATTCGTGCCTCGCCTCGGCACCGTGTCACAGGACCGCACCTCAGCACCGCACCTCAGTGCTGGTTTCAATGCAGGTCTCAATGCCGCACGTGCCAGCGCATGAGGGATCGCTCATGGCTCGCCCACCGCCACAGCTGATCGCGATTCTCCACTCCAAGCTTCATGAAGACTCGCGACAGGTGCGTTTCGACCGTGCGCACCGACACCAGCAAGCGCTCTGCAATGAACTTGCTCGTGTGACCGCGTGCAGCGAGCAGTGCGACTTCCCGTTCGCGGGCCGTGAGCTCGGGGGCGGGGCGCGGAAGCATCGGCACCCAGATTCCAAGGTCTGCGAGGGCACGAAGATCAGGCTCGTCACAGCGGAGCGCATCGATCTCGATTCGGGGCTCACCGTTCAACAACCTGTCTGGCACCTCATCAGCCTCGTACAACACCGCCAGTCGCTCGACGTGCGCGACCAGAGCCTGCGCGATGGGCTGTTCGATCTGCGCCCCCAGATGTCGCACCCGCTCCACGAGCTCGCTGTCAGCCGCGCCCGTCTCGAACGCGACAGCGTGCAACGCTTGCAGCTCGATCAGCGCGAGCTCCTCCTCGCGAGCCCACTGCGCGAGCTGCTGCGCCACTTCAACGGTCCCTGGGTCGTGGAGCCACTGCTGGGCGCGCAAGAGGAGGATCCGAACTATGCCGAGCAGCGCTTGCGCAAGACCCGGTTGGCAGGACCGCGCCGCACGCAGCGCGCGGCGCGCCCGCTGATCATCCCCGAGCATCGCGGCTGAGAGCGCGAGTGCGGCCTGCGCGAGCGGCATCACACCGTACCCGTCATGCTCGCTGAGCACCGCGCAGAGTGTTTCTGCTGATCTCACCGCATCCCGCGACCTGCCCCCGCACAGTTCGAGCAATAGCTCACCAAGATCATCGAGCCCCGAAAGCCGCTCTTCAGATACCATCACGTCCGATTGCTCCGCTTGAAGATCGTCGTGTACCCGCCTGGCCATCTCGAGGTCTCCTGCGGCCCAGCAGGAAATAAACCAACAGAACCCGTGCAGCCCCTCCGCCTCGAGCGTTTGCCAGGCCCCGAGACTGTTGAGCATGCGGGAGTACTCAGCGGTCTGCAGCATCTGGGCTCCTGCTCCCCGCTGAACATCGATCAAACTGACCAGGGATCGCGCGACCCCGCGCACCCACTCCACGTGAAGGCTGTTCGAAAAGTCCGCATCTAACCGAGCACGGTGCGCGTCGGCAAGACTGCCCGAGGTCGCGAGAACCAGCACACGCATCGCCCGCACCGACTCACGCTCGTTGTGCGCTGCCTCGTCTGCGATCATCTCCTCACGTGGCGAGAAAACTAATCGTTCACCGGGCAAGCTGACCTCTAGCCGGTCGAGCGCTGCGACGACGCTGCGCGGGTCGCTTCCAGACCACAGGTCGTGTCTGAGCAGGGTCAACTGCAGCAGAACCCACTCCTCCTGTGAGAGCAGCGGATGGTGGGTAAGCTCGCGGGCGGCATCGATCAATCCGGCGAGACGCGCCTCGTCACCAATCAGGCGGGCGATACGGTATGCGCGCCTGGCAGCGACGCCGGCTCGGTCGGGATCTGATCCGGGGTGAACGGCCACGGCGTAGGCGAGCTTCAAGACATACCGCAGGTCTGCTCCGCGGCGGATCCCTTGGAGCGCCCCCTGCAACCACTCCGCGGGAAGCTCGACCCCGCCCTCCAGACCGAAGTGCACGAGTCGGCACAAGCGGTCGGGGTCGTGTCGCGGGTCGCCTCTCGCAAGTTCAGCGAGCAAGAGCCGATATGATTCCCAAAACACCTCGGTACGTCTGAGCGGCGACATGCTCTCCCGAAGCGACGCCGCCAGGAGTGGGTCAGCCATCGTCAGCGCCGCACCGAGCGGCCCGGGCTTCGCGGCAAGCAGACCACGCGCAAGCAACTCTGAGAGAATCTCGGCATCGAGGTTACGCAGCAGTGCCGGCTCGGTCACCGGTTCGGTGAGGGCAACAAACTCGAGAATCCGCTGCTGCTCGGGCATGCACGACTCGAGCGCCGACGGTGGCGCCCAGTCCTCAGCTCGAATACGTTGCATGGCGTGAACTCGTTTCACCCACATGCTCCGCTGCGGCGCCTCCGTACTCAAGATTTGCGGGGCAAACCTACCCGCAGGTCTACCCCGCCGCACCCGTGAGACCCCCGAGCTAGGCTGGTGCTCATGCGCATCGCCACCTGGAACGTCAACTCGATTCGTACGAGGTTCGCCCGCGTCGTCGACTGGCTCGTCCGCGAAGACATCGACGTGCTCGCGATGCAAGAGATCAAGTGCCGCCCCGACCAGTTTCCCGTAGAGGCGTTCGAGCAGGCCGGGTATCAGCTCGAGATCCACGGTCTCAACCAGTGGAACGGCGTCGCATTCGCGAGCCGTCACGAGATGACCGATATCGCAGTTGCGTTCGACGGTGTACCCGGGTTCGGCAAGCCGATTGCGGGCCAGGAAGCACGTCAGGGGGAGGGATCCAACGGGCTCCCCGTCGAAGCCCGCGCCCTCGGCGTGACCGTCGGCGACCTGCGACTGTGGAACCTCTACGTTCCCAATGGCAGGTCACTCGACGACCCGCACTTCACCTACAAGCTAGCGTGGCTCGAAGCGCTCCGCACCAACGCCGAGCACTGGCTCGAGAACGATCCAGACCTTCCCCTCGCGCTCATGGGGGATTGGAACATCGCGCCCTTCGACGACGACATGGGCGACCCGTCGTTCGTTGTCGGCCGCTCCACGCACGTGTCACCCGTGGAGCGCGAACTCTTCGCCTCCTTCTCCCCAACCGTCGAGGACGTGGTGCGACCAATCGTGCCCGAGGGCTACACGTTCTGGGATTACAAGGCCGGTCGCTTCCCGAAGAACGAGGGCATGCGCATCGACTTCATCATGGGGTCCCGCGCATTCGCCGACGCGGTCACAGGTGCCGCGATCGACCGTGACGAGCGCAAGGGGGACGCACCGAGCGACCACGTGCCCGTCGTGGTCGATATTGATCCCTCGCTGCTCGGCGGCACGTTCGAGGACGAGTTCGATCGGCCGATGGTCTTCTGACCCCGCTCCGGCCGCGAAGTAGACTGGCAGCCATGTCTGATTTCCTCCGTCTCGCCTCGGTCAATGTGAACGGCATCCGCGCAGCGTTCCGCAAGGGAATGGACCAGTGGCTCGACGGGGCCGGCGTCGACGTTCTGGCGCTGCAGGAGGTCCGGGCGCAGGACGAACATCTGCAGCAATACCTCGGCGACCACGGCTGGCACGTGCTCCACGACCCCTGCATCATCAAGGGACGCGCAGGCGTCGCGATCGCGAGCCGGGTCCCGGCCCTCGACCACCGCGTCGGGCTAGGAGCCCTCGGCGCACAAGAAGCGGTGCAGTCGTCGGGCCGCTGGCTGGAGGCAGACTTTCCGTTCGGCGAGGGATCCCTCACCGTCGTCAGCAACTACACCCATTCCGGTGAGGTCGGCAGCCCCCGCCAGGAAGCCAAGTGGGCGTTTCTCGACGCGATGGGTGAGCGCATGAACGAGCTCGCGAGCGAGCGCGAACACGTCGCGATCGTCGGTGATTTCAACGTCGGCCACCGCGAATTCGACATCAAGAACTGGAAGGGCAACGTGAAGAAGGCGGGCTTCCTTCCCCGCGAACGCGCCTACTTCGACCGTTTCTTCGGCCCGCTCGGCGAGCCCGTGCTCGGCGTCGACGGGTCGGAAGGGATCGGCTACGGCTGGATCGACGTCGGCCGCCGATTCGCCGGGGAAATCGACGGACCCTACACCTGGTGGTCAAACCGCGGCCAGGCCTTCGATAACGACACGGGGTGGCGCATCGACTACCACGTCGTCACCCCCGCCCTCGGGGATCGCGTCATCGATTACCGGGTCGACCGGTACCCGTCGTACGACACCCGATGGTCGGACCACGCGCCCGTCATCGTCGACTACCGGGTGTGAGTGTGCACGGAGGCGAGTTGCCTTCGCTCCGCTGCCCATCCGCAGTGGGGACGGCACCGGTTTTCCCCGCTCATCCATCCGCGTCCAGAGCTTCGCGCTGGCCGCTCCCGCCAGTCCCAGCCAAGCGGGGAAAACCGGTGTCGTCGCCACTGCTCCCGCCAGGCCCGACCAAGCAATCCTGGACTGAATTGCCAGGCCTCCACTGTGTTCCGGTAGTCCCCGAATCCGTACACGTTTGAAAAAGAAAACTGAAAGTATTGCAATGAGCAACTCCTCCGCGAAGCCCGTCCTGTTCTCCGGTATGCAGCCCTCGAGCGATTCCCTGCAACTCGGCAACTACATCGGCGCGCTCAGCCAGTGGACGCAGATGCAGGAGGACTTCGACGCGTTCTTCTGCGTCGTGAACCTCCACGCGATCACGGTGCCGCAGGATCCCGCAGAACTCATCACCCGCACCCGCCGCACCGCCGCGCAGTACATTGCGGCAGGCATCGACCCCGAGAAGTCGACGCTGTTCGTGCAGTCGCAAGTGCCCGCACACGCGGAGCTCGCCTGGGTGCTCAACACCGTCACCGGGTTCGGCGAGGCGAGCCGCATGACGCAGTTCAAGGACAAGTCGCAGAAGCAGGGCGCCGACGCGTCGTCGGTCGGGCTCTTCACCTACCCGATCCTGATGGCCGCAGACATCCTCCTCTATCAGGCCGAGTCGGTGCCCGTGGGTGAGGATCAGCGCCAGCACGTCGAACTCACCCGTGACCTCGCGACGCGCTTCAACTCGCGCTTCGGCGACACCTTCGTCGTACCGAAGGCGCAGATCTCCGAGGGCACCGCGAAGATCTACGACCTGCAGGATCCGACCGCGAAAATGTCAAAATCGGCGGAGACCGAGGCTGGCCTCATCAAGGTGCTCGACCCCGCGAACGTCACAAAGAAGAAGATCATGCGGGCTGTGACCGATGCCGACGGCGAGGTGCGCTTCGACCGCGAGGCGAAGCCGGGCGTCGCGAACCTGCTCACGATCTACTCGGTGCTGTCGGGCCGCTCGATCGACTCGATCGTCGACGAGTACTCGGGCCGAGGCTACGGCGACCTCAAGAAGGGCCTCGTCGAGGTCGTGGAGGGGAGCCTCGCGCCCGTCCGCGAGCGGACCGAGGAGCTCCTCGCCGACCCCGCAGAGCTCGACCGGCTGCTCGCAAGCGCCGCGGAGCGCGCGAACGAGGTCGCGAACCGCACGCTCGACCTCGTCTACGAGCGGATCGGCCTGATCCGCTAGGCATCGCTCGGGCTGCGGGATCCCTCACCCGCACCAGACCCCTGCCCCACATCGCGCGCTCGCTTCCGCTGGCCCCTCGTAGATTGCGACCTCTGCCGTCGTTTGCGCTGCAGGCCTGCCACGCAATTGACGGCAGAGGTCGCAAGGCCGGGTGCGAGTGCGAGCAGGCCACCTCACCACGGCGGTTGACGAGGGATCCGCAACCCGAACGCCTCGAGCCGACGCGCAAAACGCGCAATCGACGCGAGGTCCGCGGCACCCCACCTCACGAGCCGCTTACCCGTGGTGCCCACGATCCAGTCGGCCCGGCGTTTCTCGCGCAGGTGGAGGGCCGCAATCTGAGAGTCCTCCTCCCCGTCTGCCCGGTATTTCTGCGCACCGTCGACCTCGCCCAGTACGTCCAGCCCACGCAGCTCGAAATCAATCCAGTAGCTCCCTCCTGACGGCCCCGCCACCGGGATCTGCACGCCCACCTCGAACCCCAGACGCTCGAGATACCAGCGGCTGATGCTCTCGAGCGGCGACTCCGAGCGCGCATCGGCGCGCGACAGAATGTGGCGGGCGGCACTGATCCCTTGCGAGAATCGCAACGCATCGGCCCCGGCCAACAGGTCAGCGCGCAGGTCGACACACTCGGCGTCGCGGGGGCGCCCCTTGATCCGCGACAGTCGAAACAGTGCCGCATCTGCACAG